>JACCDG010119746.1_pt1 | contig 20027 bp, 15 predicted proteins | sample 7442471 | NCBI WGS metagenome assembly JACCDG01 (sample SAMN15323444, study PRJNA562643) | freshwater metagenome | isolation source: river surface water | place: USA:Blue River Watershed | collected 2017-08-17 | reverse complement strand
GTCGGTGTCCACCGTCATGTAGTCGTCCACCAAGTTGCTGGCCACGCGGAAGGTCTCTTCGCCTACCAGCTTCACGGCTGTGCCGTCCGAGAACAGGCCCACATCGGCCAGGGTCACACGCTTTTTGGCGTTGACCGACTGGATCATGGCGTCCGAGTCGTTCATCTGCACGCCGATGACTTTGACTTCGGGGCGCACGGCCTTGATGTAATTGGCCACGCCGCTGATCAGGCCACCACCACCGATGGCCACAAACACCGCATCGAGCGGGCCCTGGTGCTGGCGCAGCATTTCCATGGCGATGGTGCCCTGACCGGCAATCACATCCGGATCGTCAAAGGGGTGCACGAAGGTCAGGCCTTGCTTCTTTTCGAGCAGCACCGAGTGGTTGTAGGCGTCTGAATAGCTGTCACCAAACAGCACCACTTCGCCACCCAAGCCTTTGACGGCATCGATCTTCACTTGCGGCGTGGTGGTGGGCATGACGATCACGGCGCGGGTGCCCAGCTTGCTGGCGCTGAGCGCGACGCCTTGCGCATGGTTGCCGGCCGAGGCGCAGATCACGCCTTTCTTGAGTTGTTCTGCCGTCAGGTGCGCCATCTTGTTGTAGGCCCCGCGCAGCTTGAAGCTGAAGACGGGCTGCTGGTCTTCGCGCTTGAGCAGCACTTTGTTGTGCAGGCGGCGGGACAGGTTTTTGGCGGTCTCCAGCGCCGACTCGGTCGCCACGTCATAGACCTTGGCGTTGAGGATTTTCTTGAGGTAGTCGGCAGGTTTGAGGTGTTTGGTCATCGCAGGCGGCATGCGGCACAAGGGTGCAGCATTCAATCATTGTGACCCTGATGATAACGGGCCAAAAAAAATGCCCCGATCCTTGCGGTTCGGGGCAAATCCACCTTTTCGGAGGGTGGAGGAGACAAAAGGCGCATGCAAAAAAGCACGCATGTTCGAAATTGTAGCGGTGTTTTTGTTGCATTGCAGCAAGTTGGCGCGCTCAAATTGCAAAAACATGTAAAGCCAGTTCGGGAAATCCGTTTACGATCCATGCCCAATGCTTTGTCGGACGTCGTTCGCAAGGCACTCAGCACAAGGAAAACAGCATGGATTGCACAGTCACTTGGACCGGCGCGGCCGGAACCCGCTCAGGCATGGGCTTTTTGGCCGAAACCGGCTCCGGCCATGTCATCGCCATGGACGGCGCACCAGACGCCGCCAAACCTGAAAACGGTGGACAGAATCTGGCGCCCCGCCCCATGGAAACGCTGCTCGCCGGGACAGGTGGTTGCACGGCGTATGACGTGGTCTTGATCCTCAAGCGGGGTCGCCACGATGTGTGTGGCTGCAGCGTTAAATTGACCAGCGAACGTGCCGAAGTGGACCCCAAGGTGTTCACCAAGATCAACATGCACTTCACCATCACTGGCAAGGGCGTGCCGGCCAGTGCGGTAGAACGTGCCATCGCCATGAGCCACGACAAATACTGCTCGGCCAGCATCATGCTGGGCAAGACCGCAGACATCACCACCAGCTTCGACATCGTCGAAGCCTGAGTGCGTGCACCCCTCCAAGCGGGAGGGGCTCAGTGTGTGCGGCCGCTGTGGTCGTGTGCTGCAGCGGGTTTCGCAGGCTTGGGCGTGGCGGGCGCAGCAGCCTGGCTGACTTCGACCTTGCCGCGCATGCCGGCTTCATAGTGGCCCGGAATCAGGCATGCCATCTCGACGGTGCCAGCCACAGGAAAACGCACCACCAACTCGCCCGTTTGGCCTGCGGCCACGGTGATTTCCACGCCATGGCCGTGTTCGTGGGCAGCACCTTGGTTGGCGCTGGCCGCCTGCTTCATGCCTTGCGCGTGGGCTGCGATCTCTTGCGCACTGCCCAGCACCATTTCATGGGCGGTCGCGCCTTCGTTGTGCACCACAAAGCGGATGGTCTCGCCTGACCCGTCCTGAATTAGGTTGACACCTCTGACGGTGCTCCAAGCCGACGAATGTCGGCCAAAGACGCCCGATGCACCACATCGGGCGTTTGCATTTTCAGCGATAAATGAGGTCGCTCACCGTTATAGATCTGCACGGACTCTCGCACCATGCGCCGCGCTTGCTCCAGATCTGCTGGGCGCTGCAACAGCAACTCGCCCTTGAGGATACCGTTGACCCGCTCTGCCAGCGCATTCTGGTAACAGTCATACCCATCGGTCATTGAGCACAACAGTCCATGACTCTTATGTATCGCCTGGTAGTAACTCGAGCTCGAGCAGTACTGGATTCCCCGATCCGAGTGATGTACCAGTCGTTGATCGCTCTGCCGTGTGCGCAAGGCCATCTTCAAGGCCTTGGCCACAGGCTCTGTGTGCAGGCTGTCATGCACATGCCAGCCCACGATCTTGCGCGAATAGGCATCAGTGACCAAGCTCAGGTAAACGAACTTGTCGTGGGTGGGCAAGTACGTGATGTCCGCCACCCACACCTGCTCGCTACCTGTAGCGCAAATCTGCTGATCCCTCGCCTTGAGCAGGTTCGGATGGCGGCCAAACCGATGATGGCTGTCCGTGGTCTTGTGATGCGCACGTCTTTGCGGCACCAGCATTCCAGCGTTGCGCAGCACGTCAAACATCGCATCGCGCCCCAGCGCAATGCCAGCCTGCGCCAGTGGCTCGCGCAGCACATGGTGCAGCTTACGTGTGCCCAGCCGGGGCTGACGCACTCGCCAGTCACGCACCAACCTCACAACTGCCTGACTTCGCCTCTCACGCAATGCGTGGCGCCGCTGGCCTTGATAGTACGCTTGGCGACTGACTCCCAAGTGGCGGCAAGCCCTCTTCACACTCAACCCTTGGACGAGTTGCTGCGCGAGGACTTGCCCAAAGGCTTTTTTACGACACGCACCCCATAGTCCTTCTTCAGGACGTCCAGGACCGCTTCGAACAACTGGGCCTTCTCGTTGGCCTCCTTGAGCTGAACTTGCAAGGCCTTGATTTGCTGCTCGGGGGTCAAAGGTGTGGGTGTTTTGTCTCGGGGCATGGCTGCCGATGATGCCTGAATGCCCCAGCTTTGGCGTCCATGCTTGCGCATCCACACCAACACAGTTGATCGGCCTTGAATCCCATAACGCTGCTGCGCCGCTTTATAGGTCAGCTCGCCTTTTTCAACTTGCTCCACCACCGCCAGCTTAAAAGCCAGCGTGTAGTCCTTCTGCGTTCTCTTGATGCCTGATTCCATTTGACTTGCCTTTTCTTTCATGAAAAGGTGTCAACCTCCGGCAGGACGGGTCAGCCCCAAGAAAAAAGCCACTGGGTACAAACGTATCCAGTGGCTTTTTTGTATCGGTGGTGGGACCAGCGGGGGTCGAACCCACGACAAACGGATTAAAAGTCCGCTGCTCTACCAACTGAGCTATGGTCCCACACGAAGCCGTCGATTCTAAAGGGCCAAGCAGGCTTTTTCTGAGAAGGCGCTTAAATTTTTCAGTCGCTTTGGCAAGCTGGATGGACCAACGGGGGCCTGCTTCCGGTGGCGCAGCACACCGAAGCCGTTGCCGCGTCGGTTTAGTCTGGTCTCAGGGCAGCGAGGTGAAGGCGGCTCGGCGAGCGGCTGAGCGTTCAATCTGGCGGGTGATGTTGCCGCAGACCAGATCGCACAGCGCAAAGATGGCCGGGTCGGCGATTTTGTAAAAAGCGCTGGTGCCACGGCTTTCCCGCTCAACCAGACCTTGTTGTGTCATCAGGGCCAGGTGGCGCGACACGTTGGCTGCGGTGAAGCCGCACATCTGGGCCAGCTCGCCCACATTGCGCTCGCCCGTTCGCAAGAGGTTGAGGATTTGCAGCCTTGTGGGCTCGGCCAAGACCTGAAAGTAGGCGGCGACTTCTGTCAGGGCACCCTCGGGCAGCTGCATCATGGGCTTGCAGTCTGGCTGATCTGGGGGGGTGACTTTTTTCATTGCATGGTTCCTGGCAGCTTGCTTTTTTCATTGTATCATTAGATAATTAATTAATCAGTTAAATAAGCGTAAAGCTAAGTAACAAAGGACAAAACGATGAAGCGCAACTCCCTGTTGACCCTGGCCGCATTGGCAACCTTGTTGTCGCAAGGGGCTGTCTGGGCTGCTGATGGTCAGTCGCTGAAAGCGATCGCGGTGCAAGGCGCAGGCCTGTCGCAGGCCGACAGCAGCTTGGACGGCGTGGTGGAAGCGGTGCGTCAAACCACCTTGTCCACACAGGTGGCTGGCGCTGTCGTGGCCTTGCTCGTGAAAGCCGGTGACCGGGTCAAGGCCGGACAGGCGCTCTTGCGCATCGATGCCCGGGCAGCTCAGCAAAATGTGATCGGTGCCAGCGCACAGGTCGAGGCTGCGCAGGCCAATCTGGCCGTGGCCAGCAAAGAGCTGGAGCGTCAAAAGCAGCTGCTGAGCAAGCAATACATCAGTCAGGCCGCTTTTGACCGCACACAGGCGCAGTGGGATGCGGCCCGGGCGCAGGTGAAAGCATTGCAGGCAAACAACCAAGCGGCGCAAACCCAGTCCGGCTTTTTTGTGCTGAATGCGCCTTATGCCGGTGTGGTCAGCGACGTGTCCGTGACCTTGGGCGACATGGCCATGCCGGGCAAGCCCCTGCTGACCGTGTATGACCCTTCTGCATTGCGTGTGACAGCGGCTGTGCCACAGGCCTTGTTGGTCGCGGCCCATGCACAGCCCAAAGCCGTCCGTTATGAATTACCGGGCCTGGCCGCATACAGCACGCCTCAACTGCCGCTACAAATTCAGGTCCTGCCCGCCGTCGATCCGGTCACGCACACCGGTCAGATCCGGCTGAGTTTGCCTGTCGGCGTGGAAGGCTTGGCGCCAGGCTTGTTTGCCCGCGTGTGGTTGCCGGGCGTGGCAGTGAGCAAGGCCGGTCCTGAGCGCCTCTTCTTGCCAGTGAATGCCATCGTGCGCCGCGCAGAAATGACCGGTGTGTATGTGCTGGATGCTCAGGGCAAGCCCAGCTTGCGCCAGGTGCGTTTGGGCCAAACCTCGGGCGACCGGGTGGAGGTCTTGAGCGGTCTTCGCAAGGAAGACAAAGTCGCTGCAGAACCGCAGTTGGCTGGCGCCGTGCGCTGACAGGGGCCCGATATGAACGAGCCAAAGAATTTGAGCATTTCCGGACGCATTGCGGCCCTGTTCCAAAGCGCACAAATCACCCCGCTGCTGGCGCTGGTGGCTTTGCTGCTGGGCATTTTTGCGGTGCTGGTCACGCCGCGTGAAGAAGAACCGCAGATCAACGTGACCATGGCCAATGTGCTGGTGCCTTTCCCCGGTGCGGCCGTGCGCGATGTGGAGCAGATGGTGGCCATTCCGGCCGAGCAGGTGCTTTCAAAAATCGCGGGCGTTGAGCACGTCATGTCGGTCTCACGCCCGGGTGTGGCGGTGCTGACGGTGCAGTTCAAGGTGGGCGTGCCGCGCACCGAAGCGCTGGTGCGCTTGCACGACACGATCCGCGACAACGCCGACTGGCTGCCCAAGGGCCTGGGCGTGTTGGACCCGTTGATCAAACCCAAGGGCGTGGACGATGTGCCCATCGTGACGCTCACGCTGTTCAGCAAGAGCGAAGACGCCAGCGCCTACAAGCTGGAGCGCGTGGCGCACAGCATGGAGGCCGACCTCAAGCGCGTCAAAGGCACACAAGATGTGCAGACCTTGGGTGGCCCGGACCGTGCCGTGCTGGTGCAGATCGACCCGCAGCGCATGTCCGGATTTGGCGTCACGGTGCAAGACCTGCGCATGGCATTGCAGTCGGCCAACATGGGTTTGCCTGTCGGCGAGTTGATCGCGGGCAACAAGAGTGTGAGCATCGAGGCCGGGCCATTCCTGTCACAGGCCAGTGATGTAGCCGACTTGGTGGTAGGTGTGCAGGGCGGCCGCCCGGTGTTCTTGAAGGACGTGGCCAAAGTCGAAGAAGGCCCCTTGCCAGCCACGCGTTATGTGATGCACGGCTTGGGCAAAGAAGCCGGAGGGGGTGAATACCCCGCTGTGACATTGACCATCACCAAAAAGGCCGGCGAAAACGCCATCGACGTGGCCAACGCCGTGATGGACCGCGTGGCGGCGCTGCGCGGCACGGTGATCCCGGCCGAGGTGGAAGTGGCCGAAACCCGCAATTACGGCGCCACGGCCAACGACAAGGCGCAAAAGCTGATTCAGAAACTGCTGTTTGCCACAGCAGCGGTGGTGGCGCTGGTGTTCATCGCACTGGGCAAGCGCGAAGCGGCGATTGTGGGCACGGCCGTGATCTTGACGCTCACGGTGACGCTGTTCGCCTCCTGGGCATGGGGCTTCACGCTCAACCGCGTGTCGCTGTTTGCGCTGATTTTTTCCATTGGCATTTTGGTGGACGATGCGATTGTGGTGGTGGAAAACATCCACCGCCACCAGCAGCTGTTTCCGGGCAAGACGCTGGCCGAGATCATTCCCGGTGCGGTCGACGAAGTCGGCGGCCCGACCATTTTGGCCACGATGACTGTGATCGCCGCGCTCTTGCCCATGGCCTTTGTGAGCGGTTTGATGGGCCCCTACATGAGCCCGATCCCGATCAACGCCAGCATGGGCATGTTGTTGTCGCTGGCGATTGCCTTTGTGGTCACGCCCTGGTTGGCCCGCATCTGGATGAAGCCCTCGCATGCGGCAGATGCACATGCCGCGCCCACGGGCTTGGCTGCGAAGTTGGGCCCCTTGTTTGAGCGGGTGTTCGAGCCCTTGTTGCACAAGGAGCAGGGCGCGCGCAACCGCAAGCTGCTGGGTCTGGGCATTGCGGGTTTGATTGCCTTGTCTTTGGTGCTGCCTGCAACGGGTTTGGTGCTGCTCAAGATGCTGCCCTTCGACAACAAGTCGGAGTTTCAGGTGGTGGTCGACATGCCTGTTGGAACACCTGTGGAAGAAACCGCCGCTGTCATGCGCGAGCTGGGTGCCCATTTGGCGCAGCAGCCCGAAGTGACCGACTACCAGGCGTACGCAGGCACTTCGTCGCCGATCAATTTCAACGGCTTGGTGCGTCAGTACTACCTGCGCGCTGGCGGTGAGGTGGGCGATATGCAGGTCAAGCTGGTGGACAAGAGTCACCGCTCGGCCAAAAGCCATGTGATCGCCACCCGTTTGCGCCCCGAGTTGCAGGCCATTGGCCAGCGCTTCGGTGCCAACGTCAAAGTGGTGGAAATGCCGCCTGGCCCGCCCGTGCTCGCGCCCATCGTGGCTGAGATTTATGGGCCTGACGCCGAAGGCCGCCGCCGCGTGGCCAAGGCCGTGCGGGGGATCTTTGAGAAGACCGACAACGTGGTGGACGTGGACGACAGCAGCATTGCCGCCGCACCGCGCAAGCTGCTGCTGGTGGACCGCCGCAAGGCCGCGGCCCAGGGCATTCCCCAGCAGGCGATCGTGACCACCTTGCGTGCGGGCCTGGCGGGTGAGGCCACCACCTATTTGCACGACGGCAGCAAGTACCCGGCTGCGGCTTTGATTCAGCTGCCCGCCGAGCGGCATGGCGATTTGTCGGCTTTGTTGCAACTCACGGTGCGTGGGGCTTCGGGCAAGCTGGTGCCGATCCGCGAACTGGTCACGGTGACCGACAGCGAACGCGAGCAGCCGGTGATCCATAAAGACCTGTTGCCGGTGAATTTTGTGACCGCTGATATGGCGGGCAAGCTGGACAGTCCGCTGTATGGCATGTTCAAGATGCGCAGCGACATTCAGAAAATCCAGGCACCCGATGGTGCGGCACTGAATGAGTACTTCATCAGCCAGCCGTCTGATGCTTGGCGTGGCTACGCCCTCAAGTGGGACGGCGAGTGGCAGATCACTTACGAGACCTTCCGCGACATGGGTGCGGCTTATGCGGTGGGCCTGGTGCTGATTTATTTGTTGGTGGTGGCGCAGTTTGGCTCTTACCTCACGCCGCTGATCATCATGGCACCCATTCCGCTGACCATCATCGGCGTGATGCCTGGGCATGCGCTGCTGCAGTCGCAGTACACGGCCACCAGCATGATCGGCATGATCGCGTTGGCGGGCATCATCGTGCGCAACTCCATCTTGCTGGTGGACTTCATCAACCTGCAAGTCAAAGAGGGCATGCCCTTCAAGCAGGCCATCGTGCAGTCGGCCATCACCCGTGCCCAGCCCATCATGCTCACGGGCGGTGCGGCCATGCTGGGCGCCTTCTTCATCCTTGATGACCCGATCTTCAACGGTCTGGCCATCTCGCTGATCTTCGGCATCTTTGTCTCGACCATCCTGACCTTGGTCGTGATTCCCACGCTCTACTACACGGCTTACCGCCGCCAGTACGAAGCGGTCTGATTTTTAACTTGAAACCTTTGGAGAACTACTCATGAAATCCTGGCAAATCGTTCGCCTCGTCGCTGGCACCTTCATCCTCTTGTCTTTGGCCTTGGGCATCGAAGGCAGTCCCATTTTTGTGAGCCCTTGGTGGTTGGCATTCACCGCCTTTGTCGGTGCCAACTTGCTGCAAAGCGCGCTGACCAAGTGGTGCCTGATGGAATCCATCTTGCGCAAGTTGGGCGTGCAGTCAGGTTGCTGATTTCAAAACACACACCACGGAGTGTCCAGATGATTCCTCGCACCTTATGGGCCGGCGCTGTTTTGGCACTGTGCGCGAGCACAGCGAGTGCCACCGACTTGCTGCAAGTCTGGGATGCCGCGCAAAAGCATGACCCCCAGGGCACCATCAGCCAGGCCAGCCGTGCAGCAGGGTCGACCCGTCTCGATCAGGCCCATGCCCTGTGGCGCCCCACGGTGGGCCTGAGTGCCAGCGCGGGCTGGGCCGGTGCGCAAAGCCAGATGAACGGCGCGCAGTTTTCGATGCCTGGTTCAGCACCTGTGACGGGTGCGGGCTTTGGCACATCGGTCAACGGTGGCTCCGCCACGCGCTGGACCTTGAGCGCCAGACAAGCGCTGTACAACCCCGAGCGTCGCGCCCAAAGCGCACAGCTGGACATCGCTGCGCAAGCCAGCGAGCACGAGTGGACGCTGGCGCAGCAAGACTGGATGCTCCAGACCACGCAGCGCTACTTTGATGTGGTGTTGGCCGAGCAGCGACTGGCCCTGATTGCTCGGCAGCAACAAGCCGTGGACAAAGCATTGACCGAAGCGAAGGACCGTTTCGCCATGGGCGATGCACCGGTCACCGACACGCACGAGGCCACTGCGCGCGCACAAGCCCTCAGTGCTCAGGCCATCGCGGCCAACAACGATCTGGCGATGGCACGCCAGGTGCTGGCAGATGTCACTGGCTTGTCAGCCGACGCACTGAAGCTGCAGGCGCCTGGGCGCCAAGGCTTGCCGCTGGAACAAGGTGACTTGCGCACTTGGTTGCAAAAAGCAGAGCACAGCAGCCCCATGCTTGGCCTGCAACAGGCCCAGGCAGATGCAGCGCAGCAAGAGTTGCGCAAGCACAGCGCCATGGCTTCTCCCACTTTGGACATCCTGGCGCAAGCATCGCGCGACCGCATCAGTGGCACGGGCGATTTTGGTGTGGCCAGCAACACGCAAAGCCAGCAGATGGTGGGCCTGATGCTCAACGTGCCGCTGTACACCGGTGGCTGGCGCAGTGCCAAGCTGCAGGAGGCGACGCATCTGAAAGACAAAGCCCAAGCTGAATTGGCACGCGCCCGCATGCAGGTCAGCCAGATGACCCGCGCCGCATGGCTGGCCGTGCAAAGTGGCCAAGCGCGCATTGCCGCGCTGCAAGCGGCCGATACGGCCAGTCAAGCGCGCTTGGATGCCACGGCCTTGGGGCGTCAGGTGGGCGATCGCACCACCATGGATTTGCTCAACGCACAAAACGACGCCAGCGCGGCTCAGCTGTCTTTGCTGCAGGCGCGCATCGAGGTGTTGGTCGGTCAACTGCGTTTGCACGCCATGGCCGGCCAGCTGGATTCCCAAAAACTTCAAGAAGTCAACGCAGCGCTGCATCCTTGATTCGATCGCGCATTTTTTCAACACCTTCACAGCAGAACATGACACAAGCATCCGTGACCCCTTTGATCATCGACGTTCGCTCGCCCGGCGAGTTTGCGACAGGCCATGTGCGCGGCTCGCTCAACATTCCACTTGATCGGTTTGCAGAAGACATTGCGAAAACGGTGCCGGACAAATCGGCCCCAGTGATTTTGTGCTGTGCCTCGGGCGGTCGCTCGGGCATGGCTTGCAGCTTCATGCAGCAGATGGGTTACCAGCAGGTCAGCAATGGGGGCTCTGCGGGCGCTGTGTCCATGCAATGCGGCTTGCCCATTGATCGTCTGTGATTCACCATTGAAAGGAAGTCGGCATGAGCACCTTTGACCACCCCACTTTGATCCAGAACATCAACCAATCCTTGGGCGGCTTGCGCAAAGCCCAGCCTGAAGCCATGCAGGGCTTTGGCCAGCTGGCCAAGGCGGCCATGACCGAAGGTGCGGTCAGCGAAAAGCACAAGGAATTGATCGCTTTGGCCATCGGCATCACCCAGCATTGCTCGGGCTGCATCGGCTTTCATGTGAAGGCTTTGCGCCGTTTGGCATGCACCCGTCAAGAGTTGGAAGAAATGCTCACGGTTTGCGTTTACATGGGCGGTGGCCCGGCCCTGATGTACACCGCAGAAGCCTTGGCGGCTTGGGATGCGTTTGCCCCCGCACAGGCTTGACGTGGGTTGCTGCTGACGCCTTGGCATTTCTCTGGATGCCAATGGGCCAAAGTGTGTGCGGCAGACCCGCCGTATCATGAGCTGACGATTTCCTCAATGATTGCCCCTCAACTTGATATGCCAGCGCTTGCAAGCCACTTCCATCGCAGAACCCTCTTGTTCCTGATGGCCAGTGGCTTGCTGTCTCAGCCTTTGCGGGCTCAAGCGCCCAGACAGGCCAGACTGATGGTCATTGGTGGCGCTGAAGATCGCTTGCAAGATCGGCTTATCTTGCGCAAATTTGTGGATTACTCTGGGGGCTCTGGAGCCCGCATTCGACTCATCACTGCGGCGAGCGCTGAGCCTGATGGTGTCTGGGACAGTTATCGGAAAGTCTTTCAGGAACTCGGTGTGGCCGATGTTCAGCGCTTGGCCCTGACCGATCAGGACAGTGCCCATGCGCCTGAGTTGCAGCAAGACATTTTGCAAGCCGACGGTATTTTCATCAGCGGCGGTGATCAGGGTAAATTGATGCAGGCGCTGTGGGAAACCCCGGCCTACACCAGCCTGCACGAGGCATTTCACGTGCGTGGTTGTTGCCTGGCGGGCACCAGTGCCGGTGCGGCGGTGATGTCACGGCACATGATCGCTCAGGGCGTTTCTGTCCTGAGACCGAGCAAGGATGCCACCGCAACCGATATGGGGCTTGGCTTCATCACACAAGCGGTGGTGGATCAGCACTTTTCCGAGAGGCGGCGACTGGCCCGGTTGATGTCTACATTGGCAATGCGGCCGGACTTACTTGGGGTGGGTATTGATGAAGATACGGCTTTGGTGATTGAGCGCAATCAAGCCATTGAGGTGATTGGTCGAGGTTCGGTGACGATCGTGGATCCCTCCCGCATGCGCTCCAATGTGGACGACGTCGAGGCTGCAGAGCAAATAGAAATGCTGGGGGTCGAGTTGCACATGCTGCCTGCAGGCCGTCGTTACAGCATGGACACGGCAGATATTCCTGCGCATTGGCCTGGGCATTTGAAAAAAGTCCTCATGCGTTTGGCCATGCAGGGCCCCATTCGCGGTTGATTTTTCTATTGCCGGCGATGCTTGCTTGGAACAAAGCCCGTGAAGGCATCTTTTTTGGTGCCCCCGACAGGAATCGAACCTGTATCACTCCCTTAGGAGGGGAGAGTTCTATCCATTGAACTACGGTGGCGGTCATTGGATTTTACAGGCCGCTCAGGCGGGGCAGTTTGGGCGCCCGGGAGCACTTGCTGTGGCGTCGCCATGGCGCCTCTCGTGTTGTTGATTTGATCGATAATCCCGAAAATGTTGGATTTGATTCAAAACATACTTCGTCGGTTTTTGGCGCCCAGTCAAGACGGCGTGCGGCTGCTTTTCGAGCAGGCGCCGTTTGGTGTGGCCATGGTGGACACCGCAACGGGTGCCGTTGTGTCGGTGAATGACAACTTTGCAAGTTTGGTGGGGCGAACGGCCTCGTCCTTGGACCAAGCACCATGGTCGACATTGGTGCGTTCGGTATGGCAAGCCGGCCAGACCCAGGCCCCCGATTTGTTTGACCAGCCGCCAGCGGCTGAAGGCCAGGTTCATCAGCTGCTGCGCACGGATGATGCCCGGATTTTTGCCGAAATCTCTGTCTTTGCCCGATTGACCGATCGACGAGGCCAGTCGGTGTGTGTGGTGATGGTCAAAGACGTTTCCAAGCAGGTGGCCGCTCAAGCGCAATTGCGTGTCAGTGAAGAGCGGCTTCGCGTGTTGACCGACAGTGCGCTCGATGTGGTGTGGACCATGAGCCCTATGGGCGAGCTGACTTATGTGAGTCCCGCTATTGAGCAGTTGCGCGGCTACACGCCCGAGGAGGCGATGAAACACACCATCGATCAGACCTTGACGCCCGATTCGCAAGTGGTCTCGTTGCAATATTTCGTGGATGTGGCCACCGCCATGCAACAGGGCTTGCCGCCGCCGGAGTTTCGCTCAGAGCTGGAGTATTGGCGCAAGGATGGCACCCGCTTTTGGACCGAGGTGCTGGCCTTTCCTTTGCTGGGCACCGATGGCAGTCTGGTTGAAATCTTGGGGGTGAGCCGGGACATCAGTCAGCGTCGTTTGTACGAGGACAGCTTGCGGCAAGCGCGGCAAAGGGCGGAGCAAGCCAATGCCGCCAAAACGGAATTTTTGGCGCACGTCAGCCACGAGATCCGCACGCCCATGGGGGCCATTGGTGCTGACGGATTTGGCATTGAATACGCCGTTGGATGATCACCAGCGCGATTTGTTGAGCAAAAGCAAGACGGCGGGCCGCTTGTTGCTGGGCATCATCAATGACATCCTGGACCTCTCAAAATTGGAGCATGGCCAACTGGTGCTGGCGCAGTTGCCTTTTGACTTGCGTGATGTGTTGCAGCAGGTCAGTGACCTGGTTTGCGATGCCTGTGTCAGCAAGGGTTTGCTGTACGAGGTCGAGATCGCGCCAGAGGTGATCACCCACCGTCTGGGCGATGCTCAGCGTCTGGCGCAGGTCTTGTTGAATTTGGTGGGCAATGCCATCAAGTTCACAGCGCAAGGGCATGTGCGTGTGCGCGTTCGTTGTGTCCCCGGTGACGATGATGCGTTGCACCTGGAGGTGCAAGACACGGGCATCGGTCTGGCGCCGGAACTTCAGGACAAGGTTTTTGAGCGCTTTGTACAAGGCGATAACGAGGCCACCCGTGCTCAAGGCGGCACGGGTTTGGGCTTGTCCATTTGTCAGCGGCTGGCCCGGCAAATGGGGGGCGATGTGGGTGTTCAGTCTCAAGTCGGCGTGGGTTCTACTTTTTGGACCATGGTGCGACTGCCGGTGTCTTCTGAGGACAAGGTTCAACCATCGCAATCGCAAGATGCGGTCGCCTCTGACGCAGTGGCCGGTTTGCATGTTTTGTTGGCGGAGGACAACCTGTCCATGCGCGGGATTCTCAAGCAGTTGTTGGAGCTGGCCGGAGCTCAGGTGTCGGTGGCTGAGAACGGTCAGGTGGCGGTGCAAATGGTCAAGGACAGGCACTGCGATCTGGTCCTGATGGACATTCAGATGCCTGTGATGGGTGGGCTGGAGGCTGCGCGCCACATCCGCAAGAACCTCGAGCATCAGACCTTGCCGATCGTGGCCTTGACGGCGGGCGGCTTCACCGAGGACCGCGAACGTTGCCTGGAAGCTGGGATGAACGACTATTTGATGAAGCCCTTTGAATACAAAGACCTGATCGAGGTGTTGCAGCGCAATGTGCCTGGCTGGCGCGTCAAGGCTTGATCAGTCTTTGCGCACCGTGTAAATCAAATCGAGCGCGTTGTCTTGCCCCGTTTGAGCCCGCAGGGTCAATCGGCGCGAGAGATCGTAGAACACATAGAAGCTGCCAAAAGTGCCTTTGAGGCTGGTTTCGTAGACCAGGTAAAAGTCTTTGGACAGGCGCTTGCCCAGCGTGACGGCGGCGCCTGTGGCGCTGGCATCGCTGCGGCTGCCGCTGGCCAGCGAGATTTCGTCCAGACCCAGGGCGCCAGCCATCTCGCCACTCATGGTTTTTCCATTGCTGCTGAACAGGGCCAGGGCCGCTTGTTGCAAGACGGCCGATTCTGCGCCGCCATTGGCGCCTGAGCGGCCCAAAACCAGCCAAGCCAGTTTGTCGGCATCGGGCAACTCTGGGTCGGAGTACAGGCGCACCTTGGGGGAGACGGCGCTGCCGCTGATTTGCACCCCCACGCGTTGCGAAAGGTTGGGGCGGATGGCCAGGATGTCCAGCAAGGGGTTGTCGTAGGGGCCGTTGAAGCGCAACAAACCGGTTTCGATGTTCAGGTTTTGTCCATATGCTTTGTAACGACCGCCTTGGGTGCTGACTTCGCCGTTCAATCGAGGAATGCCTTTGGTGCTGGCGTTGCTGAGCAAATTCAGCTGGCCAGTCAGCCGAGTCGTCAGGCCATGACCTTGAACCTGAAAGTCCGGCCCCAGGTCCAGCGTGACTTGCACGTCGGGCGTGCCGATGATGGATGGCCCTTGTGGGGGGGTGTCTGTTGTGACGGCTGCTCTGGCGGACCTGCTGCCGGTCACGACCACGTCGTTGCCCAATGTGGGGGTGCTGTCTTCGGCCAGGATGAACAGGCCTTGATTGGCCTGGATTTGGCCGCGCAATTGCAGCTGTCCTTTGTGCATTTGGGCTTTGACCTGGCCGGAAATGGCCAAGCGCCGGTCGGCGCGGTTGCTCACGCGCAGCGCTTTGGCTTGCATGTTCAAGACCATGTTCACTTGGCCCAGTGGTGAGGCGTTGGCCGATCCTGCAGGCGATGGCAGCCAGATCAGATGGCCTTGGGTTTGGAGTTCGCCGCCCTGGGGCCCCGCACCGCGCAGGCTCAATTGCTCCAGGTCCACCTGTTGGCCGTGCACGCGTGCGCGCAATTGGCCTTGGCTGAATTCAATGCCTTGCACAGCCGATCGCACCGCCAGGTTGTTCGCCTGTATATGCCCTTGCCACTGTGGGTCTTGGCGGGTGCCTGTGAGCTCGAGTTGGGCGTCCAGACTGCCCTGCACGCGCCAACCGGGTGGCGCCAGCAATGACCAGGCGCCTACGCGCGGCAGTTGTGCCTTCAGTCCACCCGATATGGGGGCTTGCGCGGGCCAATGCCAGCCTTGTGCGTCATGGCTCAGACGGGTTTGTGCTTGTGCTTGCAGTTGCCCCATTTGCTCGCTGTTCCAGTTCAGTCGCAGTTGCACGTTTTCGTTGTCGATGTCCAGTGCCATGCTTGCTTCGTGCAGCCCGGAGTTGATCCGTTGCCCGGGCGCGTTGTCGGCGATGATGCGCAAGTCGCCCCGGCTGCGCTCAAGGCGTGCGCGCAGCTGCAAGCCCTGCGCTTGTTCCAGCCTCAAGTGGCCTTTGAGCACCAGGTCACTTTGGACTTCGGCACCCAGTCCGACAGGCAGCCAGCCAAGGGGCAGCTCATCGATTCGGGCGGTCAACTGGCTCGCGGGTGTGCTGCGTGCTGCGCTGCTGGTGTGGGCTGCCTGTGTGCGTGTGTGCCATTGCCCGGCATCCCAATGCAGCATGGCCTGGCCTGCGGTGGGCCCCTGAACGGCGATGCGTCCCGCTTGCCATTGGGCCGCCGCGATATGGTCTGTAGAAGACCATTGCCAGCCGACGGCCTCTTGCAGCTGAGCTTTCCAGGGCACAGTGCTTTGGGGGGATGACATCTGCGCTGTTGCACTCTGGATTTGGCCATGCCATGAGCCGCCCCACAGCGCTGTGCTGGTGGCGCTGGCCTTTGATTGGATGAGCAGGGATTGACCGGCGCCGTGCCAGCGGGTTTCCATGTCGGCCTGCAGGGCCTGCAAGCGGCCTTGCACAGAGACTTGGCCCTGTTGAAGTTGCCAGCCATCGGTACTCTGGCTTTGTGCGGTCCAGCGTGGCAGCGTCATGCGCAGTTGGACGGTGGTATCCGCTTGGCGGTAACCACCTTGCCACTGCGCATTCAATTGCGCAGGCCCGGAGACTTGCCCGCCTTGCAGCCGCTCAGCCCAGCCCGGCCAGCGCTTGAGCCAGGCCATGCTGAGCGCTGCATCGCTCATGGCGATGTCGATGTGTCCCTGGCCTTGCTGGGGGGCCAACAAGCCTTTGGCCTGGGCTTTCATGCCGGGCAGTTGCCACTCGACTTGGCCCTGGGCTGAGGATGTTTGGGGTTGGTACGTGAATTGCGCTTGAAGCTTGGCGTCGGCGGCCTGAATTTCAAGCGCTTCGATCTGCCAAAGCGCCGCTTGCCATTGGCCTTGCAGGTGCAGCTTGTCCCAGCGCAGACCGTTTGTGTTTTTGCCCAGCGGGCTTTCGCCGGTCAGCGCTGCCTGGATGGCCACGGTGCGGGCGTCTACCGCTTGCGCCTGGATGTGACCGTTCAGTGGGCTGGCCGCCCAAGCGGTGTGCATTTGCTCGGGATGAAGTCCCGCGAGGCGAACCTGCCCTGTCCAGCCTGCGCTGGTTTGCACGCCTTCGCCTTGCACGTGCCCGCCGGCCACCTTGGCCTGCAGCTGCGTCACTTGCCACAAGCCATTGGCCTGGCGTTGCAGACGGCTTGTCAGTTGGCTCAGGGGCAGGGCGTTGCGGTCCCAGGGGCCTGGGCTGAGGTTGTTCAGCTGGGCCTGGATTTGCCAGCCTTGACCTTCGGGGGTGATGGACGCTTGGCCCGTCAGGCTCGTTTGCGGTGCACCGGGCCACAGGGCGGCCAGATTCAGGTGCTGTCCCTCGGCTTGGGCTTGTGTGATGGTTTGCGCTTGCCAGGGACGGATTTGTGCATCCAGCTTCAACTGCATGGTTCGGCTGGGCGAGACGGGTATGAGCGGTTGCAGTTGCGCTTGCAGTGCCAGGGCCGCTTGCGGTCCGGCCAGCGTACCGGCCAGTGAGGCTTGTGCCTGCAGCGCCAAGGGCTTGCTGTTGCTTGTGGCGTTGGCCTGAACTTGCCCTTGCACACTGACCTGAAGTGCCATGGGTGATGCCGCTTGCAATTGGGCTTGCAAGCTGTAGCGGCCTTGTGCCACCTCGAAGGGCTGCATCTCCAGTCGGTGATCAAGGCCGTCGTAACGGTAGAGGCCTTTCAGCGCCCGCACTTCGAAAGCGGGCGGTCCAAGCCATTGGAGACGGTCTATTTGCCAAGGCAGGTCGACGCGCACAGGCCAGGCCCATGTCGTTGGGGCTTGGGGTTCGCTGGCAGGGGTCTGGTCGTCAATTTTCAGGTGCGCCATGCTCAATTGGCTGACAGGCGCCATGCCGCGCAACAGGCGTGACCAGTCCAGTGTGATGGATGTGTTGTGAGCCTGTATTTGCAGCGCGCCTTGTTGCCACTGCCACAGGCCCAGCTGACCGCCGTGCCGCAGGCTGCCTTCGACCTGCGCGGTCTGCAGGCTTTGGCCAGCGGGCAAGCAATGGCCTGTCAGGCGCAGCACGCTGGCCAGTGAGCCTGGTGTGCCGGCCCACCACCACAAAGCGCTCACTGCGGTGACCGCACCAAGCAGCAACAGACCCAGGCGGCGCAATCCAGTGCGGGGCGGTGGGGTGCTTTCGGTGGGCGTCGTTGAGTGCATCAAAAAATGAAACCCACGCTCAGATGGAGACGCAATTTTTGAACGGCTTGGCCGTAAGCCAAATCCACACGCAAAGGACCAATGGGGCTGCGCCAGCGGGCCCCCACGCCGTAGCCGACCACGGCTTGGCGTTGGTGCATGTCATTGGACACTGCGCCCGCATCGACAAACACGGCACTTTCCCAATCGGTCGCTTGCTGGTTCCACCGGATGGGGCGTTGCCATTCCACACTGCCTGTGGCCATGTAGCGGCCAGGGGCGATGGCGCCATTGCTTTGCGCCACACCGATGCTGGACGGAGCGTAGCCGCGCACACTGTTGTCACCACCGGCCAAAAACAGCTGGGTGGAAGGCAGGCCAGAGGTGTCACGACTGAGCACGCTGCCCGCTTCAGCGCGCACGGCCAGGCGGCCTGATGTGCGCCCCAGGGGTTGCAGCCAAAGCGCCCGAGCCAGCCACCGTGTGAAGGGCTCACGCTGCGATCCCAAGCTGGTGCCCGAGCCCAGCTCGAGGCTGCCACCCAGGCCCTGGGTCGGGAAAGGCAGGCTGTCAAAGCGCCGCCAGGTCCAGGCGTAGTTGGCGCTGACCGATTCACGCTGACCGAGCAGCGAGCCTGTGCTGCTGGAGGCGTCGTATTGCGCGTAGTACGAGCGATCGGTTCGCTCTTCACGCTGGGTCCGGCCAAAGCGCCAGCGCTGGCTGTTCACGTCGTAGCCTGTGAATTGCTGGTGATCCAATTGGGCAGCGCCGTGCCAGCGCCACAGGGCGGCATCGGGCGGCGCCAGCAGGTCCAGGCTCCAGCTTTGCAAAATTTTGTCCACTGAGAGCTTCGTGACGCCGCGCCAGCCCAAGCCGGGCAGACGGTTTTGGGTGTATTCCGCCGTCAGGCGTGGGCCGCTGTCGCTGCGCACGCCCAAGCCCATGACCCATTTTTGCCGCAGTGTTTCTTTCAGTTCCACCTTGACCGGGACAGCGTCCACGGCCCCTTCCGGGTCGAGTGAGACGAACACCGCATCGTAAAAACCGCTGGCCACCAAGCGCTGCTGGGCCATCAACAGATCGTGTTGCTTGTAAACGGCCCCGGGCGTCAGGTGCGCCAGGCGTTCCACCAGCTCGGTGCTGTAGCGCTCAGCGCCGGTGATGAGCAGCGGTCCGATCGTCACCTGGGGGCCGGAATCGATCGTGATCGACAAACGGACCTGGTTGCTTGGGGCGTCCACATCGGCCAGGCTATGGCTGATCTGCGCTTGCGGGTAGCGTTCGGATTGCAGTTGACGCAGCGCCGTGGATTTGGCTTGACTCCACTGGCTTTGACTGAAGTCCTGGCCAGACGGCAAGGCCCAGTAGGCGACCACTTGCTCACGCTGCGCTGCGGCTTCATGGCGTTGGGCAATGTCGCCTTGCCATGCGATCTGGACTTGGCTGATGCGGGCCACAGGACCGACGTCGATGTCCAGTGTCACGCTGCGCCGGTGATTGGCTGAGGCGGCGGCGTCCAGTTGCCACTGCAATTGGGGGTTGAAGTAGCCTTGCGTGGCCAGGAGTTCGCGGGCTTGCGCATCGGCATCGCGCAGCAATTGCGACATTTCCTGGTCATCCAGGTCCGTCAGGCTCTGGTAGCGTGTCAAGGCCAAATGCTGCGACATCCAGGGCGCGATGTCCTTTTGGTTGGACGATATGGTCAGCTCGAACGCCAGGGGTTCGCTCGCATGGGCCGTCACCTGCATGCACCACAGCGTGCATGCCAGCAACAAAGTGGTGAGGCCAGTGCGCCGACTCACTTGCTCAATAAACGCATGGCGTCTTCCAGCCCTTTGAGGGTAAGAGGGAACATGCGTTGGCTCATCAGTTGCTGAATGATGGAGATGCTTGGGCGGTATTGCCACACGCCTTGCGGTTCAGGGTTGATCCAGGCGAACTTGGGGAAGGCGTGCGTCAAGCGCTGCAGCCATTCGGCACCGGCTTCCTCGTTGTTGTATTCCACGCTGCCGCCTTTTTGCAAGATCTCATAGGGGCTCATGGTCGCGTCGCCAATGAAGATCAGCTTGTAGTCCTTGTTGTACTTGCGCAGGATGTCCCAGGTGGCGAACTTCTCGGCAAACCGGCGCTTGTTGTTCTTCCACATGAAGTCATACACGCAGTTGTGGAAGTAGTAGTACTCCAGGTGCTTGAACTCGGCCTTGACGGCCGAGAACATTTCCTCGACGCGCGCGACATGCTCGTCCATGGTCCCGCCCACGTCCATGAGCAGCAGCACCTTGACGTTGTTGTGCCGCTCCG
>JACCDG011433189.1_pt1 | contig 20036 bp, 25 predicted proteins | sample 7442471 | NCBI WGS metagenome assembly JACCDG01 (sample SAMN15323444, study PRJNA562643) | freshwater metagenome | isolation source: river surface water | place: USA:Blue River Watershed | collected 2017-08-17 | reverse complement strand
TTAAGGGTAATGTGTTAGCAGAATGTAAAACATATGGGCTAATTTGGCAATTACTTGAATGGGCTCGCAAAAATCTCTGGTCAATTACAGATACAAAAGAGGAATATGCTACGTCCTGTCTTAACTTCTATAAAACAAAGACATATGAACGACTAAGTAAAATTCCATTCCTTCACTCTGAAATAAGAAGTGTAAATGGTATAGAAGTTGGCACTGTATATCATCTACTTGAGCGTATTGATTTTTCACGCCTGCAAACAACAACATTTACAAAGTTCCATGGCGATTTTATTCTTGATAATATAATTAAAACAGAAGATTCATTCACCCTACTTGACTGGCGCCATGAGTTTGATAATAACCTATATTTTGGCGATCAATATTATGATCTTGCTAAACTCAGACATAATATGATATTTAACCATGCAAATATTGGGAATGACATGTATAGTATTGAGAAAAGTAAAACAAATGTTGATGTAGATATTAAATGTAACTATATTCTTATAAAACAGTTAGAAGAATATAATAATTTCTTAGACAAGTATGGATATGATAAAGATAAAGTTAAAATACTAACCGCTATTATATGGCTAAATATGGCACCTTTATATGAAGGGAAACTCCGCGAGTTCCTCTTCTACTTTGGAAAACTAAATCTTCACTTAGCACTTCAAGATGTGCGCCCATAGTTGTCCTGCAAGCGGACAACATCCCATAATTCATTAGTTGATGTCTCATAATAAATAGAATCCTCTACAGCCTCCATTCTATGCACTGTATAGGGCTTTATAGTGACAGTCTCGCCTGGACCATATTCCTTCTTCACCAGAGTTTCCAGAGAAGATCCAATATAAATATTAAGCTTGCCAGAGAATACTAAGATTGTCTCAGTCTTTAGTTCATGATACTGAATGCTGCAGCAGTGACCTGCCTTCATAAATAGCTTCTTCACAACATACTTGTCATTACACTCAACTAACTCCTCATAACCCCAAGGCTTATCTGCACGCTTATACGTATACTTATCAGGCACAGTTACATTCTCTGATGTCAGATCAAGATTAGTTAATCCCTTATTGCGCACCAGATTAATTGCATATGCAGTGTTACGAACACCATTTGTCTTCTTATCATTAAGCAATACACGATCACCATTTGGCAGTCCCATGATTAACTGATCATAAACAATGCCACAATGTTGAAGATAACTCTCTGTTGCCTGACGAGTAGATTCTTTGCGACCTGTCACCAAAATAATTTTGTAGTTCTCTTTGTCCCATTGTTTGAATGTCTCTAATACATTATCTAAAACAGGTGGGCTAGATTGATAGTTATTAATAATATCACCCTTATGGGTTAGTAGTGTCCCATCTATATCACATATAATTGTCTTTGGGATTTTACTCATGATACTATTAATTATAATTATACTTTAAACTCATATATTAAGAAAGCAACTCCATTAGTCGGTAGCGAATTGCACGACAAATCTCTTCATCTATATTTTGGTATTTAGCCTTTATCTGCAAGAAGTGCTCATTTGTTAAATTGTAATGCCCACAGATCTTTATTAACTTAACCTTATTCTCATGTGGTATAAAATCAGCAGACACCCACTTCTTCCATGCACCTGACTCGTAGCAAATGTTATAGAACTCCTCTAGATCTTCTGGATTTTCTGAGAACTTCTTTATGAGAACTGATGACTCTATTTCACCAAACTCAGGTGCAATATTTATGCATGTTAGACCCGCCTTACTCTTGCTTTCAACAACAGAAGGTGAGATCCAATCCCCATTATGCTCTTTTGCTGTAAGGCCATGCTTCTCACATACCTTTAACATTGCAGCAAGTTTCTCTTCATTATATACACCAATATTAGATTGTTCCAATAGACGTGTTCCACATTGTATAACTAGATACTTAATTTTGGCAAAAACCTCTGGCTGAAGAGAGGTGCGCAGACATGTAGCAAATTGATCTAGCTCCTCGGCCTCAATTGGGCGGATTCCCTCCTCTGTGCCTACTTCATACTCTATTTGTGGGTTCAAGGTATAGCAAAAGTTTATCATATCGGTTGTCCATTTCAATGCGTCATCAAATGCTGGATACTTTTTCCACGGATCAATATGAATTAAATCAAAGTGTTTACAATCTTTGCGCAGCGATTCGTAACCATCATCTTGTGTTTTTCCCTGCCCTGGACCACCGTGATCACGCTCTATCAACACTTTATTGGTGCGACTGCGAACATAATCTGTAAATGACTCTGTGGTAAAGCCATTTACATACCCACCAGTGTAATCTATTTGGCGACGACTTGGAATAAATACAAACTTAGCATTATGATCTTCAGAATATCTAATAACTGTATCAACAATATTCTTCGTTACTGGACCAATAAAAAACATCATCTAATTAAAAAAAGTATTAATAGAAATTACAATTTAACTTACAAAATACCATTTTCCCACCATGTATGTGAAGGTCTAGTGCTTGTATCTACGCCGTATGGCTCTAATAACTCTCTAATTTTATCTCCATAACGGTTACGTGTCCAACAACCTTGTGCTAATACATGCATACCTGGATAAAATAAACTATTTGTTGTTTCTATCTTTCTTAGTGTTGTATCATGCTGAATAGTATAGCAAATATATTTACTCATATATTCAAAGCTACTTCCGCCTTCATTATTAATTTTTGTTAGGTCTAAATCAGTGCAAAATTTTATGAATGTATCTTTCCTCCATATTGCAGGCTGAAATAAATGAAATGGTGCGCGTTTAAAAGAGTATCCCTCATATCCTGATGGTATTAATTCACCATATGAATATGGATTACCATGAGAAAGTAAAAAACTACAGTCTTTATCTTTCATAAATGATAACATATTATCTATCACAGAATTTTTAACATCACCAATAGGCAACCAATCTTCGTGTAAAAATAAGATATAATCTTCATTAATCTCATTTAAAGCCTTTAACACACGCTTTGTCCAAATTAAACTAGGGTCATATGTATGATGAAAATAATCAGATGGTATATGCTTTTCTATTGTTTCTTGGTTTGCATCACTGTTATATAAAATGTGGACAGGTATGGCAGGATCAATATACTTTTTAAATAAGGGGAAAGTTGCCGGCCAAATAAAACTATATTCATCATGTGTATATGTTAGAACAGCGATACTCATTATACTCTCTAATTAAAAAAACTTCTTGCAAAATAAGCGCTCACGCTCTAAGTTTCCAGGAATTGTATTATAGTGCATATGAATACCATAACCATGTCGGACAAATAGATGCGCGGCCGAAGTTTTCCATGCATATTTATTCAAAGGGACCTCGTCATAATAATCAACAAATAAGCTTTGATCATTTAAAATATTATGATAGTTTGATGTTTTAATACAATATACACTGTTGCATAAGTAAGGTGCTTTTGTATTACGTATTAAAGATAGATCTTTTTCCTCATAAAATGGGGTTGGATTAGCAATTATACAATCATTCAAATAATTAATTGCATCTAAGTTAACACGGATCGGATGAATACCCTTATAATAATGAGTATTATTTGATACATCTGCAAAGAAGGCATTACTGTCCCAGCTAGATGCCTCTAGAGTAAACTTATTATGATGTTTGAATTTTGCACCCCAAATGTCTTGAAAATCTGTTTCAAGGATCTTCTTCTTCAGAATAGATCGCTCTCCCTCAGATAGATAGTCATCCATGAAATACTCAATTGATGGGATACCTGAAGACAAGCAGGGACCCAGTGTTAGGTTTGTATCATCATCAAGCATGTGCAAATTATCAATCATATAATCAAGTGTTCGCCCACGGAAAAATAGATCATTATCACACTTCATCATGTGGGGGATAGACTTATCCTTTGCATATTTAAGGGCAAAATGTGCCTTCATCATATAGTTATTATATTCATCAAACTTAAAAATATTATAATTTATGTTTTTATCTTCTAGTATTGACTTGTAGAGGCTTTCATCATCGTGATGAGTTAAAACAATAATCTCCCATTCATTCTTCTTTTCTGATTCATTTAAAAACTTTACAAAATGTGGAAATGTAAAATGCCTATCGCTATTTGTTAAATAAAATATAACTAGCTTCATTTTATAGATTTAGTCTGGCCTCTAGCTTTAGATTGTATCATCTAAAGTAGTAATATATAATACCAAGCATATCATATATGACAAGTAGGGGAAATGTTATCTTTATACATGCAGCATGTATTGGGCGCTTCATTGAAAGAATCCAGTATTACCTTGATTTAATTAATAAATCAGGGTTATACGATAAGGTTGAAAATATTTATCTCTGCTATGTTGGCAATAATGAACTAATGCCTACATTTGCCGAATCTGATACATGTTCAAAAATTATATTTAATAATGTATCACCTGACCTTCAATCATTTGAATTGCCAACACTGTGTGAGCTTTATAAGTTTGCCTTAGAACATTTAGATTATAACATTCTATATATCCATACAAAGGGTGTAACTGGTTATATTAATCCCTGTATTGAAGATTGGGTTAGATATATGACACACTTCTGTATAACAAAATGGCAGAAATGTATTGCTTCACTTGAGACAAGTAGGAGTTGTGGTGTTGATTTGAGATCGTGGCCAGTGCTACATTATAGTGGTAATTTTTGGTGGGGAAGGGCGAATCATATTGCAGAGCTGCCACACCCAGCAGAGTTTGCAGATCTGGGGCGTTATCCAAATCCATTGAATTCGCCGCGCCACAACCAAGAATTCTGGATTTGTCATCGTGCATTTAGCGAGGAATCTGAACATTGCGGAATCTGGGAATCTTCAATTAATTGCCTTGAACGTCACTTACATAGATACGATGAATCAAATTACAAATAGCGGCCAAAATATGTTTTTATTCTTTCTGTTTGCTCATTCCCTAGCCGGTCAAAATCATTGCCTGATAAACTATTTATATATGCAATATCATCTGGAGTCATCTCATATTCCCATTCAACCTGCCCTTTATCTTTTAGAAGATGAACTGTGCTATTTGGATTACATTGCATAATTATATTATCAGCCCTTAACCTTGCACAAAACTCTAAATCTTCACATTGACACCACCCCAGTTTTTCATTCAATGGATATTTTAATCCTATGTTTTTCTTAATAATATAGTAAGAACCAGAAATATACATTAATTTATTAAGATTGTGATTTATATATTCATATGGTATTAAGGCACGCTTATTAAAGGGTGGAATTGTATCACCATATAATGTATAGTCTCTAAAGCGAGAGCCTGTTATTGTCTTAATTTTAGACACACAAATATCAAAATCATTGCCGAACTTTAGGAAACCACTATACCAGTCAGTATCCAATTTAATATAATCATGTAGTAGAACAATGATATCATATTTTGCACACTGACAAATAATATTCTTCTTACGTGTAATCCATGCAAACTTCTGCGACTCATTAAACGGAATATTTATAATATCTGAACCAGTATGGGCGGTTTTTCCTACAATTATAATTTCATAATTAGGAATCTGTTGATGACGAATTGAATCTATAGCAGCACGAAGTGTTTCATCTGCATTTCCTGCTGTTATTATACCAAATGTAAAATCCATATTCTACTGCTTGTGATAAGATTATTAATCTTTATACTTCTAACTTTAGTGCATAATCATAAAATGCAAATAACTTCTGAATAAAAAAGTAGGGAAAGTTCACATCAATCAAATCCTGTGTTGGTGTTGAACCAAACCAGATTGCTACAAAGAATGGGAAATGACAGAGGGCAGCTTGAATATCACCTTCATATTGGGTTTGGGTATAATTTGTAACACCATACTCTTTCAGTTTTTCATAATAGTATGACTTGTAGAGTGGATAGAGATCTGCCAGCTTTTCTTTGCTAAAACTCTCAATCAAAAAGAAGATTAGATCCTGCACACCCTTACCATTTGCAATATACTGCCAGTCAATAAAACACGGTGTATCTCCTTCATAGAAGATATTTGGAGACTTAATATCTCCATGTGTTAATGTAAGGGGTGCGGTGCTTAGGCGGTCTTGTATCTGGTTAAAGTTTTCTATAATTTTCTGACAAGTAGCAAGTTGTTGGGGGCTGAGAATCTGCTGCCAACGAGCCTTGAATATTGGGAATTTCTCTTGGAGAAAGTTGCGCCAGCTTGGCTGATAATGGTTTGGGTCATTATGCTTGCGGAGTTGGGGAAAGTTGGTGTCTAGCGGCTTGTCCCAGAAGGCTGCATGTAGCTTTGCCATGTGTGCGATGACATTTAACGTAAGATCAATTGGCTCAGTTGAGAGATTCCGATTTAGCGTGGCTTTGGGGCGCATATCCTCAAGCATGAAACCAAGTGGCTTATAGCCTACGCTTGGATCACGAAGAAGACCATAGCATTTTGGTGCCTTTACTGGGATGAATGGGGCAATAGACTCGTAGAAATAGTTCTCACGATCATAGAGATTTAGGAAATGAGCCATCTTATTCAAGGGGCTATCGTTCTCGCCTGCTAGCTTAAGGATTGCTTCGGTTGGTGTGCCATCTAGTGTGAGTGTTACAGAGAGGACGTCAGCAATGAAGCCACCTTTTAGATAGATTGGATTTACTTTAATATCTTCAATTGTAGAATACTTTGACTTGAGACTTGTTTTGATTATCTCCTCGTAGTTTGTTTTTGGCTTTTTTGCAAGGATGTTCTCGTTTGCAATATGAACTGTATCCGATTTTACATCAATTGATGTATAGTCACTAATTACAATATCTGCATCCGTGCTGATTGAATGATTTGTTTCATTCTGTATACCAATAACTGTCTGGACACATGCTCCACGGGCAGAGATAATTCCGTTCTTTGAATCCTCAAACACAATACATCGCGTTGGCGAAATATCAAACGCTTTCATTGCTGCAATATAAGGGCCTGGGTCTGGTTTGGCGGCTACACATTCTGATCCAATGACAAGTAGATCAGGTTTGATCTTGATATGCTTTAAGATTGCTTCTGCTGTAGTGCGGTTGGAGTTTGTTACAACGGCAACTTTCTCTGCGTTGCGCTGGAGAGATGTGATGAATTGTGTGGCTCCAGGAATTTCTTGGATATCATTTATAAACACATTGAAAAGGAACTCTTTCTTCATGGTTATCTCGGCGGTTGTTATTTTGGCAGTTGGGATCAGCTTGCGACGAACATCATCATCCGCGTTTGAGAAGATATATGTATTATAGATTTCCTTTGTCAGTGTGATATTATATGGTGCAAGAAGTTCTGACCAAACTCTGTAGTATATCTGATCAGTATTTACAAGAGTTCCATCAAGATCAAAGAGGAATGCATTTGTTCGTGCTTCGTATGCCTTCACCTGTTCTGGTGTGCCGAGGCTAATGTAGGCCTCTTTTAGGATTTTGGTGGCATACCAGGCGATTTTCTGAGAAAGACTATGCGCAATTGCATGTGAAATGTAGGGTTCTGTTTGTGACATTTCTTGACTGACTTTTGACGTCACTGATTTTAGGTGTTCAGCTGATGCAAAATAATAGGAGCCAGTATTTGCATAATTAGAAATCTTCTTCTTTTCTGCAATTTCTTCTATTTTGTTATTGAAACAGCCATTTCCTGCTAGTTTCACATAAGAAAATACTGGAGGTTCATCATGTGTCTCAAAACAGATAACCTGGTTTTGTTCTGGATTCTTCTTGACGATAGAGATAATATCTGTTGTGTAGAAGTTATCTGCGTCGACAAGTAGGGTTGGTCTCGTGCCTGGGATTTGATCAAGGGCGAGGCTGATTGTCTCTGATGCACCAGCGGTCTCTTTTGGAAGAGTGATAATTGTCGCATGGGGATAGTATTTGTTAATTAAGGGTGCCGTCTGTGATGTTCTCTCGTTGAGGATGATATAGAGGTTGTCTTCAGGGGCGAGTTTCAGAGAATCAATTGTGTATCTCAGGATCTCTTTTCCGAGGACTTTTATCTCTTGCTTGGGTGTGTCGTAACCCGCTTTGGCAAAGCGTTCTCCTTTGCCACAGAGGGGAATAATAACATTCATTACTGGCTGGACATGTAGTGGTGTGTTTAGGCGGCGGGGGGTTGCTGTTCTTTTGTTACAATCACATTTTCCCTACCTGTCAGCTTTTGTGTTTTCTGCGAGGAGAGGCCATGTTTCTTTGCAGCTGCACTCACATCCTCTTCACGCATACCAACTTCTTCACGTGCAATCTGAGAATATGTCTTGCCAGAGGTGAGCCATTGTTGGAGGTTCTCTTTCGTGAGAAGAGATGAGGGGGAAATACCAGCCTCTTCCAACTCTTTGCGCTTTGCATTCTCCTTCTTACGCTGCTCTGCTTTCAGAACACCTCTTGGAGGTTTTTTATCTGTTTCAGAGGATTCGGGCAGACATGTAGGTTGTGGTGTTTCAGGTTTGGCCTCGGCTTTAGCAGCTTTGGCCCTGGCGATTGGATGAACACGATTTGAATTGGGAGTTGGCTTTACACGCTTTGCCTTCTTTGATTCATCTTGTTGTAGAGGAGTTGGGACCTCTTCAGCAGATTGCTGGGCCTCTGCCATTGGATGCTGCCCCTCTTGACCAAGATACTGGCGTATCTCATTCAGGCGCGCCTCTAATAGCTGCTGTTCCTCACGGATTGCCTGATCCAAGAAGGCCTTCGTCTGCGCGGCCCCATGTGTTTGTAGAATCTGGCGGATCTGTTCCATCTCTTCTGACTAGTAGGGTGTTGGCGTCTGCGCTTAAGGTCTGGTAAAGATGAGCATACTAGAGGGCCTGGAAATGGGTAATTTTTTGACTTCTTTGAGCCGTGAAGATGCTATGAATATTGTTATCGGCTATGATCTCATCGCGTTATCTGCTGGTGCTTGTGTATATAATAACATTAAAAAAATTAGTTATAATTATTATAAGAATTGGGTTTGTAAGGAACATATGAAAGTAATTAATCAAATTGAGTGGTTTCATTGGTTGAGTGGATTTGCGACCGGTTTCATAGGAATGCAACTGTTTGATACACTATTGCGTGGATACCTTGAGTAATTAGTGTGCCTAAGGCTGGGCGTTATTAGATAAATAACAATGGGTGCATATAATATTGATTATATCCTTGGTGCATGTGGGCTTGTTGTTGGGCTAAATGGTATTGCAACTAGTATGCATACACAGATTCAGTTTCCTGAGGGAGCAATTGTAAATAATCCAACACAGGAGTTCATCTCTGATTATGGTCGGCACCAATGGATGAATGGCTTTATTTATGGGCTCTCACTTACCCTACTGGTCGGCTCTTTTTGCCTTGGAGTGTCATCTCGCTCTGGAAAGGCAGCTTGAAGAACAGTGGCGTTAAATTTGTAAGGGCGAGGCAGTAGGATGTCATCAACTAAAAAAATGTCAAAAATAAAGGATGAACAAACATTTCAACCTCATGTTACGATAGAACATGATGTTAGTGCTATACGTGTCACCTTTTGCCTAGATAAATCATTCAAACTACCTGATCACTACTTTGTTGCATCTTGCGAAGCAATTCAAGAAAGTCTTGTGCTGGGTGCTGAGAGCTTCTTGCGGAAGGAAAATTGGATTCGCGGACTCTCAGCAGATGAGATTTGTAGCGCACAGGCATCAGCATTGACTGAAGAATATAAGGATAAGGCTGCCAAGATGAATGCTGAAGTTGAGGGGTTACGCCGCCGCTTAGCCGAGCTTAGCGAAACAGCTCGGATGGATGCTGAGAAGGCGGAACGCGAAGCTGAGAGCCGCTGGGCAGCTCGCGTGGCAACGGCTGAGGGACGTGCTGCTGCTGCTATTGGACAAGTAGGAATGTTGGAAGAACGTGTGCGGGCTGCTGAAGTTGATGTGAGAGAACGTGTTTGTAGAGAGCGTGATGAGATGTGGAGGCGTGTTGAAGAGGCTGGTTCTGCACGTGTGGCGGATCTGGAGAGGCGATTGGGGGCAGTTGAAGAACGGCGGCGAGAGTTGGAAGAGAAGCTCACTGCGCGCATGGTTGTTGCAGCGTCATCGTCGTTGCGTGGCGCGGCTGGTGAAGAGGATTTTGGTGAGTTGCTGCGCGGGGTTGGACTTGTAGCAGATAGCACGGGCAAACAGTCGCACATGTGTGATTATAAGGGTATGGTCGACGGCGTCGACGTGTTCTATGAAGTGAAGAACCATGAATCCGTGCTGCGCGAAGATCAGATTGTGAAATTCCTGCGGGACATGAAGGAGCACCCAGAGGTTGGTGTTGGTGTGTTTGTCGCGCTGAAACTACCCCTGCCTGGGAAGCGTCGCGGTCGTGGTATTGTTGTAGAGTGGCTGGAAGATAAACGTATGGTGATTTTCTGCGGGGAGCTCTTAGGAGAAGGTGGTGGTTTGGCAACAATGGAGATCATCAAGAAGTTTATAGAGGCAGGTGTGCGTGTGCGTAAGATGATTCTGGACATGGAGGCAGATGGTGAGGGTGGAGGGGCTGCTGCAGAGGTTGGGCGTCTGATGGATCGGATCAAACGGGGGCAGGGCTATCTGGAAATGGTTTCTGAGCGGGCACGTGGACTCTTTAATAAGATGCGTATTGATGCCAAGACTGTAGAGGCGATTCATGAGAGCTCCTTGGCACAAGTCAAGATGATGCGAGAAGAGATCAAGATGACTGTTGGGGCTTTCTTGGGCGAGGAGCTATTTGTAGGTGAGCCAGAAGCAGTAGCTGTTAGTGCTGTTGAGGATACTTCTGGTTGGGAGAATATTAACGCGCCTCCACCACAAGAGCTTATCTCCTTTATTAATGCTCCTGCTGCAGCACCTACCCGTAAAAGGGGGGCCAAAAAGGCTGCAGCAGGCGCAACCCAAAAATTTGAGCCCACAACCGACATGTAGGTAATTATCACGCCCTACTTGTCATGTCTAGCAATTCGCCTTTTGAGATTATCACGCCTGCAGTCAAAGCCGCTTCTGGTGGATTCGTGTCTGTCCCACGACCTATCTTGATCAGTCTTGAAGGATCAGTAGGTAGCGGAAAGAGCACGCTTCTATCATCGCTGCGTGATATTGGTGGACAAGAAGGGATTAAGTTCCACTTCATTGATGAGCCGCTAGATACATGGACTAGCCTTAAGAACGAAGGTGGGGAGAATCTTCTGGAGGTGTTCTATCGGGATAATAAGCGATGGTCATATACATTCCAGAATTGCGCTGTTCTCTCGCGATTCTTGAATATTCGACGTGCAATTGATAATTGGTATAGGGAGGTAGCGGTAAATCCAGATGCAGCGCGCAGTAATGTGTTCATTACAGAGCGTTGTATTGAGACTGACTTTAATGTGTTTGCGCAGATGCTACGTGAAGATGGCTGCCTCGACGGTATTGAATGGGACCTGTATAAGAAATGGTATAGGTTGCTGCAAGATACCGTCCGTGTTTCAGCCATTATATACGTTAATACAGATCCAGAGGTTTGTATTCAACGTATTGCCAAGCGCGGGAGACAAGGAGAGGAGAATATCCCCACCGAGTATATGAAGCGTCTTCATGAGTTCCATCTGAAGTGGATTGATCGGATGACTGTGCCTGTGCTACAGTATCGTAATCACCACACAGCGGACTCAAAGAAGACTAATACAGTAAAAGATGTTCTAGCGTTTATTAAAGATGTGCGTGAAATGGAAAGTTAAGCCGTAGCATTGCAATCGGCCATTAACTCTAAATATAAAAGAGAATTAGCAACAAACTTTGGTTGGTAGAAAAATATTCTGTTCAACATGATCTAAATCAATAACCATCACCAAAGATTTATTTATATTTTTTGCAGATGTTGGGACTTGTAGAGTCCAGATGGGCCGATATTGATGTTCAAAGATTATCCCCCAGCTTGCAAGGATACTTGGTCGCCATTCAGTGAGCAATGTTTCGGTGGTCGCCATTAACACTGATTTTAGTTGATGACCAAAGCTGGGGTGTGCCTTCAAGATAATTTCAATATATTCTAGCTGTTTTGCTGGACTAAACTCAAATATATTTGTAAGAACCATATCAACAGATACTCTATAGTCTTTGACAAGCTGAGTAAAAGGTATAAGTTTTGTTGATTCTTTTATGGCCTCCAATGATATGATCATTGGTGTGAAATCTTTACTAGAACAACAACCCATTTCACACCCTCTACTTGTCCATGGTAGGTTTTATTAAGCCTTGCGTTTCCTTATGGGAGGGCCTAAGCCTAACTTGAGCACCGACAAGTAGAAATTATGGGTGTATGGGATTGGGTTGATGCTGTCCTCTATATTAATTTGGCTGATCGTGTTGATCGCAAAGATCATATGCTAGCAGAGCTGAGAATAGCTGGTGTTCCTGAAGAGAAAATCTGGCGCATTGATGCTGTAAGGATGAAGCCTGGTGCTTTGGGATGCACACTTTCTCACATTAAGGCTTTTCAACTAATTCAGGAAAAAGGTTGGCAGAAGGTTCTTGTGCTTGAAGACGATTTTACTTGGATGCCTGATACAGAAATTAGTGAATGTATTGCAGATATTGGTTCAATAAAGAAATCATGGGATGTTATTCAAATCTCATGGAATCCTTGTGCGCGCCTTATTGGAGATGGACCTATTTATTGTGTAAGAAGGGCAGTTGATGTGAGGACAACTTCAGGCTATTTTGTGTGTGGTAAGTTTGTCCAAGATCTCTTGGAGAATTTCAAAGAAGCCGCTATTAACATGTATAAGAATGGTCATTCTCCAGATTCATGTTGCGACATGAATTGGCAGAAGTTACAGCATGATACTGACTGGTATGTAGCTTACCCACCGCTTGGCTATCAGATGGATGGATGGTCTGATGTGGAGGGTCGTGAGGTGAGCTATGGTTGTTGAAGGTTTTTAGGACATGAGGGGTTTGATCATCTCATTTAGATTATAATATGGTTTTCCACCAAACAATGAAGCCTCTTTTGAGAAAGAAGATCCCTCTGTTCCGATAATCTTTGAACAACTTGCCATTGTAAGAAACTCAAGGAAAGCAATTTCTTCATCTGTTTTTCCCTCTGTTGGAATAGTAATATTAGGTTTATTTATTACAGCACTGTCCAAGAATGCTTTTAATGGTGCATCATCACTAAAAATTATAATAGGATCACTAAAAGTCCTTATAAAACGCACTAAAATATCATCATTAATATACGTATTTCCAAAATACCATAAGAAATCGCCCCGTCTGACATGTATAGCGATAGTATTTTGTGGGAGCACTGGGACAAGCTCCTGAAAGTAATCTTGTGGCTTGAAAAGTTCCTGATATGTTTGACTGAGTTCAATATCAGATGCCTTAGAAATAGGATTGCTAGTCTCAATCATAAATGATGTTTTCGGTGGTGTTGCGATACAATTTTTAAACAATTCATCTTCATGATATGATTGTTCAGGGTTTATTTTAGTTCGCCCATAATTTTTATATTGAGTCCAGGCTTTCGTTGGATCAATCCATTCTGTGAAACAAATAGTAGGCTTTTCGTGGATTTCAGGATCGTAACGAGGAATATAATCGTGTTTAAAGAAAAACTCAAACCCACGATCATGATATAGTTGTGTCTTTGGAATATTAGGCGCATTTCCACAATCATATGAACCCCCATCCCAGCAATGTGTTAGCTTCATTTTATGGTTTTTCGCTATAATTGCAGCTGCACACATGGCGCGGAGGCGGTTACCAAACCCCGCTGTTGGTGATACAACAACAACATTTTGTTTTTGTTGTATCTTCGACATTTCTAGCTTTGATAAGCTCTCTATATTTAGGCCTTTATATCATTATATAATGATAGAGTTCTTGCACTTGGATCAGTTGTCTCACCGGACCACTTTGGTAACCACCTATACTGACAATTAGGGTTTGGCGACTCACCTAATGCAATTGATGCTTGCGTCTTATTAAAGAGCATACGGTAATATGCTTGCTCCTTGGTATCACCATAGTTTGCCCAATTCCATGGAACCAGTGGCTCAACGCGCTCTTTTATCTCTTGGAACCATGACTTCTCTTTATTACTTACACCATCGCTAAATGCCTCCTTCTTACGGTAGAGCACATCAAATGGCAAGAGTGTTGCTTCATCATCTGCAGCAAATGCATCGCGGAGAAGTTGCTTTTCCATCTGTTTTCCTTGGCAAGGGCGGAGCAGCTCTGTAGGTATAGAACGAGCCGCTGCGACAAATTGACGATCTAAGAAAGGTGTTCGCGGTTCTAGACCATTAGAAGCAATAGAGCGGTCAGAACGCAACACATCGTAACAATGAATATCAGTTAAGAGTCTTGTTACCTCCGCCTCATACTCCGTGTCAGAAGGAGCGCGGTAAAAATATAGATATGATCCAAATACCTCATCAGAACCGTCGCCATTAAATACAACTTTAGCTTTTGAATTGTCCCGAATATACTTGCTTACAAGATAATTACCAACTGATGCACGGACTGTAGTGAGGTCATATGACTCAATTACCGCAATAACCTCAGGAATCGCAGCAAAGAACTCATCTGGCGTGGAAACAATTTCATGGTGATCCGATCCAATATGCTCAGCCACCATACGTGCATGGCGAAGATCCTCTGAGCCTTCAAAACCAATTGAGAATGTCTGTAGAGGGGGGCGACCCTTCTCCTGTAAAGAGCGCTGCACTAGAGCCGCAATCAAACTAGAATCAACGCCACCACTCAAGAGGGCAGCAATTGGCCGCTCTGTATTAAGAACACGCTTCTCCACTGCAGCCTTCAGAGCCTCGCGCACAACATATTCCGCCTCCAAACGGGCATTCAAACCAGGTGACTTCAAGAAAGGTATCTGATGATATTGTTGGATGAGCAGAGGATGTGATACTTTATTATGACCTAAGAGTGCAAAATGACCCGGTGGGAAAGACTTAATATTGTGAAACTTAGAAAGACATGTAGGGAATGCCTTCAACTCAGAGGCAAAACAGGTGGCCGTCTTAAACTCGCTCTGCGCATAGTATAATGGTCGCACACCATAAGGGTCGCGAGCAATCAAGGTAATGTTGCGCTTATGATCGTGCAGGATAAAAGAGAAAACGCCGTCGAGGGCGCGCAAGAGAGTTTGCAGGCCGTTAGTGTGCTGTTTTTCAATGAATTTCTTGTAGAGGTGGCCAATAATCTCACAATCCGAACCGGACCTGGGTTTAATTCCATGCTCTGCCTCAAGGCTAGAATGATTGTAGATTTCGCCATTACAGATCCATGACAAGTAGAGATTCTCCTCCTCGTCATAAATGTGGAAGGGTTGCATACCCTGTGGGGTTAGGCCATTGATGGCTAGACGGGTGAAGCCAAGTGCAAATTGCTGCGAGATACCAGGAGTTGATGAGGTGACTCCTGAATATATGCGAAGATCTTCGGGGCCTCTTGGAAGAAGTTTCTGTGTGCAAGAGGTGAAATGGTTTTGCCCTTCAAAACATTCTGCAAAACAACAAGGGGCCGCGCCGAAGAGAGCCCAAATACCACACATTTCTCTACTTGTCTTTGGTGGGGTTTCTCTTAGGCGCTGTTTCCCGCGGCTATATTATAATATGGGTGACATGTAGAGTATTAGAATGGACTTTAGTGATCATCTACGGCGAAAAGTTGGCAAGGCTGTTTATAGTGATTATTATCAGAAAGGAATTATAAATTCATATATATGTTCTACTAGCCCCAGTAATAATGTATGCTTTTCAGATATTAAACCCAAAAGTTTTGTTGATGCATATAATATAGGAAACGGTGCAAGTCAAGGTGGTTGCTCCTATAGTAATATTATTAGTGGTAGTTTTACATATGTGCCCAAATGCGCCCCTAATGAATATTCAAATCTAACAAGATAATTAATCCACATAGTTTAAACCGATTGTATAATTACTATTACTTAGAGAATGTCATCACTAGATAATAGCAATGGTTCTGTGCCGCCGCCGGCGGCGGTTGTTTCAGAGAAGTCGCAGAAGACGAGTAATAAGGTTACAAAGCCAGCAAAACCAACAAAACCGACAAGTGAGCGGATGGCCGAATCAATTCATCTGGTCACCCAGCTTGCGGATGTGGGTATCGGCAAGACACACCCTCATATGATTGCTTTCCGTGAAATTCTGAATAAGTGGATTCGCGAGCCAGACTTCAGTTATAATGGGCGTGTCGACTTTGATGCATATGGGCGCCGAGGCGATCTTATTCTGCCACGCACACCTGGACATGTAGCATCTATTCGCTTACGTGCTCTTTAGCCTATTTTCGCCTCTTATAATAACGGATGGGTTCCCATGGACGTAGTAGGGCCAAGACACGTAGGCAGAAGTGTCCTGGCGGTGGGGTCGCACAAAGTGCTCTAGTGCCCCGTATTGTCGTGCTTGATAATGATGAAACAACTGGAAGCTATGGCCCGTTGTTTGATCTTTTGGGGCTGCTTAAAGAACGCGAGGTTGAGCTTCGGGCAACTGGGCTGCGCTTGCGGGACCTTGTGCCTCGTCTAGTCACTTTCTGTTACAAGGCGGGGCTTTTCCGGCCCGGTTTGCGCGATTTGTTGCTTACATTAAGCGCATTGCGTGAGAAACATCTATTGGATGCGGTGGTAATGTATACTTATCAGAGCGAGGCTAGTGTAGGCTCGGCCGATGCACTTCATGACGCAGCGGGTCAGTTAATAAGTGTGCCCGTGCTGCTGGACTACATGTTTGGCTACATTGCGGGCGGCTGCAGGAAAGGAGCCCCCCTGACGAAATTCTTTGATGTTCGCATAGTGCGCGAGACACATATGAAAGAACTTGGTTGTCGAGAATCTGCTCTGGGGGCGAAAAAGATTTCTCTTGTGTTTGATCAACTTCAACGGCAGCCATCCGCCGACTTGCGAGGGTTTGTATTTATAGATGATTGCATACCAAATGTCCGCATGCCTGGGCGCGTCGGTGGGGAAGAAGTGAAGGTTTCGGCGGTGACAAGTATGTCTGTGGTGCCATTTGAGTTTGAGACAGCGTTTGTTCCTAGCTTGGGCGAGAGCTACCTCAGCCTATGGAATACGTTGCTACGGGGACTTGTAGGGCGTGAGGAGTTTGGGGATTTCATGAACAAGAGTATCCAAGAATGTCTGGAGGCAGTGTTGCCCGAGAGTTGCACTGGGGCTCGTGGGGCAGGTCGTGAGGCGTATCAGCAAATAGATTTTGCCCCTCTGGCACGGCGGCTAAAGGGGCATTTTGTCGGGTTGGCTTAGATTTGCGAAAATTTGAGGTTGGTTGTGTCTGTGCATCTAAGTCGTTAAAATGTCATCACGCTTTGTAAAAATTCCTCTTTATAATGGAGTTATTCGCGCCATCAACATGAATAATGTGATAACTGTTCAACGAGAAGGGCTAAAAGTAATTGTCCAATATAATATTTGCCCACAAGATGGCGGCGGCTTCATGTTTGCTGGCTTTGGTTTATACCTGGGTGGCTCAAAGGTGTATCATGAGGACCTAACATATAACACTGAGAAAGAAGCCCAGGCGGTGTTTGGGAAACTGGTGGGTGAGCTATCATAGGGAGATGTCCTTAGGACATTTTTCTCTGCATGTTTGACATGTAGAGAAAATAGATGTGCGCGCGGCGGGTTTTGATCCCGCTATCTCGGCTTAACTATCATAGAATCAAGTCTATAAGAGCCGCGCATCCCCGATCATGCTGCACGCGCTTAGGTGTTTCCACCTATTTACTATTGGCTGGCGCTTTTTAAGCCTTGCCGGCTCGGCGCTTGTGGCTTCTGCGAGCCTTGCGGGAGATTCTGCGCTTGCGGCTGCCGCCGCTTTTTTTAAGTGATGCCAAGCGATTCTCAAATCCTGCCATCTTAGCATTAATAGAGGCCTGGCCTGCAGCTGCCTTTTTGTCCCTAATAATTATATAAAGTTCGTTACCATATCTAATTAAATATTTTTCCTTTCTCTTCTTCAACATTGATAATTTTTCAGTATATTCGCGATTTATCTTATCAAATATTTCCTTATTTTGAATAGCCATCATTTTGCTGCTAACATTTCTATAAGAATCATTTAACATTGATTTTAATCCATCAACGCGAGATTTTATCTTTTCTAACTCTGATATTTCCATTGATGCATTAATTTTTGTTTCATCCTTATTCATCTCCATCAAGGCCACTTTAGAAACAATCTGATAAAATGGCTGCAGTGCCCCTTGGAAATTCTTAACGTATATGTCATTCGTTGATGCAAGGATAAGCTCCAGGCCAGATTTTATCTTATTCATATTTAAATTTGATGAATTGGCATTTTTCAAAACAGAGTTAATAGACGCATTTGTCTTTGCAACAGCAGAAGTAGAAACCGAAGCGGAAGCAGAAGCGGACTCAGAAGAAGCCAAAGAAGAATTCTTCCCAGCACTAGAAGCTTGATTACCCATATTATCTACTATAAACAAAGTTAAAAATGCCAGACATACAGGAGTGCTATATATGTTACGAAGCAGCATCTCAAGAAGCACCCTTCGTTACCACAGCATGTGCTTGTCGGGGAACGCTCGCAATACATGCTCACTGTTTCAAACAACAGGGTAAAACAGTATGCTCAGTCTGCAAACAAGAATTTAGCAACGAAGCCACTTCACTACTTGTCAGGAAGGTTCTAGAATACGACGAAAATGGCAAGATTAGTGCTGAAATAGGTATGCTATACGACCCTGAAATGGATGTGGATATGCAGCATGGCGAATCCAAATACTATTTTGAAGATGGGCGGCTTTGGATCTGGTGTAACTATAATAAAGATCAATTCTGTGGTTTCTTCCGTTTATACAGCAAAGATGGAAGACTTGTAAGTGAATCATGGTATAAATAATCGTGGCACAAGACAAGTAGGGATGAGGCTATTTGCCCTTTGTTTTTTGCTGTTTAGCGGTGCTGAGGGTTCAGGTGTCCCATGGTTCAATCAATGGAAAACAAAGGGGAGGGACGCTGGCGGCACGGTTTTAGATCGGCCTGTTCATCGCGCCTGGAAAGGTGTGGCGGCCGCTGCTGCTGTGGCTTTCCCGTCATTGCCGGCAGCTGTTGGGCGTGTGGATTCGGCAGATGTTGTTGTGGTTTCCAAGAAAGGTAAAGCGAAAGCTCTTGATTATTTTGCCTTACGCGGATTTAACAAGCGGCATAAGGGACAGCACGGGGCAGTCTATAATGAGGCTGATCCGTCGCTACTATTTGGGAGACATGTAGGTGATGCTGGGGCTATGGGTATTAATGCAGCAGCACATGCGGCTGCTGGGCAGGGGTAACTGTGAACAGGTATCAAAATCCTATTCTAGTTCCCGCCGAATATTACAAGAGGACCATTTCAAGCGCTTAGTTGCATCTTTTGTTTTCCGTGAAAAAGGTGTGTTGTAGTCGTAATCAATCTCTACATATGTGTTGCACTCCTTACAGTCGGCGATCAGTTGCTTTACATTAAAGTCTTCTTTTGATATCTCCAAACTATTTTTATAAAAAGAACTAATATTATACCCTTTTTTCTTAAGACATTCAGTATTCAAATGCCTAACTCTTTGAATATTTGGATGATTGTGTTTGTTTAATGATAAAAGGGCATAATCATATTTTTGGTCAGGTTTAAGTTCAAAGTGAAATTGAGGATTGAATGAATAATCGTATAATTTTACGAGCCCTCCTATTAAAACAGCATTGATAACCATGATAGGCCATATAGGTCCTCCGCCGCCTCCTCCGCTATGCATTGGAATAAAAATTGGTGTGAATGTCATTTTAGTATATCATTGTTATATACATTTAGGCTTGGCGCCCTACTTGGGATAAGCATACAAAATGAAAAACCCCTTTTCTCATGTTCCACGGGAACTTGGGAAAAGGGTGCTGCTGCAGACTGCAGGATTTGAACCTGCGCGGATTGCTCCACAGTGGCCTCGGCACTGCGCCTTAACGACTCGGCCAAATCTGCTACTAGAGAGGTGAT
>JACCDG010432373.1_pt1 | contig 20039 bp, 26 predicted proteins | sample 7442471 | NCBI WGS metagenome assembly JACCDG01 (sample SAMN15323444, study PRJNA562643) | freshwater metagenome | isolation source: river surface water | place: USA:Blue River Watershed | collected 2017-08-17 | reverse complement strand
CAAACCCGCGACCTTCGCCTTGGCAATCTGAGCAAGGCATTTTCGCCAGTGTAGTGATTTATGAAGAATGATTTGTAACGTATTAATAACACGAAAGATTCAAGGCTAAACGGCTTTCCTGATTTTCTGGTGTTTCTGGCACTTACTGAGCTGGATGGACGAAAAATGGACGATTTTTTGGGCGTCTATTTTTATTTTTTTTATCGTAAATGTTTTTAGTTGAACATAATTATCATATATGATAATTTAGGAGGAAGCATGAGAATTGTGAAACCGTACCGAGTACGGGAATTCGAAAGGGCAGATGGAAGCTGTCCGTTTCGTGAATGGTTAGATGATCTGGATACTGTAACCCGAGCCCGAATTCAGGCAAGGATTGCTCGCTTAGAGCAGGGCAACCTAGGGGAGTACAAAGTTCTCAGGCATGGAGTCCATGAACTTAAAATGACCTTTGGACCGGGCTTTAGAGTCTACTTTGGGTTCGATGACAACGAACTCGTAATTCTCCTCGTGGGTGGAGATAAGAGTTCGCAGAAACGAGATATTAAGCAAGCCCAAGAGTTTTGGGCTGAATTTTTAGGAGGTAAAAAATGACACGAAGGAGTCGCGATTGGAATGAGGGTTTAGCCAAAGATCTCAAGAATACCAAATTCGCTAGTGAATATATTTTGGCCTGTATTGATGAAGGCATGACGGTGCAAGAGATTCTAGGCAAGATTGCTCGCACCCTAGGGGTTAAAGAATTTGCTTCGATGGTAAAAATGCCTGCATCAAATGTCTTGAGATCCGTGAATCCAAACTCGAACCCAACTCAGGAAACCCTAAACCGTTTACTAAAGCCTTTTAAGCTACAGCTAACGGTTGGCCCCCTGGATTCCAAACACCACAAGAAAGCTGCGTAATACGCACTTTTAGAAAAAGGGACACGGTTCATGGTTTCAAAAGTAGCCACCACGTTTTTTGAAAAGAACATGGGCCCCATGACCTTTGGGGCCTTTGTTACGGGCATGAGGACAACGATTGAACTTACCCAGTCCGATCTAGCAAAGAAGCTAAAGGTACAAAGGTCTATGATCTGCGATATTGAGAAGGGTCGAGTTCTTGTAAGCCCTGCCCTCGCTGTAAAAATCGCAAGGGTGGGAAAGTTCCCCGAAGACCTCGCTGTAAAATACTGCCTTCAAGACCAGCTTAGAAAAGCCAAGGTAAATATGACCATCGAAGTTGAGGCTGCATATGTAGGGGATAAAAAATGACACGAAGAAGCCGCCATTGGAATAAGGGTCTAGCCAAAGACCTCAAAAATACAGAAATAGTTAGTGAATATATTTTGGCCTGTATTTATGCACGACGGTGCAAGAGATTCTAGGCAAAATTGCTCATACCTTAAGAGTTAAGGAATTTACCTCTATTGTGAAAATGCCTGCATCGAATGTGTTGAAATCTGTAAATCCAAGTTCAACCCCTACTCAGGAAACCCTCAACCGCCTGGTCAAGCCTTTTAAATTGCAGCTATACCTTTAGCATTCTTAGGCCACTTCCAATAACTACGAATTCACTTACTTCGTGCGCAATAACAACAACAGGAAGAGTAAAAATTCCAAGTACAGCTCCAATAACGAGCACAGAGATAACCAACACCGAAAGAACTAGATTTTGTCTAACGACGGAAGCATTTCTATGTGCAAGCGTTATGGCATAAGCTAAATTTTCAAGGTCATCTCCCATAAGAGCAATATCTGCGGTTTCAAGAGCGACATCAGTTCCAGCGGCTCCCATCGCAACACCAACTGTCGCGTCAGCAAGTGCTGGCGCATCATTTACACCGCCTCCACCACTCTAAAAACGCCTCCCGAGAAGCGTTTTCAGTTTTTAAATCTTTAGCTTAGATCCATACAAAAACCGAAATTTCACTATGTAAAACGAGGTACTTAGTCGAAGTACTTTTCGTTTCCTACAACACGCAAAGAAACAGTAAAACACGTCACGTTGGCACAATTTGTATGTAATGGGACTTTTGAAGTCGCTACGCGTGTGGTGTTTTCACCACGCGTGTAGCCGCTCATTTTTACTCGGCATTCCTCTTTTTTAGTTTTGACCATACGCAGAAGAACTACACAAAACTAATAAGGAGAGAAAATGTCAAAGAGAACAGAAACAAAACAAATCACCATGGAAGCTAAAGTGCTTCGCCATTTAAGAGAGCAAAGAGGGCTGTCTATGAGGCAGGCAGCCAAGCTTGGAAATCTTTCAATGACCATCATCAATCACATCGAAAATGGGCGAATGGATTTAAAAGAGCACCATTTAAAGTTACTCCTGTCACTTTATGGAAGTACCCAAGAGATTTACGATCTCTACAGGCGCGGTACCGCCGCCCTACCCGCCAATCCTAAGAAAGAATGCATGGACCTTTTGGCTAGCTTTAACGAGCTCCAAATTCGTTCCGTTGAGCCAATCATTAAAAGTCTTGCTACCGCAGCATTTACTCAGAAAGGGGTACTCTCATGAGAATTTCTAAACTTGTGCAGACTCTTGGGTTTGCCGGTGTACTCTCATCAATGCCTTTGGTGGATATCCCTAAAGACCTTCATCGTTGGGTGCTTAAAATGCACAAAGCGCAGATTGAATTGCTTAAAATTGACTGGGGAAGTCCGGGTTTTTGTACTGAGTGGGATCGTGATTACAATCCTAAAACGCGGACGTGTGGGCGTCGAGGACGCGTGATGAAACGATACTTTCGGAGTCCTCCATGAAGGCAAAGCTCTTCGCTAAATTCTGAATTAGCTTAAAGCTTTGTCCAGGGAACCCAAAAAAGATTTCTCTAGGGCAGTAAGTTTTTTGATTTTTGGCCGATTCACCCAGAGGTGATCTACGAGCTTTTTTGAGGTTGGCGCAATGATGTGAAGCTCGCTGTTGGACTCTTCTAGAAGGTATTTTGGAACGACACCTACTCCTAACTTTCTCTTTACCATCTCCAAGACCATGTCTGCTGTAGCGGCAAAGGCTCGAAAGTGGATGCCAGCTGGAGGATTTTTGAAATGAAGAGCCCACCAACGCTTGAATAGTAAATGGCTTGGGAAATAATCAATAATGGGCACAAGGTTCAGCTCAGAACTTGATGGATTCTCAGAAATGAGGTCGCGCCTTCCCACGAGGCAAAGCTCCTCTTGATAGAGTTTTTTGCTTTCAATTCTCTGGCTGCGGTGCGGGAAAATAGAAATGGCAAGGTCAATCCGATCCCTTTCAAGAAGTCCATCCAATCTTGAGGGGGAGTCAAATTGAAACTGAATTTGGGCGCGAGGATTAGCCAAGAGAAAGGATTCAATAATGGGCATAAGCTTACCCTTTGTAAATTCAAGGTACGCACCAACCCGAAGGACTCCGCTGGCTGTAGGGGTGTGATCCTGCATTTTGTCGAGCGCTGACTCCAGTCCATGCTGATATCTCATCACCTCGTCATAAAAACTTTTGGCTGCCTCTGTTGGAACGAGCCTCGTTCCGCTTCGGTGAAAAAGAGGTTTTCCTACCTGGCTTTCAAGTGTCGTGATGGACTGGCTAATCGCGGAGCGAGTCAATCCTAAGCGTTCAGAGGCACCGCGGTATCCTCGAAGTTCGATAACGGCACAAAAAACATAGAGTTTATTCAAATCCAAAGCGTTAAGTTTCACTTAACGGATTAGTAAATCAATTTAGATATGCAAATCAATTTAAATCGATGAAATTGGTATGAAAGAGGAGAATCAAAATATGTTTTCTGAGGTACTTATACAAGAATTAAAGCCCCTACACTTACTACAGCACCCCTTTTATCAAGCATGGATGGCTGGAAGCCTGTCTCAAGAGCAGCTGCAAAAATACGCCATTCAATATTACCCTCACGTCAAAGCATTCCCTCGCTTTGTCAGCGCCGTCCACAGCCTCTGTGCAGATGATGAAGCAAGAAGAGGGCTCGCTCATAATTTGGCGGATGAAGAGGGGATTTTAGGCGAAAAACCGCATCCAGAACTATGGCTACAATTTGCACTGGCCCTCGGAGTGTCTTCGGATGATATTTCGCGAGCACAATGGAATAAAAACGCCCAAGATCTTGTGGACTGTTTTGAAAAGTTCTCAAAGTCTTCATACCCCGAGGGCCTTGGTGCACTCATGGCCTATGAGTACCAAATTCCAGAAATTGCGAAGTCCAAAATTGAGGGATTGAAACTTCACTATAAAATTCAATCAAAAGAAGCTCTCAGTTTTTTTCAAGTGCACGAAGAGGCTGACGTATACCATTCTAAAGTTCTCAAATTAGCCTTAAACCAGCTTTCTGAGGAAGATCAATCTAAGGCAAAGATCGCCGCAACGGCCGCGGGCAGGGCACTTTGGGATTTTTTAACAGAAGCCTATGCCTCAGCTTGAGGTCAAAGATTTTTCTGTACACGTTCATCTTGGGTGTACACAGAAGGAGCGAGAAAAAGCTCAAGAGGTACGAATTAGTATAAACCTAGTCTTTCCGGAAGCACCTCCCGCCTGTGCAACAGATCAGCTAAAAGACACCATTTGCTACGCTCACCTTTGCAGCGCCCTTAAAGATGTCTGCACTCAGAATGAATTTTGCACAATAGAAAGACTTACGAGCGTTATGATGGGTGAATTAAAGAAACTCCTCTCACCTACAATTGTGATCACACTCCGCGTGCACAAGGTAAGACCTCCCATTGATGGCCTTTTTGGTGGAGTTATTTTTGAACTAGAGGGATTTCCATGAATACGGTCTATCTGGGTCTTGGATCAAATCTTGGGAACAGACGTATGCATCTTGAAAGCGCTTTAGGGGAAATCAGTAAAATTACGAAAGATAACTCCGTCCGGCTATCTTCAGTATATGAAACTCCAGCGCTCTTGCCACAAAACGCTCCTGCGGACTGGAATAAGCCATTCTGGAATCTTGTTGCAGAAATTAAATTTAGAGGCTCTCCTCAGGAACTACTAACACATATTCAAAACATAGAACTTAGTCAGGGCCGAATAAGAGAGGAGCATTGGTCTCCGCGAACAATTGATATTGATATTCTCCATTGGGATGACATCACATGGAACGAAAATAATCTTAGACTCCCCCACCCAAAAATTTCAGAACGTGCCTTTGTCTTAGACCCGCTGGCGGAACTTGTGCCTACGCTGAGACTACCCTCAAGCGATGCTCCGATACTGGAACAAGCCAGAAGACACCCACAACACTCTCCACTATTGATGGGAATTATAAATATCACGCCCGACTCCTTTTCAGACGGAGGTGTTCATCAAAATTTTTACCATATTGAGGAAACTTTAGTCCGCTGGGAGACGCTACCTGTTGCCATGATTGATTTCGGAGGGGAATCTACCCGTCCAGGTGCAGTCCCCGTGAGCCTCGAAGAAGAACGACAACGAATCTTTCCCATTCTCTCTTTGATCCATGACAAAAAACAAAATTGCTTTCTTAGGCCAAAAACTAGCGTGGATACGAGGCAACCTGAAATTGCAGCCCTTGCCCTAGAGTCGGGGGTAGACATCATTAATGACGTCAGTGGTCTGTCCAATCCCCGGATGCTTGAGGTGCTCCAATTGAGCTCGTGCAAATTTGTCCTTATGCATAGTCTCATGGTACCCGCCGATGCCCACTTGACCATCGGTCAAAATCAAATTCCTTCAGAAGAAATTCACCGATGGTTTGAGGATAAGTTTGAATTTTTAGAGAAGTCTGGAATTAAACGCGACCGCATGATTATTGATCCTGGTATTGGATTTGGAAAGACCTCCGTACAGTCACTACGGCTCTTGAGAGATTTGAAGTGGGTCCAATCTTTTAACTGCCCCGTACTTGTCGGACATTCAAGAAAATCTTTTCTTAAAACTTTAGAGTCAGAAGAACCCCAAGAGAGAGACCCAGAAACTTTAGGGCTTTCTCTTGCACTGACAGAAAAAGGAGTCGACATTCTTCGTGTCCACGATCCCGTTCTTCATCATAGAGCTCTCATGTCATGGAGGAGTATTAGACAATGAAGACCCTGCTTTCAAAGGCCATTCAAACAAAGATTTTCAAGGTCGGTGAATCTCTCATTCCATTTGCAAAAGAGAGCGTTGAAGCGTCTATCGATGACACTTCCAAGATGGAAGGATCGATTCTCGCTATTACATCAAAGATTCTGAGTCTTTCCGAATCTCGTATTGTGGTGAAGGAAAATATTGATAAGGAAAGTCTAGTGAGAAGGGAATCGGAATATTTTTTAGGTGAGATTGGCTATGGCTGCTTTCTCACGATTAAACATGGCCTCTTCATTGCTTCTGCAGGAATTGACGAATCCAATGCGGAGGGTGAGTTTTATATTCTGTACCCCGAAGACCCTTTCAAAAGTGCATTTGAGATTCGCAATGAGTTAGCTAAAGCATGGGGCCTCAAGCGGTTTGGAGTTATCATTACGGACTCTCATACATCGCCCTTACGGGCCGGAGTAACAGGTGTCGCCCTAGCGCATGCTGGATTTCGTGGCGTTCAATCAAAAATTGGCAGCCCCGATCTATTTGGAAATCCACTCAAGATGACCCAAATTAATGTAGCCGATGCATTGGCGGTAGCCGCAGTATACTGCATGGGAGAAGCCGATGAGGCGTGTCCTCTCGCGCTTCTCACAACAAACGTGGATTTTGTTTCAACAAACGATATAAATGTGGCAAAAAAAGAATGTAGAATTTCAGTTGAAAAAGATCTTTACTCGCCACTATTCGCTAAGAAGTTGATTTGATCCATAGGATCCTTACTTTGATTCCATGCTTATTGTAAGGCGTTTTCCCAAGGATTCTGCAATTTTCTTTAAGGTCGAGATTCTAAAATCCTTTTTGCCCAAAAGAAAATTAGAAATGGTAGCCTTGTTTAAATTTAAATCCCAACAGAATTGCTCAGCTATGCCGTCGTATTTTTTATCAATGATATCTTTTAGTTGATTGCGCATACTCTGTAGTTCATTAAAAGCACTTTCTTTAGTCAGTCTTTTCTTCATAAAAAACAAGGCTAGCAGTACGTTTACGTTAATGAATTTATGATCGTAAACGTAATAAATCCATGATAAGTTTGTCTCGCTATGGCAAGTATTGAAAACGAAAGACTCCTAAATAAGAACAAAACTACAGCCGAAACTAATGCGGCAGAGGCTCTTAGAGATATGAGTTATAAACTGAAGGCTTTGGGGCATATCGTTGAAACTGTTTTTTGTGATAATGAGGGATCCCCAATAGATATCGCCGATGTCAAAGCCGGCATCTCCGTCATATTAAGAGACCTAGGTAGGGAAGCCTATGAACTTGCCTGGCGATACCCCTTCGCAAAGTCTGACTTATAACTCTTTTGGCTATTCTCTAAACACTTACACAACCAATTCTCACAATCTCACCAAGAAGAACATCGAGATCGTTTGAGAAATCAACTTGAGTTGACGTAGGTAAGGTCTCTTGAAGACGTATTCTTGTATGGAGGTGAGCATCTGCAATCTTTCTCGATGATTCTTCAAGACGGGATATTGATTCTTTAAAACTTCTTGCGCTTGAATAATTATTTAATATTTCAGCAAAGGACTGGAATCCAAAAACAGGTGGGACATGATCCAAAATTGATCGCAGTAGCATAGCTGTCGCAAGGCAACATTCGCTTCGAAAAACGATATTTAACTCCTCGCACGTTCTAATTAATTTTTTGAAATCAAAATTCTTGAGACTTTTTAACTCTTCAATACGAGATAGATTTACGTAGTAATGAGATCCTGTTTTTGCAAGTGGGGCCTCCGATACTGCTTGTAATACTGTCTTTTTATCTGAAAAGTAATTTCGCCCTGAATCGGTAAGGCGCACAGTCCGTTCGTCCTCTCCATCTATGGGCTCAATCAAGCCGTGTTCCACCAATGTTTTTGCAAGATTCATGACTGGAGGCCATCCATTAAGATCCATTTTTTTTACGATATTTCCGTGCCTCAAATAGACACCAGCCCCCACAAAACCGTCTGATCGACTTTTTGTAGCTTCTGCTCTCGCAACAATTTTTAGTAACTTTTTATGCTCGTCAAGAAGTGGATTCATCTTTGGTATACCTATCGGATAACAATAACAAAGAAGAGATCCTTCTCATAGCAGAGAAGGTGGCAGAGTCCATTGACTCGGAGCAAAAACCGCCTACAAAATCTGGGAAAGAAGCGTAGGTACGTCTTTGAAATCGAGCCCCTTAGCGATGGTTCTCAGGGTACAGTATCGCACATCGGACTTACCATGAATTATACGGGATAAGTTTCCCTTACCAAGGCCCATTTCATAGGCAAATTTTTCAATGGATCTGCCACTTTTTCTTATTAACTTTGCAATGCCAAAACCCATTTTCTTCAATTCCGCATGCTCAATAACAGAATACTCATATTTCTTGCTTTGTTTATTTCTTCCCGTAGTTGGATGTATGGAAATAGCTACAAGCTTCGGCATACCCTCTTATGCTAGGTGATATTGATCCCGCTATAGTTTCGTATACGAAACCATGTTAAAGGCTGAATGAGGATGGTGGAGGATATAGCCAAGGGCAAATGGCCTACATTCCAAGACGTTTTAAAGGCCCATGCGGACTGCCGTGTTGGAAAACCTGCTAGTTCCCACCAAACTAAATTTGAAACGCGTTTAGGAGAAAATCTCCTTAAACTGAGCCAGGACATTCAAAATAAAACCTATAAGCCACAGCGCTCCGTTTGTTTCATTGTCACAAACCCAAAGCCAAGGGAAATTTTTGCAGCTCATTTCCGAGATCGAATTGTGCACCACCTTATTATTTCAAAACTTAATCCCATTTGGGAGAGCCGCCTTTCAAATTTTAGCTTTGCCTGCCGAAAGGGGCGCGGAACTCATGGCGCCTTAAGGGAACTTCAACGCCAAGTAAGACAAATTAGCGAGGGCGGCAATAAAACGGTTTATGTCCTACAACTCGACGTCGCCTCGTTTTTTGTGTCCATCAACCGAACCATTCTTAAGTCCTTGATGATAAGGCATGTAAAAGATGAAACGACCCGCTGGCTCATCGAATTACTATTTTCACATGACTCAAGAAAAGACGTTATCATGCAAAGCTCTCGTGACATGTACAAACTCATTCCCGCCTCAAAATCTTGGTTCTCGCGCGGTTCAGATGAGGGAATCCCCATTGGAAATCTCACAAGTCAATTTGGGGCAAATCTTTATCTTAATGAAATTGACCATTGGATTGAGCGCTCACTTAAACCCGAAGGTTATCTGCGATATATGGATGATCTTACATTTTTTGATAAAGACCGAGAAAAATTACGAGCGATGATTGAACCGGTAGATTCTTTCCTTCACTCCTCACGAAAACAAAATCTCAATAGAAAAAAAACAACCCTAAAGTCACTTAGGCATGGAATCAACTATCTTGGTTACAAAATTAAACAAACAAACTACAGCAAAGAACCTGCGAAGCTTTACCTTTCGCCTAAGAAAAAGTGGGAATTCATCCAGGATCTACGAGCTCTTGAAGCTGAGGGGCTACCCGACCCTATTCGCGCTCACCCACTTTCACCATTTCTAAGCCGAACAATCGTACAAAAGCGACTATCTTCCATTAATTCGAGACTTGGGCTCCAAAAACATGCGGCAAGTTTTCTTTTTAGGGAAGAAGCCCTAAAGAATTTCGCACAAAAAGTATCGCACGGAACGGAACTTCCTGAAGAACATTCTCTTCAATGGGAGCCAGTCATTGTAAAGAAAGACTTTAGCTCAATAAAAATTCGTTAAATGCTTTTGGGGGCAAAAGTCTTTGCTCTTTGCCCCCAAAAAGCCCGGTTGAGATTCCCACGCCTACCGCGCCACACAACGAACGGAATTTTGATTGTCCCGATTGTCGTTGTTAGCTTTGGCATTGTTACCGTTGAAGCCCCACGCATTGTCGTCATTATTGACGGACGAGGACCAAACAATCACCGCGCTCTGTTCAACACCCTTCAAAAGATCGACGTTTGTCGACATCCTGAATTCGCAGATTCACACCTTATCCCGTTCGAAACAAGATAAGGTCGAGCTCCCGTGGGGATATTGATTTGCACACTCTCGGCATCCGTAAACACCAAGACTCTGGCCATCAAGCTAGGTCCAAATGTATGCTACGGCAGTAGAAGATTCAACCCACCCTCAAAAATCAAATAGTGGCGGCCGTAGCCTTACTCTGCGATCTTTCCCACTTCATCCAAGCTGCAACTTGTGGACTCATTTCTGTAAGGCGCTCCGTTAAAATCTGGAACTCTCCTTTGGTGATCCCCTTTAGGTCGTATAACAGCCGTAAATAGGTCCACATCATCTCAATTTCCAGGGCAACCTCTTGGAGATAACGGCTCTTATTTTGCGAACCATTGGCGAATATAACGCCTTTAATGCATCGTAGGGAGGACTCAAATGCCATGGTTCCTAAGCCGAACTTGAGAGTTTTAGGTATTTTTAACTGAGTTCTGTGGATCTCCCGAGACAGAACATAAGCCGATTTATAAATTTGTAGATGGTCATACCGCCCCATATACGAAACCTTGTCTAAGGGGTTTTTCAAGTCAAGAATGAAACTGAGTCAAAATTGATAAACAAAAATTCGCGCTTTGCGCGAAAAGACAAGAAGGCGGGCTTGGCGCCCGCCAAATAACTAAATCATGAAATAAGACGCCCCACGCCTACCGCGCCACACAACGAACGGAATTAAGACTGTCCCGAACGCCGAAGTCAGCTTCGGCATTGACACCGCCGAAGCCCCACGCACCGCCGACACTATAGACGGACGAGGACCAAAAGAAACGATCCTTCACATCGGGCAAAGCCTCTTTTAGAGGTTTATTGTAATAAAACTTGTCGTTGTCTGAATTGTTAGGATTGAAAGCTACGCGAAATTCTTCCTTGGACGGTAAATGCCAGGTGTTCATGCCGTTAGGCGGAGGGCTCTTGCTATTCAGGTTTTCGCAATATTTCTTAGCGTCCTCAAAATTTAAATTTTGTGGCGCAATGGGTCCCCAGACAAGTTTTGATGCGTTGTCTTGAACATATTCTTCTACAACGCCTGAATCGCTCACTGTGCGGTTTACAAGGCTGCCTACGACTTTACCGTCTTTAAGCTTCACATCTTGTCCACAATCCTTGCCAGAGCTACAAGGGTGCTTGGAGGGATCATATTGGCTGAGGACCGTGTTAAGAAAGCTACCAGCCTTAGGCACATGCATACCTTTGGTACAAATCTCTGTCATTGAGTCTTGAATTTGATCGTTGATTTTTTTGATAGCGGCTTCTTTGTTCTCACAAGCAGTAATGTTGGATTTTCTTGTGCCTAAGCTTATCTCCAAGTTTGAAATCTGTGTTTGGAGGCCTTGTTTGGCGGTTGGGCTAATAACATCACCTAGCTGTTCAAGCTTGTTTTTAACATTCGCAATGTCTCTTTCAAGCTGCTCAGCACAACTTCTCTCTTCAGTTAAGTTCCCCGTGGATTTAGCAGCTTCTATATCAGCTTTGCTAATGGGCCCAAGTTTATCGGCTAGCTGCACATTATAAGCCTGTGCTTTTACAAAATTAATGAAATTTTCTTTTGAAAGCTTTTTCTCGGGACCGACACATTGATTTTGATCTTCAATTTTGTATGAAGATTTTTCTCCACAAAGGCGAATGAGAACATCACTACCACTACAAGAATACATGAATATTCTTTCACCATCGTTACAAGGATTTAGTACTCCGCATTTCGCAGGAGCTAAGCTCTCGCCCGGACCCTGGTTATGACCCGTGTTCTTGGCCTGGAGACTCCCGGCCACGAGAAATACTGATAAAAAAAGTAAAGGTGACACATGTTTTTTGACCATATTTAATTCTCCCCAAAAATGTTCTACTTTAATTTATCGGAACAAAGTGCCAAAACCTAAGACAAAAAGTTGACGGTGAGACTATCCAACGAGGGAACGCATAAATCCATGCGTCGCAGCAACGACTATCAAGTCATTTCTTTAACAATTGATTTAGACCAAGGTGGGCGCTTTCCGATGATTCCCTTGAGGTACGGCAGATCCTTAAATTTCGAGGTGGGGTAGCCCGTTGTTAGCACAACATTTTTAAAACCCATCTCAAAGAGCTCTTTAGCAAGGACCTCGCCACGAACTGAATTGCCTAAATTTGAATCTACATAAATACTCGTGTTCGGGCCTAGGTGTTTTGCGACGACTCGAAACGCTTCGGCGTCCTTATAAGCTTTAAGCTCTATATTATTAGCTTTCGCCGCCATCTCCCACGTCCTATGAACCAGTGGATCGTCGTCGATAAGAATATTTATATTTGTTCCATCTTCGGGGGACACTGCAGTTCTCACAATTGGCACGAAACCAGCCAATCCCTTTGGAATTAATTTAACTCCGAGCTCTTCACATTGCTTACGTACTCGGGTTTCCTCAAACCGACTGGTGACAAGTATGGCCCGAGGGCCAATATTTAATTTGTTGATAATTTCAAGGCCATTCATGCCCTGTCCTAGAAGCTCATAGTCAAAGAGGTACGTGATGTTTTCTCCAATGTTCTCATTTATCCACGTAACCGCCTCATCACCGACAGAAAAATGAACGACCTTAAGATCTGGCAAAGTATTTTTTGCGCGTTCAAAGCGCTCCTTCCAGATTTGATGAATTGAGGCGTCATCATCCAATACACAGACCGTGGCGCTGGGAAGAAGCCCAATACTTGGTACAAACCAGTCGGGTGCCAAACAAACAGGAATAAATACTTTTACAATAGTCCCGAGGCCAACAATTGATTCCACTGAGATGCGGCCGCCTAATTCTTCAATCACAGTTTTAGCGTAATAAAGACCAAGGCCGGAGCCATTAGCCTTGCCATGTGTGACACCTCTTTGCATGAGTGTGGGGAGTAGGTCTTGAGGAATGCCTCGACCATTGTCTTTAATTGTGATTACGGCACAGCCACCTTCGGGGCGGAGTGAGACATTAACCTTGCCCGCCTCTCCAAGAGCATCGGCAGAGTTATCAATGAGATTTGATAAAACGCGTTTAAAGTCTTGGGCTCTCAGATTACAAAACAATCCATACGAATCAGCACCAAGCTCTGATTCGACCTCAATCCCAATTTTTGATCTAAGTTGCATCCGTTTTTCAGAGACCAGAATCTCAAGAAGGCTAGACAAAAGATGCGCTTCTTTTTTTTCAGATTTGCTGTCTTGACCGTTTCCCAGCGTTAAATCCGTGCGATAGTCGCCGCTCTGTACCAACTGATTCGCAATGTCTCGGATTCTGCTTACAGAGCCGCGAATCATAAGCCGCCTATCCTCAGGAAGTACGGCTAAACCTTCTACTGCCATGTCAAGGGCCGCAAGAGGTGATCTAATATCATGGGCTACCTGTGCATTCTGTTCGACAACTGCTTGAGCAATGGCTTCTTTTGTTCGTGACTCGGCCTCAAGAAGAGCCGAGCGACGAATTTCAGAAAAAAGTTCGCTGATTTCTGCCAAAATGAAGACTACCGCAAAACTCGCAAGCCCATATTGAGCAATGCTGGGTCCAGACCGCAATCCTAGCGTGATACTAATATCGTTAAGTGCCGCAACAAAAAAGACGAACGTGCCACAAAGCATAAATCTGGCTTTTGAAGTTCTTTTAGCAAGTGCTGCAAAATGAAAAACCATGGCTATTACGATGACTATGAACAAGGCAAACCATAGTTTATAGGCCATTCGAAACTGAATTATGGAATCAAATGTCTGGACATAAAACAAGTAAAGAAGATTTAAAATTCCGACGGCGGCGAGAAACTTAGAAACTCGACTCTTCCCATACGAGTGGGAGAATCCCGCCAGGCAAATGGTTGTGAGCATGGCGGAATTTACGAGCGCCTTGTAGTTTATGAGATTTGAAATATTAAGCTCATAACCATACCTAGAAAGAAAAAAGGTATAGGTAGCCATAAAAAACGATGTCGCAGCAGCCCACAAGTGAAAAGTTTCCTTCGGTTTTTGGATATAGATAAATAGTGTGAGAAAAGTTGTGATAAGAAAGAGCGTCAAAATTAACGGCAGGCCCGTGGTTGATTTAAAATCTTCCCAAAAAAGTTGTTTGGAAATATTTGTATGCGCGCCGATTCGGACCTCAGACAAATCAAGCCCTCGATTCACAGGAAATTCAGAATATACTTTTAAGAAAAACTCACTTCCGTTTAATCTGGCTCCGCTTCCCAATGAATACATTCGAGGACGATGCATAGAGTTTAAATAAGTTGGAGGAAAGCCACCTGTTTTGCCAATCAATTTTCCGTCTATGTAGGCCTCATCGGCCTCGCCGATAGTTCCAAGGAACACACTGACCGAAGTGTCAGAAGGATTTATTTCCTCAGCGCGAGATACAGTAGCTCGATAAAGAATGTATCCGGCGCCTTTGCCCTTAATGCATTCACGCCCGGAAGTAGCATTTGTCCACGCAGTTCCTCGTTCTCCGGTCGCTGAAAACTGACATTGCCAAGGTCCAAGTGTAACCGCGGCGTTGGAGTCATAACCAAGGGTTGTGACAATACTCAGGAGAATTAAAAATATAACGCGATTCATAGAGCCTCCACTATGGCCATTGTTAGCTGTGATAAACGTCCAGTAACCTGAGTCTTAGTCTGCCAAGTAAGTAATGCTTGGTTTAGTAATTTAAGTTCTGCCTGATTGTTTTGAAAGGGACCTTCAATCAAGAGAGTTGGAATTTTAATATTTTTCAAAAGCGTTAGCGATTCATCTGTAAACACGCCGGTTGCGGCTTCGGCTAAATCCTCGACCTGATTTAGTATTGGCAGGGACGTTAGCGTCGAAATATTTTTTATGATTTTTTGAAATAGTGGGTACTGAGAGCTGGAGGCGTCATTCGTGAAGCCGCAAATTCCATTTTTCTCGGTCTTTAAAGAAGTCGGGTCACCATTCAAGTGTAGTGAAAGGCAAAGATCGTATTTTTCTGCGTTACCAGTTTGTGAACGCTTTAAGAGGTCGCCTTCGTTTTGAATGGCAGCCTCAAGTAGTTCGTCTACGGAACTCGATGGGAAGAAAGCTCTTGGAACTCTAAACTTCTTAAGGGCCGCCTCGGCCCCGATAGTGGCTACAAGCTCTTCTTTTCTGCTTAGCCGCTCTTTAGCGCCAATCATAACACTTGGCTGTCTCTTGGGTCGGGTAAGTACCACCTTAGAAATCTTTTCGACCAAGGCCGCTTTAAGCGCTTCAGCCCAGGCAAAGCTAAAGTCGCCTTCATGGAATTCAATTTCATCCATTTTGAACTGCCGAAAATCAAAAAAAGGAGCTCCCACATGGCCGGGGTCAATAAGGAGGCTCTTAATTAACGCTTGGGAGTTCATTGTGTGGCCACAACCCTGGGCTGTAGTTCTCGGATCAAGGTGACATTGCCATACAACGCTACGAATTCTTCGCGTAAGAGTCCCATGATGACCTGGTCCTGAAGCTTGCCGTTGCAAAACCAAGCCCTTCGTTTAACGCCTTCTCGCAAAAAGCCCATTTTGTCGTGAAAGCGAAGAGATCTGGTATTTGAGGCCAAGATATTCATCTCGATTCGCTCAATAGGATAATTTGCAAAGAGGAATCGCATTGTTTCAATGAGAGAGGCTGATGCATAACCCGTTCCAAAATAATTTTTAGATACGCCGCCGCTGATAGTCGCTACTTGGTTTCTGAGAGACGTTGAAACCTTTACAGAACCAACTTGTTTAGATGTGTTTTTTTCAACAAAAACCAGGAAGCCATTACCAGAGTCGAAATTAAAATACTGATTTTCGCTTGAGAACTGGGTCAAGGTGGAATCTGAAGCCTTACGCATGCCGTTTTCAAGAAATTCGGGAGAATTAAAGAGCTCTAAAATAAACGCAGAATCTGTGCGTTCACCAAAATGGACATCGACTATTTGGGTCATACGGGCCTCCTGAATTTATGGAAACAAAATGCGATAGCTGCAACCGATGCAGATCCGAGTAAGAGTGCCTGATTGGACCCGAAGGGCCCCCTCGTTCCAACTAATAGGAACAACCCTGCAAGTATTTGCGCCAGACTTGAATCACGGCCCAAAGTTTTAGGATTGGCCTTTTCTGCTAATGCCGAAAAAAAGAGAACCTTGTGCCCGCTCCGGATGAAAACCGCTAGTGATGAAATAGCTAAACCAAATAAAATTCCTTTGATGCCAAAGACCGAACACACGCCAAATCCAATAACTGTGGGCACAAGACAAAGGCCAATTGATGATGGGCGAAAGCGAAGCACGAGGTATACAAGGACTGTGAATCCAACGAAGATCCATCCGTTCCAAGCCACATTTACCCCAGACGTGGCTAAAAAGTGTTGGAGCTCGATGACTGCGACTTTTAAAGCGACAGTAGCCGACGCGTAACCTAAAATTTCTAAAAACGGAGCATTGTGAACGGAGCGAAGCCAGGAAGATATTTGAAATTTATTTTGCTTCGTTTGATTACTGATAGCTAAGCGAACCAAGGACCGATTTTTTCTAAAAGCGAGGAGTACAGGAATACTAAGGGCCGCAACGGCATTGGCTGCAAACAAAGGACCAAAGCCGAAATGGCGAAAAATCATGGCGCCACAAATAAACGAAATTAAACTGCCATAAATACCTAGGGACTCCACATGTCTCAAAGTTGACGACCAGTTGGAATCTTTGCGATTAGCCGATAAAAAATCTGATCCATCATAAATGCCTACACCCGCACCCCAAATTGCAAAGAGTAGGCCGAAACTCACGCTTCCATGAAATAAAGCAAGTGCGGCACAGGCTAACCCCGCAATGAGCTTTCCGAGTCCGTAAGCTAAGCGCGGAGAGAGGGCGTCATTGATAATTCCACCTGCAAGCTGTGTGATGGACGACCCCAGTAAAAATAATCCCTCTAGCGCAACAACTTCCTTCGCAGACACTCCGACAGAACCCAGGGCTGCGACATGAACGGGAAAACTAAAAAGCATTGTTCTCAACACAAAGGTTAGGTCCATTGTATTTAGAGCTTGAGATTTTTTGGGCGCTTCAAGATTTTGCTGAAATTCTTCATTAGTTGAAACGATCTTAAGGTTATTCACGTCGTGCTTCCCCCTCTTGGTCTCCGACACGAGCCCCCAATGGGAGATTCTCACTTGCAGATTGAAGCCTCAGCCCAAGCGCTCGGACAAGTTCTTGGCAATATGGCCTATCAATTTCAGGGCTATCCAGCGCAACTGAAAGGGATTCGACATAAAAAGACGCAGTGCCAAGATCGTGGTCCACACATTTATTTTCTTGCCCTACAGGGGCATTCTTTTTTGTCATGTGAACTCCGAGGGAGAAGTGGCCTCAGCCATTTTTTGTTCTGCATTTACGATAGGCTTTCTGCGGCGATCCACTTTTCTTCGATGGAGGCTTACGGTAGAGGGGGCAACTTTCATTGCTTCCGCCATGCGAACGCTTTTGGGAAATTTCTTTTCGCCTTCCTCAAAGAGCTTCTCTAAAACAAGTTTTTGAAAAACTTCGAGTCCTGGAAAATTTTCGTCCATAACATCAAACTGACTTTTCTTTAGATCATCATAGGTAATTACGGGACCACTTAGGTGTCGGCGGTTTCCACGCTTTCTAAGTTCATCTATAGATTTCCAGCGGTCTAAATGAGGTCGACCGAGTTCGTCTCGCGGCGCAAATGTGAATAAGTGCTCTAGGGCTCTTTCTAGTCCTCGAATGTTTCCTTTCGGAGGGCTACTCTGCAAATAATCTACGAAATCATCTGGAATTTCTTCAAAAGTGGCTGCAACTTTTGTCTCTTGGCAAATCTTTGGAATAAGGGCGCGAACAAGATCAGGGATTTCATCAAGTCGTTCTCGAATCGGAGGCACTGTAATGGCGAAATTTGTAATTCGGTAATAGAGATCCTCGCGAAAGAGCCCTTTTTCTACAAGCAATTCCAAATTCCTGTTTGTCGCACAAATAAGTTTGAAGTTAGATTCAATTTCCACGACTCCGCCAACCCGGCAGAAACGCTTTTCATCGAGTACTTTTAGAAGTTTTACTTGAATGTCTGGGCTAATATCGCCGATCTCGTCTAGAAATAATGTTCCTCGATGAGCTAGCTCAATGTAGCCTTGCTTTCGAACATTGGCTCCCGTGTAGGCCCCTTTTTCATTGCCGAATAGTTCGCGTTCGATGAGATCTCGACTCAAAGCCGAAAGATTGAGGTTACAAAAAGGGCGGTCCCTTTGAGCGGCAAGTTGCTTACGAAATTCATGAATGGCTTTAGCAATGGTGGTTTTTCCAACACCTGTTTCTCCAAGTAAGAGCACAGGGCAATCGCTTTGGGCCACGAGTTTTAATTTTTCATAAACCTGCCGCATTTTCTGCGACTTTCCAGAGAGTTCTAATGGACGTGGCGTCGCAATGGTTCTTTCCACGCGTGAACCTCTTACTCTTGCTTCTGCGTAATTTAAGGCTTTTAAAATTTGACCTCGGATAAAATCGAAATGGGCAGATGCCCCTTCCCCACCTGATTTTTTTGGAATGTATCCGAAGGCCCCACGTTTCATCGCCTCGACTACGTCTTGGGTGTCGCCGCTCGCAGTAAACATTAATATTTGTGAGTCGGGCCTTAGAGACAAGATATCTGGAATGAGGCGAATGCCATTTTGAGCAGGATCATTTTCATCCGGTCCCAAATTCTTATCCAACACAACGACGTGAATTCGTTCACGACGAAGAAGTTCAAGGGCCTCGACTGCGTTTGAGGCCTGAAAGATCTGAACTTCCTTTAGTTCGGGGCTTTCTGAAATGATGCGTAAAAGGCTTTTTCGAACTACGTCTTCGTCGTCTACCAGCAAGATCGACGGACCCCTGTCTAGGTCTCCGGGAGCGAGTTCGAATAAGGGGCTACGCCTTTCAGTTTCCATGAGGTAACAGGTTTTAACGCAATGCGTCTATAATGTCAAAGCCATAATGACAATGGGCACGGTCTGGCCTGTCTTAAATTTACAAAATCAAATTTTAACGATGACAATTTCGATTTGTCACGTTTTTCAGCTCATTTATTAAACTTTGGAAATGGGCATTTTTCTCCATAAAAATAAATAGTTATAAATACAATTACCTAGTCGAGAGTCCCATGGCACAGATTGCTTACCTCTTATTGATAAGAAGGAGAAATGATTCTCCTCTGAAACAAATTAAGAGGCTCAAAACATGACTGTAAACTCTGATGGAAACCTATGTCACTGCCCCCGCTGCGGTGAGCGTGGATTGGAATTTATGAAAACATACTCCTTTTGCTGGGAGTGTGGGTACTTTCCTGGCGAAGAGGATCGTGGAACTCCAATTCCCAATTTCAAAAAATTCAACAAAGAAAAGAATGTCGTAGAGATTCCAATCGAACTCGAGGCGACGGCATCATGAAGGAAATATTCGACTGCTTCGACTTTTGTCAGTGGTCCCTGGGCCATTACTACAACTTCGATAACTACACGACGCTTGAAGGCACGATTTTCATGCCTGATCTCAACGATCTTATTGAAACCTTACAAAGCTAAATAATGAAAGGATAATTTTATGAACCCGCTACAGTTTTTTACACATCCGATACTGCCCCTTCGAAACTGGGGCAAAAACCGCTCATCTAACAAGGAAAAGGTTTCCAGCGTCGATTCCGAAATTCAAGCGCTTCGAAAAGAAATGCGCGAGATGAAAATACAAATGGCTATGAAAAAGGCAGAGCGCGAAGCCATAAGGATCACGAATGGCTATCCCTACTGATATGTACATAATCGAATGCCCTCGCTGCGGCGGGCTGTCGTGCGAAGTCACTGGGATGGAACTCATGTGTCCTAACTGCCTTTATCACGAAGCTAGTTCAGAGGATTTCATCTCCTCGGCGAGAACGAGCTCAGATACCGAAAATTCAGATTTTGAAACATTAGGAGAAAACATCGAGCAAATCCCCTCAGATTTTAACGAGTGGAACACACCGTT
>JACCDG010045075.1_pt1 | contig 20043 bp, 15 predicted proteins | sample 7442471 | NCBI WGS metagenome assembly JACCDG01 (sample SAMN15323444, study PRJNA562643) | freshwater metagenome | isolation source: river surface water | place: USA:Blue River Watershed | collected 2017-08-17 | reverse complement strand
AGAATGCCGTTTCCTTCGATCGATTCGCGGATCTTCAACCTCTAAAAGACATTCCTTGAGCCGACCCAACGGCTCCTCATTTTGTGACATCGATTTCCCCTCCTGAAAAAAATTCAAAAGAGAAAATCTTACTCAAAAATCCTCAAATCCGCTCGAAATGCTTTTAAATCCCGCTATTTAATGATTTCGCCCTGGGGCGGTGTTGCAGGACAGGGGATTGGCAGGCTTCTTGCATTAAATCTGACATGAGCCCTTCATGGCCTCAAATGAAAGGATTGTCAGATGCGTTCTTACTTACCTCATAATCAAAGGGTTGTTGTACTGGCTGTTTATCTCGTGGGGGTCATGTTTTCATCGACTTCAACTTACAGTATGGGATTTTGCAAAACACTGATGAAGATTTGTGGACTTGGAAAAGAGGAAACTCCATCTTTTCGCTTATTAGCAACTATAGAGAATGGATGGCATAGCATCGCCGGCTTTGGGCCAGACTTCAGCCCATTGGGATTGGATTCGGAATCAAAAATGCAATCTCCAGGTCTGACTGCAAGTGGAAGAGCCACCCCAGACATCCGCGAGCATGGAGCGTACGGCAGATCTTCTGGTAGGGGTGCTTTTGTTTTAAAGTTAGTAGTTAAGCCGAATACAGCTGGCGGCCCGCGAGATCGGATGATCTTTCTTCAAACGTGGGCAATGTCGCAAGCTCAAGCCGTGGCGCTTAGGTCGACAATTCAGGAAAAACTTGGTCAGGCCTTGGATTCTTATAGTGAAGTTGGCAATAGGGCCTCCTCAGATCGGGATGTCGTAGGTGAAATCACAAGAGAAATCTTGGCGATCGGGGAATCGATGAAAAAGCCTGAGAAGTAAACTAAATTACAATGGGGCTGAGGAAGTGAATTAATTTGAGACGGTCCCTCACCTAGTGGCGGTGTCCTATAACTAGAAGTGGTCTCATAAATGGATAAAAAGCTTTTCGGTTGTATTTTAGAGTGAGTAAAATTTCCTCCTTGGAGGGGAAATGGATCTCACAGACAAGCAATGGAAGGTTTTGGGGCCACTGCTTCCTAAGCCGAAAATTCGAAAAGATGGTCGTGGCCGAAGGTGGCGTGACCCTCGCGATGTTTTAAATGGAATTCTCTGGATACTGCGCAGTGGTGCCCGGTGGAAAGATATGCCAGAGCGATATCCTTCGTATCAGACCTGTCATCGCCGCTTTCAATTTTGGGTTCGCTCCGGAGTCATGGAAAAAATCTTGGAGTATCTCATTACAGATCTTCGAGATCGCGGCAAAGTAAATCGTCGACCTAGCCCGCATTTTAAATTGCTGTGGATTTGGTATGATCCTACCCCGATTTGGTGGACACGGTCCTTATGTGGTAAATCACAGAATTGAGGTAGTAAAATGAAGAGAGTCTATACAAAAGAGTTTAAAGAACAGGCAGTAGAACTTGCCAAAGAGATGGGTAGTTTTACAGCAGCAGCTAAACATTTAGGCATTAGTGATAGCGCCATTCATGCTTGGAAAAGTCGAGCATCTGGCGGTCATGAAAATAGATCCGGCTTAACAGAAGCTCAGATAGAAAATCAGAAACTGCGAAAAGAGAATATCGAGCTCAAAAAAGTGAATCATATTTTAAAGGCTGCCGCTGCTTTTTTTTCTCAGGACCATCTGAAGTAAAATGGCAGCTGGTCGAACAAATGAAAAACGAAGGCATTGAAATTATGATTTCTTGTAAAACCTTGAGTGTGAGTCGTAGTGGTTTTTATATTTGGCAGAAGAGGCCCGAAAGTAAGCGAGCTGTTGAGAACCAAAAGTTGATGAATAAGATTCACGAAATTCATAAACAAAGTCGAAAGACTTATGGAGTTCCAAGGATGAAAGCCCAGCTAGAAAAAGACGGTGAAGTTTGTAGTAAGAATCGAGTGGCTAAACTAATGAAGCAGGAAAATCTCTCTGGCATAGCGAAGAAGCGATTTAAAGTGAAGACGACAGATTCGAATCATTCACTGCCAATTGCAGATCGAATCTTTCAAACTGAAAATAAAGATACTTTTCCAGATAAGCCGAATCGTATCTGGGCCAGTGATATTACTTATATTCACACCGAAGAGGGGTGGTTATTTCTTGCTGTTTTCTTAGATGTTTTTACTAGGAAAATCGTGGGCTACTCAACGGCGGATCATATGAGAACTGAATTGATCCTTCAGGCCTTGAGTGAAGCATTGCTTAAGCAAAATCCAAAAGGCAATGAGCTTACGACTCATTCTGATCAAGGATCTCAGTATTCAGCCGAAGATTTAAGAGCGCGACAAAAAGCGCTAGGAATTACTGCAAGCATGTCAAGAAAAGGAAATTATTATGACAATGCTTTTGCTGAAAGTTTTTTTCATACGCTGAAAGTTGAGCTTGTTCACAATCAGAAATTTGAGACGAGAAAGGAGGCGGCAGCAGATATTTTTGAATATATTGAAGGTTGGTATAATTCCAAAAGATTGCATTCTTCACTTGGTTATAAAACTCCACTGGAGTACGAAGAATTAACACTTGCCGCATGAGACACGTGTCCACTTTTTCGGGGTAAGATCAATTCTCATATGCTTCTGAACTAGGACAGGCTCCAGTGACCCCGTTCAGGATAGGCGGCATAAATCCCATATTTGAGATCGCGTTTTGGATTTAGTGATCCGACTAAAACCAGACCGACCCGTAGGCGACTGAATGGTGAACGAAGATGGAAACGCTTACTTGCCTGATCCTGTTTTACAACCATCCATCGATGACTTGGTCGAAGAACTGTCGAATTTCTCAAATGGAAAGCACGAAAATCAGGTGGGCTGCTTAAGGCCGGCTTTGACTCGTTTGCAATGTAGGCTACTTTTGAAATGATTTTTAGAGTTTACTGCCCGCTCTCTTATCGATTTCTTGCTGGCGATACTCCCTGATTGCTCGATAGGGATCTAACGCTCTGTTCATGCTCTCGGACAAGGCAGCTCGAATTTCATCGTCTTCAGGCTCAAGGATCTGTGCTTTGGTGCTTGGGTCCACGATGGCTCTCACCTTAATTCCAAAAAAGTTCTGGAGAATCAATGGCGTCGAATTTGTAATGTCATACGCTGAGCCCACTTGAGCCACATTGAGCGAGTTGTGAAGCAGAAGAAGCGGAACTATCATATCCGTGTCCTGAGGCTCGACCAAACTCCGCAGAGCCAAGCTCGCAGACTCCCAATAGTTATGCGCAAGATCACGTCGATAACTCTCAGGCAATAGAAGAAGTTCGATTAATGAGATTAGAGCCGCCTTCCTTTCAAGGTTGATGACTTCGTAGGCGTTGCCACCATTAAATTGAGTTTGGTACCCACTCACCTGCAACATTGAGGCAGAACTCATTTGTAAGCCACGCCCTTGCAGCCATTTCCATTGCTTTTTTACTTCCAGTTTTACTTTTTCAGGGTCAAAGGCTTTACGGCCCATCATCATGCTCGAGTAGTGAGCTTCCATGTGATGCAATTGTCTCACGCGAAAGGCTCGTTCACCGCCGCCCATTTTACTCGCGACATCTATGACAATCCCCATTGCTTTTTGAGCATCATATGAATGTTCTGAAAAGTTACCTACTCGAACAGTAACAGCTTGATCAGAAACTAGTCCTATCGAAGTCTTGTAGGCTGCGACAATTTTTCGGAATACTTCTGTGGCAATCAAGAGGCCAGTTTGGGACTTTCTCGCCCATTCAGCAGAACCTTCTTTTGAATCTGCGAGCTCCTGTGAAGAAGTTCGTGGGTCCCAGATCGCGGGCGTCTGTGAACTACCCAGGCGAACCACAACAAGGCCACGTTGGTCACTCTGTGGGGCGATTTCCCTATGAATAGGCATTGGTAGTTGTTCGAAGCGAGATTGAACTTCTTGGGATATGGAGCCAAGAAGACCCATTTCGGCTTCAGTTTTCAAAACAGCGCGATCCCCTTCGGTAGCCTTGGTAGCCAAAGCTATAACTGTTAATGAAATTAAATCTCTAGCACTGGAACTATCGGTGCCAGCAGGAAGTCGAACCATGGATTCCTTCAGGAGTGAAAGGGCTTGTCGACGTGCCGTATCTGACAGGCTTAAAGCCAACAAATTCTGAAGAGAAGAACGGAGGTCTTCTAGTTGATCAACAGGCAGTGGAAAAATATCCGCTAAAGCCTTGCCTGGTTGAACTAGCGACAGCCATCGACCAACCAGCCCTATGCTCGGCTTGCCTCCGATGATAGCGACAACTTCTCTACAAAGGATCTCACCCTTGTCGCCGGTAGCAAAGACACTTTCAATCGAGCTTTGTGATAAGAGCGCAAACAGAAATGATATAAGAGTAGCGGCGGCAACTCTGAGTTTTTGGAACATCTACTTCTCCTTTTATGTAGTACCCATCCCCCCTCACAACCCATTTATATGCAAGTTCTGAGCCACCAGTCCCAATAATCGTCTCTCGACCAGGGCGGGGGCATTTAAATGACCGATTTTATCGAGCTTAGAGCCGATTCTTGGTTTTTTGAGTGAAATTTTCTTTTCGAATTTGCCTAAAAATTTGGAAAATCAATATCGCAGGTAGTGGGGACCTGAAGTCTTCGGGGGAGATTTTTGTTTTCGGAGGAAGCGAATGACGGCATCAACGACGTTGATGGATTTTATTAGAGTGATTGAAGACCCGAGGATAGAGCGCAATAAGAAGCATAAGCTCAGTGATATTTTAATGAGTGCCTTACTGGCTATCATGGCAGGTTGTGAGGGCTGGCTTTCGATTTATACTTTTGTGAAAGACAATGAGGAATCGTTAAGGAAATTTTTAGATTTTGAAAATGGAATCCCGTCTCATGATACTTATGCTCGAGTGATTTCAATTCTTCGACCTGAGATTTTGTGTGAGAGTCTTTATGGGCGGGTTCATGCGCTGTTTGAAGTGTCGAAGAAAAAAGGAAATCAATTGTGTTTAGATGGAAAGGATATTCGACGCTCTTTCGATAAAATCCGTGGTAAAGATGTGATCTCGCTGGTCAGTGCGTGGTGTGTTGAGCAGAATCTTGTGCTTGGGCAAGTGAAGGTCGGAGAGAAGTCCAACGAGATTACGGCAGTTCCAGAGCTTCTTAAAATTCTTAATCTCCAAGGAATGGTCGTCAGTCTCGATGCGATTCACTGTCATCAGGAGGTGGCAAAAGTCATTCATGATCAGCAAGGCGATTGGCTGTTGGCTCTTGAATCAAATCAACGAAATTTTCATCACAAAGTAAAAACACGTTTTGAGCACGCTCAGAAAATTCAATTCAAGGATCATGTCCATGATTTTGCCGAGTTCACATCTAAGGGCCATGGGCGAATTGAAATTCGTAAATACTGGCAAATGCCCGCCGATTCTTTTTCGGAAGCGAAAGATTGGCCGGGCCTTCGAACGATCGGATGTGTTGAAGCTATTCGAGAAATCCAAGGTAAAACTTCCAAAGAAACTCGCTACTATCTCTCCAGCCTATCGCTAAATGCCGGACAATTTGGACAACATGTTCGGAATCATTGGACGATTGAAAATAATCTGCACTGGTGTCTCGATGTTTCCATGGGCGAAGATGCTTCACGATTAAGAACGGAAAACGCTGCGGAAAACTTTGCAACGCTTCGAAGAATTGCTCTGAGCCTGCACAATCGCGATTTGTCCGGACTCAGTTTGAAAGCAAAACAACGAAAGGCAAATTCAAACCCGGCCTATCTAACTGAAATTATTAAAACAACGGGCCCTGGGGTTGAATCCGATTGCGGGGTGATCTGGCATAAAGATTGCACCAATTGAACTAATGATAGAGAGGCTCCATATGTCCCGACTACCCATGTATTTTTCCTTAGTGTTTGGACTTGTTTTTTCGTCCCCAATTTTTGCCGAGGAAGACCAATACGGCTTCGACCCAAGCGCTCAAAGCTTCTCCCTCACCGACGCTAAACAGGTGATCGAATCTCAGACGGTGAGTTCGGTGGAGGAATTTATAGAATATGTTTTCAAGACTGACCCCAGCTTATTTGATCACCCTGGACTTGTTTATTCGAGCAAGGGTTTTCAAGAGGCCAGTTACGAAAACCCGAGAACCATTTTGGTCAGCAAAAATGGCAAATTTGCAATGACCTACAATGGCGATCCTTCGCAGCTTGGCTATTCAACTGTTGAATTTATGGGATATGACGAAGTCGAAAAGACTTTCAAAATCGCTGAAGCAGATTTTTCTCATGCAAAGCCTTACCAAAGCGAACCTTCGCAATGTATGTCATGCCATAACAGCGACCCGAAAGGCCTCGACCCGAAATTGGTTCATCCCATTATGGACTCGTACCAGGTTTGGCCCCGAATGTACGCTTCAGATCAGCAAGAAGACTATCCCGTTGGCCTCAAGGAAAGCAGCGGATATATTTCGTTTTTAAAAACTTTTCAAAGCAACCCTCGCTACAAACATCTGCCACTCAAAGACCTTGCTTACTACGAAGGAAAAAATCTAAAAAGCTATTCGTTCTCAACGCATAACAAATTTATTACTCAAGCTCTCTATCACTGGAATACCGACAGACTTAAATTTCGAATTCAGTCTCATCCTCAGTTTGTGCAGATTCAGCCCTTGATGAAGTATTCCTTTGAGGCTGCAAAGGCCGCCGAGCGAAGTGGCGATCGAGGCAAGAAATATATTTCATACACCTCAGTTTTCGCGCCGATGTTTGATGGGCGCCCGGACTTGCTGAAAATAGGACAATCCTACTCAGCTGCATATGAAGCCCAGCAAGATAGAAAGTATAAACATTTTCGAGATATCCAACTTTTCTTTGGCGCACCAAACCCATCTGGCGACGTTTGGGGTGAGCATGATTCTTACAGCTCTTATAAGCTTGCAACGAGAGACGATCAATTTAGATTAATGGCTGTATCTCAACGACTTCTTCCGGCGCAGCTTCAATTCCTTTCGGCACTTATCGGAATTGACCTTAAACAGTATTCACTCACGACTGAGCGCGACGACTTAAACTTTCGAAGTCCGCAAGCCTTTGAAGATTCGATGATGGGGTTAATATCTGGACTGGAAGAAAGCCAATACAACCCCTATAAAGCTGAATCTAAGGGAAAACCAAAACAAATTGATTCCGCTGCAGCTCGAAAAGCCTTAAGCACTTTTGCAGCACCTCAACTTGATAAGCCAAAGTTAACCGCAACCCATATCTTAAATATGGATTGCACGAACTGCCACCGAGAGAAGAATTCGAGCGATGCTCCGTTTATTCCCTTTCATGACTTGAAATTGCTTCGCTCAGCTCTCAATAAAAACACTGGGCTCGGGGCAGAAATTCTAAAGCGAATTAATTCGAATGACTCAAAAACGAGAATGCCACGCGGATATCCGCCCCTATCGCAAGACGAAATCGATTCGATTGCCACAGAATTGGCTGGGGCAAAATCTGATGATTGCATAAAACCAGCCAGTCAGAAAGATGTCGAAACGATTCTTAAATCCGCTGGTGAATTGAAAAAATAAAAAGCTGAAACGATTAAGGCTCTGAGTCAAAATATGGGACTCCGCTACCCCATAAGGATCCCTTTTCTGACCAGAAAATCTGATCTCTAAGTTTATGGGAATATGAAGATTTCTCAGCTGGTTTTAGCCGGAAAAGGGGCTGTTGCGCCCAACAAGTGAGGCGGCGATGTCGCGAAGATTTCCACCCCGTGATAATTGAGCGAATAGGCGGAACCACCCAAAACCAAAAAATATCCCGAAAAAAATGGGCTTTGAATCGCCTAATCCTGTCATGGTCGGCCAGAGCGGGGTGGCTAAAGATACGAGTAGCGTTGCACAATAGCCATAAGTAAGCTAACTCTCTGAAAAATGAGCCTCAAGAGCGTAATTTTTGCCGGCTTCTTTATCTTCGTCACCGAGAGGCTTTCAGCAGCTCGCATTGAATATGAGTTCTCTGACCAGCTAGATATTCCACCTTCAGCGTGCATCCTTGATATTCTCACAGCTCGAGCTGCCGTTTTGAATTTGTCTCACTGCGGAGGAACGCTCATCACAAACAATAAGGTTCTTACGGCCGCTCACTGTATTCCTCAGGGCGCAAACATTACTGTCAAATGCAATGACGGAACAGAGACTCAAAAAGTGAATCGAACTTTCATCCCGACCGCATATGTAAATGCTACCGACGTGCCTTCGAAGGCTGCATACGATTTAGCAATCATCGAGCTTAAGGGGCCGATGAAAACAGTACCTGCGCGTGTTCAGGCATCAAGAAGAGAAATGAATTCCTTGATGAAAAATAACAAATGCTTGGTTGTTGGTTCCGAAGTAGAAAATACTTTTGTAGTGACTGCCACAAGACGTTTTCGTGCGGGACTTTTAAATGAGAAGGATTTATTCAAAGAGCTAATCGAAATTAAATCTGATCGTGCCAAGGAGTTTTTGGATTTCTTTAAACCCCAAGTTTTTAGCTGGTTGATTGCTGAACAAAATCAGCTGAGAGAAGGTGACTCGGGAGGAGGTGTCGTTTGTAAGAATGAAAATAATGATTGGACGGTCGTTGGTATTCGAACGGCTAGACTCGGAATTTCAATTCCCAACAGTAAAAACCTGAAATGGGCAGATGGGAAAGAAACTACTACCGAGTCGCTAGAACTGGGCGTCGCCGTCAATGTGCTTCCTAAAATGTCTTGGCTTAAGGCCGTTATAAATCGGGAGGACTAGATCTCTTCGTGAGTTAGCAGGAGTCTGCTGCTTAAGTTCTGCAGCCTTCCCCAATAGTTGTAATTTCTTTATTACCAGAAGTTAATGTTCCGATCGATTGTTGTCGACGTAGACGATTCCGACAGCGCCGGGTTCATCTCGAAACACGATCGCCCACAGTTGCAATAGCCCTGGAGCACCCCGCCAGGCGTTCGAATGGCAGAGGCAATAATAGGGAATACTCATGAAAGGTTCTGCTATTCTCCCGAACGATGCTCAAATCAGGAATGATGAAATTAAGTTCCCAGTGAAGATTTTCGCCACCATGGCCTGCGCCTTCGTCACCCCGGTTCAAGCGCTCTATTTTCGCAAGTGGCACTTCAATACCTGGCCTAGCGTTGAGTTGCATCAGAATAGTTTGATCACGTCGAACAAAATTCACGGGAACGATGCCTTTTGAATCTCGAATTTGAAATTGAAGTTCAAAGACATATCCCAGCTGAACGCTGCCAAAGCTCCAACTTGAAAGATCAGTCGGATAATCTCCAGAACTCCGTAAGACGATATGACCCAAGTCTGGACCCCAGGCTCTTGGCTCGAGGGGTCTGAAAAGTGAGTCCCTTCCGATTCGCTCAATCGGGTGAGAATCAGGATCTGCGTGGGAATTTTCAGCATTCGATGTCTCGGCAAGTAAGACTAACAATGAAATAATTTTAAAGACCGTAGAATATTTGAATCGGAGCATAGGCGATATTCAGACCATCCATCAAAATATGTCGAGCTTTTTCAATCAGGCATCACTCAATTCTTAGCTGGGCGCTGTATCAATAAGCCTCTTATTTTTATGACGTCATCGATCAGAGTCTCAAATCTTCTATTATCTCTAACGACCCTTCGAAAATAGTCTGATGCCCCGGCGACAGCTTCACTAAAATCCAAAATTTTATTTTCCTGCAAAAACTTGTAAACCAGGTCTATCAGCGACTTGAGCAGGTCGTCTGTAAAGCGCCGATCGGTCTCTGCCAATCCATATTCATTTCTCGTAAGGAAAAAATCATAGCGTCCCTTTAAAATACTCACAAACTCTGTGTTTTCATAAACAGGTGGAAAATCTTTAATCAGTGTAAGAATCGCTATAATGACATCAAGATCAAGCTCTCTTAAGGAACCTCCAAAGATTTTCTCTGCTGCCAAAAGCAGATCTAAGGATGGCCTTTCCCGGCCAATCTGAAGTCCAGCCACCGTGTTATAGGGAATTCTTCCCAAGAGAAAAAGAACCGGCCCTAGATATCGCTCTGAATCAGGCGGCAACAAGAGTGGAATTTCTTTGGTCGTTCCATCTGGAAGGTCGAGCTGCATCCGATAGCCAGCAATTTCTTGTGCCCCAGAATCAAGTGATGTGACCGAACTCACTCGCCCAGCAAAGAAATCGCGATGATAGGGGAGCATGTCACCACTAGTGGGCGGCATCCATCGCCTGGTCAAGCTCACACTATGATTGGCACCAGCAATCACCCGCCCAATCAAAAGAGCTGGCCAATCTTCTTGATTCAAAGCAGGAAAGAACTGCTCAAATGGATACCATCGATATCCCTCTGGGGGTTTACCCATCACAGAATACATCGCCTCAAAAACGCCAATATCCGGTGTGACTAGACTAGGATTTTCTACATTCGGATGCTGTAATGCCTCAATATGGCGTGCAATCAAATTATCTTCAGCGAAACCTCGCAGCACACTTATGCAAAGAGAGACGTCTGCCAATGGCTCAGCAGCATGAGCAACAACCAAATTAAAAAAAACCATAAAAAAACAAAGCAGAACACCCTTTTTCACGGAGGCCACCCTAAGATTTAATCAGGGTCAGAGCAATAAGTTTAGCGCTGGAACGACGCTGAGGAGCGCCCGTCGTGAAAGATTGACCTCTCTCATTTTTATGTTAAGGATCTTCGAAATGGGGTTTAAGAATATCTCACTAGTGGTTTTTTTGGGTGCGGGTCTTACTTTTCTGTCAAATGCAGACGCCTATAATTTTGCCGATCCGTGCTATACAACCATCACTCAGATCACAGGCACTCAATTACCTGAAAATAGACACGGATTCTCAGGCATAATTGGGCAACGAGCTTCATTTCGAGTCACTTCCTCTATATTTCAAAATGGAATAATTCAGTCATTCAATAAAGGAACGGTCACCGTCAAATTTCAGATCGACGACCGTGAGATTGAGAAGAATTTTAAATATAATGATCTATTTCCGCCCATTGAGAGACTTGATAAACTCGTTGAAAATTCAATCGTCGAGATTCGAGATGACTCGACCGGAGCAAAGACCCAAGGAACAATCATCGATTTCGATACAAACGGAAACGCCTCTGTTTTAATTCCCCATGCTGAAGAAAGCAAACGCAGAACGATAAAAACACCCGTATCAAGGCTTCACCCGATACTTGTTGATGGCACTATTGACTCTGCCAAAACGTCTGGCTCACGATTAACCCATGTGGATCTTGGCATGCGCATTTCCGTCCCAACACACGACGGAGGTTTTGAAGATGCCGTAGTGGTTGACATCACACAAGACGGGCAAATCCAAACACAGCGCAGCTATCATGACTGGATGCCCTTGTCCGAAAAAGAAAGTGTGATTTTGCGATGGAATTTAAAAGAAGAAGCTCAGCCGCCATTCGCAAAAGCAAACGTCAAACTAAAACTCAGAGATGGTGTCAGAATTTGTGCATCCCTCGCAGATGCCGTACACCACGCGCAGGTTGAAGCTCTTGACATCAGCGATGGGTTCGCGGTTGTAAGAATATGGCCAACTGTCTCAGATCAGATCAGCCATACAGAAAAAATCAGAATCGAATCTCTGATTCCAGAGTGATTTTTATTTAATTGTGAAACTCCTCCCATTTATTCTATCGGCATTCACTCTTTTTGGAATACTTAACATACCCACAGTTTCATATGCTCAATGCGTCGATCGCCAGACACAAGATGTATTCAATGATCTGGTCACTGAGACAGCGAAAATTGCTGACTTTCTTTTTGTTCGAAAAACGGCTGACGAAAATGGCTCCGTTTTCGATATTCAAGAGCGGTGGGAGAAAGTTAGATCAAGGTGGATCCGATTTGCGCTCACACGCAAGAAAGACGAACTCGCCGAAGCAGCACTCTTTATTTCCGACGAAATGAATTCGTTTCTATCCGATCACACAGAAATTTTGATTGATTCAGAAATGATCTCGAGAAATTTTTTCACAATTCAAATCAAAGAATACTATCCACTGAGAGATTGGCTCAAACTTTCTATCATCTTTGGAATTCTCAAAAAAATGCCCGCGCCAAAACTGATCGATATGGTGCGGGGTCGAGTCACTTCAATATCCTTGGAGGATTGGAACAAGTCGACCGATTGGCCCTATATCGAGACCATCACAGATTATCTGCAAAAGATTTATCAAAATGAAGCATTGAGACAACTCGAACTTGTAGATGGAAGAAGGGTTTTTAATCACGACGAAATCACGGCATTTTCGGAAGAGGTTGTGAGATATCAGATATCGCGCCTCGAGGAATATTTCAAAAAAAATGAAAATAGGCCGTTCGTATACAACTGGAAACCACTCGTTGCGGAGTTTCCAGATGATCACGGCAACTTTCTTATCTATTTTCCGTTTCATATTTCAACGATCAAAATACTTCGACCTGACGGATCGACTCATGAAGTCGAGGGCGGCATTGCGAACGGACTCTACGACGAACGCAGCTTAAGAAACTTTGATAGTTGGCCCATGAGCTCACTCACACTCAGACCAAGCATCGATGAATCAGCTTCTCTCTCTGAATTATTTTACGATATAGAAATCACGACCACAGACAATGCGCATTTCACATATCGTTTTTATCTAAAATCCAAAAATCAGAATCTTCCCCCGACATGGGTACTGAAATCATATCCTTCACCGAGCTATGATGCATTTGCACAGGATGGCCGAACGATCGGACTGTGGATTGTGGGCCCCGATGTGCGAGCAGCGAAAGACAATGAAAGCGAACTAGAAAATTTAGGATTTAAGCGCGTCGGCCTCGATAGTCTTCCGGAGATTCAAGAAATTGCCGGCCTGAAAGGATCCACTTTGCTCTTGAAAACCCTGATGGCGAGCTCTTGCACCAAAAACTTAATTGACTATATCGTTAAGGACCACCATTCGGTGGGCTATGATTTTAGATTCAACGCTTTCGAAATCTATAAATACAGCGAGATCAAGATTTTTCGCAAATACCGGCAGAACAAATCGACGCATTTCGTCTTGCTGCTTGATCGCTCTCGAGATTCTTCCAGCGTTGAGACCGAATCGATTTCGAGACAACAATTTGAGAATTCGCTGTTGAGATTCAAAGACGACCCACTACTGATCGCTCATCTTTCGTGTGGAAATTTAAAGCGAACGAGTTCAGAAATAGCCCGTCTGCCATTTCCAAAATGGCAGAGAATTTCGACTCATAGGAATATTGGCACGAAAGAAACCTTCACAATTCTAAAATCCATCGATGAAGAACTGACGTATAGTGAGATAGAAAAAGCACTCGGGGAAAACTCGAAATCGCTTTCACTTCCTCATCGTGCGAGTGAACTCCATTTGCTTGAAAGGCTTGCCGAAAAAAGCATTCAAGCCGATCGAAGGCGAGTGATAGAATAGGCGATTGCCGTGTTGCAAAAGCAATCAAACTACTGACAACGCGGCCCAGAGGGCGTGACACGACAGATCGCTCCCTTCACGCAGGGCAAACTACCATCTGTGGCACAAGCCTCACCCTTAATTGGCCTAAACTGGCAACTCTTTAGGGATTGCGAACAGAACAAATAAGGAGCACACGGTGCAGTATCTTTATTGTAGTCATTCACGCAAGACGCCCCGAATTCCAATTTTTTCACACATTTCGTCGGGACTTCGCCCCAAAACGAGCCAGAAGCCTTTCGACACGCGTACATATCGTTAAAATTACATTTATTATCTGAGGCTTCCGAGCCCGACCAGGCACATGAGCTATCGCATGTCCCGATTCCAAAGCTGAAACTACAGGCACTGCCATCCGCACATTCATTCGTCGATTGGCACCTTCCACCAGGTGCTGTTTTGCCAACACAACGCTTCGAGATAGAATCGCATAGAAATCCTTTTCCACAGGTCGGCCACACGCTCGATTCAAGGCCGTTGCTACAGGGTGCGCCCCATGTTCCTTCTGCCTTACATCGACCAGATCCAGCGCCGGCACTTTGCCAGCACAGGAGCCCAGGCGCACATCCAGGAGAGCTCCCTGTTGCACAAGGCGCATCTACCTGACCAAGCGGTTGACACGACAGAGCGCCACCCACACCCGCCGTACACGCATAACCGTCGCGACAAGGACATGCTGTATCTTTGCCGCCCTTCAGAGCACATTGCTTACTACCATTACAAACCAATCCGTCTTTACAATGCTCGTCAACTTCGCACCGAGCGGTTTCTCCACCCTTGCTCGCACATGTTCCGAAAATACAGAAATTCTTACACTCAGAATTTGCTTTACAAGACCAGCTATCATTATTCGGCATACGACAAATATTATCCGTAAAGCAACGAAGCCCAGCATCCATATCACAGAACGTATGCAGATTGTCGCAAGGCTGCCCAAATTTTGCGCGAACGCCGCATATACCCGCGCCATTCACGGCACCCACCGCCGCCTGGCATCCTAAGCCACGCGCACAAGGCTCAGAGCGCGAACAGTTTTGGCCGGCAGTTTTTTTTGCCTGACATTTCCGATCAGCAGCCCCCGATTTCCCATCACAGTAAAATGCATCCTGACATGGCAAATTGTCGTTGCACGTGTCTCCCACCTTCGAGCCCTTTGCTCGACAATAACCTTGGTAACAAGCCATCACACGAGAATCGCGGCAGGGGTTCGACACTCCCGAACAGGGCTCATCTATGTCAGCAATATTGATGCAAATTCCTTCGCGAATAAAACAAGACAAATCGCGATCACAGGCTCGATCCTTACACGATTGGCCAAGTTGAGCAGGCTTCACACAAGTTCGAATCACACTGAATTCATCTCCTGAGCACGTGAGACTCGGATGACAAACAGGATATGCATCACCACAACGTCCTCCAAGGCCCAAAAAATCAACGCATTTGTTCTGAAAGCATTGAAGACCCAAGACACAAGGATTGCTTGCGGAGCAGCTCTCGGATCTTCCACCACGCTCTTTACAGCCATTGGCATCACAGTTCAAATAGTCCTCGGCATATCCGAGATAGTTATCCAAGCTTGCCTTTAAATCTGCCGACTGATTGGCATCCAACGTAAACTTAAGGGCATCCGCAATAACGGATTTCGCTTCAGTCGGTAGGGGCCTTGTATTCAGATACGCATGGGCCAGCATGATGACATATATTTTCTTTCCCTCAGCAGAAAAAGCATCTGGCAATACACCTAGGTTAGAATCTTTAAGCGAAGTTTTGGCTAATGCGCGAACTTGAGGCTCAATGTCTGGAATTCTCGTCAACAGATCTAAAAGCACAGCACGCTGATCTGCCATCTGGTCGTTAGGAAAATTCTTCAGCGCCTTCGCAAACAGTGTTCCTGCTGTTGCCGTATTTCTGCCAAGCTCTTCAAGGCTTGATTTGACAATCTCACCTGCGCCATCGCTGTATTTCGATCTTGCAAATGCGATGATCAATTTTTCCATCAACGATTGCAGACTCGACCCTTGAAAGAGACCCATCATCTTCGTTTCAAGAACAGTCATATTCAAAGTCGGCAAAATAGATTCGAACTGAGCCTTCGTTTTCGCAGCCCGAAGCTTCACGATATCGTCCCCCCAGGCATCAAAAAATCCCATCAAATATTGATCGACCGATGAAGCTGGACCAGCAACCTTGGCGTTTCCCTGACGAGGAGTTGTCGGCACGGTGGGAGTCGTCGGAGTCGTGGGTGTAGTCGGGACCGTCGTTGATCCACCAGACGTTGTTGAACTACCTCCACTTGTGGTTGTAGAGACGTCTTTCCAATCACCGAGAAGAATTGTGCCCGCGTTAGACGTCAGTGTTCGTTTACGCGACGTTGCAGCTGAAGTGCCCGGAACAACAACCTCGACATCTGCACCAGAGTTTATCACACTCACGGACGTCAGGCTCGAAGCTGCTCCCATACTTTTCCAGCCCTGAGTCAGAGTGCGATAGTAAAGAACTTTATCGGTCGCCACTCCAAAAATATAGGGTTCATTTCGATAGATCACGAGTTTCGGATTTTCTTTGAACTGCCCAAAAAGATTATAAACATAATGTGTTTGCGAATCATAGAGGAGAGCCTGTGCACTTGGATTCAATCCAATCGCATATCGAGGATCCACCACCGAGAACTTTTGCCAGTCCGTCAACAATGTTCGACGATCAATATATGTTAAGCTTCGATTGGCAAGAAGTTCGACGTCACTGCCATCGGAAAGCGTAAATGCCGAATCGAATGAGAGCACCGCGCCCAAACTTTTCCAACCTTGAGTCAGAGTGCGATAGTAGAGAACCTTGTCGGTCGCGACGCCGAAAAGATATGGCTCCGTCCTGTAAATCACCAGCTTGGGCACTTGATTGAAAGCGCCAAAGAGGGGAGTCACTTTCATTGTTTGAAAATTAAACATCAAGGCCTGGCCACCCGAATTTGTATAAACACCCCATGTTTTGTCTGGTGATGGAATCTGAGTGCCCACACTCACTGTCGCAGAAGGAACCGCGGTCTGTTTCCAGGCCACTGTCGATGATTTTTCCCAAACACTCGGCGCTGCCGGACAATAGGCCTCAACTGTCACCTGATCATTCGCCACTCGCAAGGTTTTTAGCTTCGAGCAATTGCCCCCCCACAATGTCCAATTCGTCGATGGTGTTCGATAGTAAACAGTATTTGTTGTGCCAATAACGAACACATGCGGAACGCCTTTGATCGTCGCAACCAAAGGATCTCCAATAAAGGCTCCTCCCAAATCAGTGAGTGTATTTGCCGTCAGGTCTGCAAGAACAACTGTATTTTTGGGCCCTCGAAAGGCGATATGCTGCTGCGCACTCAGCGGTTTACTCTCCGTCAGCATTGCAAGAATGCAAAGCAGACCATATTTGACGATATTAAACTTGATTAAGCGATTCACAAATCCCCTCGATTTGTTAGTTAATTTTTGTCTCTCAATATTGTGCTGTTTTTTCTGAAATATGGGTAGGGGATCATGCGCGATCGGGCAAATTTGCCCGATATTTCATGAAATAAACACGAAAGGCCTGCAAGTTAACGCTGCGCGGCTAGGTCGTGCTGCTCAACCGACCAGATACTTACAGTGCCGTCGGCGGATCCTGTGACGATGCGTTTGCCATCCAGAAAAAAAGCCACGGCGGTAATCGCACTCTTATGGCCGTTGAAGGTTTTGAGGAGTTTGGTTCCATTCCAGAGAATAGCTCTACGATCTCTTGAACCCGTAAGCCAGAGCCTCTCTCCGCGCTCTCCACGAGCAGAAGCCACTGAAGTCACCGCGTCGCTGTGACCAGCTATGAAGGCATGACTGCCAGACTCAATATCAATAATTTCTGAAGCTCCATAATCCATACCAACAATAGCGTGGCCATCATGAGAAATAGCAAACGGCACTGAGGGTAGAAAGGCAGGGGCATGAGTCTGATGCTCACTCTGTAGCCTTCCTGCCTGGATACCATATACATCAATCAAAACCTTGTCAGGACGTGCCGCGGCCGAGACGATCTTCGATCCATCACCAGAAAATCCAACCAAAGACCCGACCTTCGCCGTCAGGTGAAGAAGTTTTCCGCCAGTCTCAACATCCCAGACGTTTATGAATTTGTTAGATCCCCCCGTCAAAATCGTCTTTCCATCCATGGAAAAGACTCCCTGCGGAAACTGAGATGGGACAGATATCTTCCGAATATACTGACCGTAGTTAGAATTCCAAAAACTAACGGAGTACCTGGTTCCAATCAATACCTCACGACGTGTGGGTGAAAAAGTTCCAAAAGTGACCTGGTCATCTAAATCGATAGACAAGCCGAGTTGACCTGTGGCTACGTCATAAAACTGGACACCGGATCCATCAGATCCCACGAGAATTCTTTTCCCATCTGGAGAAACAGAAATAAAGCTAACGGGAGCGGGTTCCGACGGATTCTTTGAGAGAACAATAGTTCGAAGAGATTGACGACAGACTTGAGTCGCACTCAATCCGTTGATACTCAATGCGAACAGGCAAAGCAACATGCTGCGAGAAATTCTGAGTAATATGTTTTTTCTCAAACTGAATTTAATCAAACGAATTAATATTTTATCTCCTTCAAATAAGATCAGTTTTTTGGCATCCAAAAATAATAGAGTCAAAGCCCGACGCCTTCACTAGCACAAATTCACTAGCACAAAAACACGTAAATGAGCGGAGCCTTCCTGCTGTTTTTCAACGACGATTTGACATTTTTGCCAGACTTTTCAGTGGATTGAGCCCCTTTTCGTTCATTTGACGCATCTCCGACGACACTTTTTGCCATGCACCTGAATCATTTGCGAGGACTTACGCCACTCTGCAGCCCGCGATAAAATACTGGGTATTGGGAGATTCTCGAGGTTCTGTATGGGTGGATGGAATTGCATAGTTTGGACAAAATTAAAGATCGGCCATTTTCTGTCTACGACAGTGGCGCTCTCACTTTTTTTGTCGGTCCTTGAAAATTTTGAACTACATGCGAAGCCAGTTGAGGCTGAAGTAATTGACCAACAGAAATCTGTAAGATCAATCCTCGCTTCCATGTTAAATCGAGTGGAAATCTATATCGGGGATAACGGATCTCCCGAATCTTCAAGAAAATTTGTTGGAAGAAATGGGGCCCTCGAAACCTCGGGCCTTTCTATTAGTGAAATTACAAAAGCAGAGCGCGCTGGGGAAAATCTCAGGAATATTTTTGAACAGATTAGAGTTCAAAGTGAAAGCGGCCTTATTGCCCCGATTACAATTCAGAAACTTCGAATTGCTGACAGTACAAACATAAAAATCAAATATTATGATTTCAAGCTTCCCACAGGCGGAAACAGAGATGCCTTAGGTTGGTGCGTGGGGACTCAGGAAATGATGTTCTCAAATCGCAATGGCGAAACGGACCTGGGTACTTTCGATATCTTTGATCACGAGCTGGGTCACGCCCGATCGGCCTATCTAGGAATCGAACCGCTGAATCGAACTAGTAATGTCGATCGAGCTCTTGATGAAATCCATGCTTCGATAGGAACAAAAAACTCCTCCCTAGACTCCTTACTGTCCGCAAATAGCGACTTTGCCTATTGGGAGACTCTTAATAACGTTGGCAAATATTTTGGAGGACTCGAACCATCCTCTAGCTACATAAAATGGTCTCCTCATCAGAGATATCAACTCTTGCTAGAGCTTAGAATCTCAGGCTCTGAGCCCCGGCTGATGGCAAAAACGCAGATTGAGCGAACAATCGCAAAAATTAATTTACTGGGAGACATTCGTGGACAAGAGAATTTTGACAGATTTGGAACATTGTCATTGCGAGCGCCCAACGAAAATGCACCATTCCACAGAATCACAGATACAGATCTCGTTGTAGAAACCATTCACAGAGGCCTCCCAATCACAGCAACAGAACTCCATGCCGCTGGTGATGCCGTTTTTGGGCCGGAGTCCGAAATATTCTTTGATAGGATCAGTAGAGAAGAGAATCTGCCAAACTATTTTGATCTTATTGAAAGTCTGGATATTGGACTTTCGCCAACACAAAGGAAAAGACTGAATGAGATACTCAATCAATCAAACTTTTCAGATCCAAAATGGCAGGCTCTTAGAGATTCGACCGGCCCTATAAATCATCCTGTCTCCCCCCTGGAAGCAGCGTTGAAAGCTCCGCTTCAGAAGAGCGTGCCGCCGGAGATCGCCACAAGTGACAATGATTTAATTTCGAAAGTGCGCACTGCGATGCTGGAAGCTTCGTCATTGAATGATGGTCAGAAGTTTAGTCTGCAGCATGGATTCGATCAGATGGAACAGCTAGGGCTCACAGATGCTGAGCGCACGAATCTGATTCAATTTGCGAAGCATATTGCGTCTGGCAAACCTGTTGATATTCCTGTTCAAGTTTTTGGAGATGCTGGAAAATTTGCAGCACGAGATATTGTGACGAGAGCGGCGTTTCTCAATTGGGCCGGCGCTGAAGCGGGTGGATGGAAGGGTGATCGCGCAAAGTTCAATGATTTGCTCACAAGAGCCAATACGATCGTTGT
>JACCDG010497484.1_pt1 | contig 20064 bp, 17 predicted proteins | sample 7442471 | NCBI WGS metagenome assembly JACCDG01 (sample SAMN15323444, study PRJNA562643) | freshwater metagenome | isolation source: river surface water | place: USA:Blue River Watershed | collected 2017-08-17 | reverse complement strand
TGTCATCCATCACCTCCACATCGCCGATGGCCGCATTGCCCGTGTTCGTCACCACGTACGTGTACGTGATCGTCTGGCCCACCGTATCGACCACCGTCAGATCCGCATCCTTCTCGATCTGCAGCGATTTGTTCTGGTCAATTGGAACGCTTGCCGTATCGGCAACGATTTCGGTTTCGTTACTGTCGGCTGAAGCCGTATTTTCGAGGAATCCATCACCGCCCCCATAGCTGTCGATTTCTGCCTGGGTGACCGTGTGGGTCGCCGTGTAACTCCAGATTTCACCAATTTCGAGGATGTTGTCGTTGTCGCCCGCGACATCAGTTCCGCGCAGAATTGAGTTGATGTCCGCATACGGATCAGTCACTGTCACGCCGGTCAAGTTGACATTGCCGCCATTCGAAACCAGCAGGGTGTACTGAATGACGTCGCCTGCGGCATCAACCACGTCACCGCTGACAGAGGCCGTCTTGTCGATCAGGAGCGACGGGTTGGGCGCTGTGACCACAAACCATTCTTCAAAACCGCCGCTGACTGAGCTGCCTTCCCCGTCTTTGGTTCCGAATTCGGAGTAAATGTAGATATAGGCCGTCTCGGACACACCGACGAAACCGGGAAGAGTGCCGATGCCTTCGACTGGTATAAAGAATGCATAATCTCCGGTTCCGCTACCCGCATTCCAATCGGTGAGCGTTGTATCCTGATCGCTCAACTGATCCATGTTGTAGAGCAGCGTCGCCGAGCCGTTAGAGAAGCTCAAAGTATCCAGATCCAGCCCGGTCAGGTTCGCCTGGGTCGAAGCAAAGATCATCACGTTATGCAAAGTAATCAGGGGATCTGTTCCCCCATTGCTCTCGTTCAAATCCAGGTCGAATTCTCGATAATCGACGTTATTTATTTCAACCAGATTGATTTGACTGAGCTGGATGGAGCGATTGAAATTTGCGGTTGATTCTTCATCGAATTGTGTCGGACGGAAATCCGAGTTGTAACCCTGCTCGAAGACGTCGTTACTTCCGATTTTCACAACAGATTGGATGACGCCGGTACCGGCCGTGCTCGACACCAGAAATGTCTCAACAAAGGCTCCGCCCGGATTGTTCGGACTCGCGGGCGTTCCAAAGCCCGTAACCGGCTTGGCATCCGTAAAAGTGTTGCTGGCGAACCAGCCTGCTGTCGTGCTGGCTGTCAGCAGGAAGCGCTCACCTTCAGAATCGTCCGGATTGACGTACCAAGTCGTCACCACTGTCCCGTTGGCAAGGCCATCAAGATCACCGCTGCTGCCATCAACTACATACCAGGCATCATGCCCGGCGCCGCCCATTTCGATAATCACATCATCGATCGTGCCGAATACGCCATCCGCACCTGCGCCGCTGACGTGATCAACCTCGAATCTCACTTCACTTCCCGGGTCAAAGCCTGTTGCGGTAATTACCGCGGTAGCACCCGGCGCATAGTCATTGATATTGGTTGTAACGCTGGAAGTGGTAGACATCGACATCTCCTTGGTTGAAGGCTTGAACGACGGGGTTTGGGCCCACTGCAGGCTGCGCGCATTGGGGAAAAATTCCCGATCGATGGTATGGGGCTGACAAAAGCCGCACATCCTTCATTTGGTGTAAGCCGATGTACTAGATACCGAGGAGAAAATAGTGGCACTGCTGCGACGATCCAAGGCTGCGCCTATGTCGGCACAGCCGGAAAATATCAGTGCAGGTGGTGACCGCTATCGAGGACCAATAGCGGGGACAGGCGGCTTACAAGATCAGATTGTCGTTGAGCGCCAGTCTTTTTCAATACGGCCGACAATTGCGTGCGTACCGTGGAGACACTGACTTGCAGCATCGTTGCCGCATCACCGGGCGAGCGCCCGTCGAGAATCATGCGCGTCAACCGCGCCTCGGCAGGCGTCAGCCCGAAAATATGCTGGAGCAGGCTGTCGGACGAATCGCCGTTCCTGCCCGGCCCGTTCACCAGGATCAGCGCGGTAGCCTGCCCGCCGCCCAGCGCTGGGTTGGGGGCTACCGGAGTCACCATGACTTGCATGGGCAATTGCGCATTTCCGGATCGAATCTGCACCAGGCTGCCGCTGCCATTGTCTTTCGGGTTGAAGGCACGGCGCACAATTGTCTTGAACTGTTCGGCAGACAGTCCCGGCAATACGATGTTGGCTTTGCTGCCTATATTTTTCTGGGCTTGCTCAACCAGTGCGCGCGCTGCCGGGTTTGCCGCCAGCATCCTGAGTGAGGCATCGACCAGCATGACTGGCATCCGTATGCAGCTGAGCAGCTGCGACAGATGCCGATTGCCTTGCGTCAGTTGATGCATCCTTGCGAGCGGCTCCAGAGAAGGCAGCAGGGTATCGAGTATGTCGTCCGCCTCCCGCAACAAGGCCGCGCCGGGGCTGCTTGCATCATGGCGATACAGGCAAACCAGGCCTTCAGCCCGCGCAACAGAGAGGCGCCTGCACAGCGCATGCACCGCCTCTCCGGCCGGCCGGCCGATGCCATTGGGCAGATCGAGCCCACGGACACCAGCCCATTTGCCTGGCGATAGCTTGCGAACCGTGCTGCGGAATTCTATGGCTGAAGACGGCCCGTCCTCCATGCTGTACTGCCAGGCGTTGCCATCCATCCTGCGGGCCTGGCGCCAGCTGGCCCACATGCCCCGCCTGTCCCACAGCCCAAAAACGATAAAGTCACTGCCCAGCATTTCCCCCATCTGGCGCAAGCCTTCAGCGAAACGCTGCGGCTTGGCCAAGCCTTCGTAAAAGGAGCGCGTCAGGCACAACGACAGGTCGCTCGGCAAGGTCATGGTCGGGGCTAGGTCCGGAAACGGGAATCCGGACATCGCTTGGGCGCATCGATGCACGGGAAGAAAGCATAGCAACTTGGAAACCTCCTGCACAGCATTAAGGGCCTTCGCAACGCTGACTAGTACATCGCCGGTATGCCATGCCAGCATCCGCCTGAGCTATTTGCTGACCGTACCGGTTGACACTGAAGCTGTCGAACGTTAAAGATTGTGAAATGGAAAACCATGAACAATTTGGCCTGTAAACGACCGATTCGCCCAAAAGACCCCCTCCATGCACATCGCGGTCATCGACAACGACCCTCAACAACGCGCGCTGATCATCGAAACGCTGGCGGCCGCTGGCCATGACTGCCGGTCCGTTACAACGGATGAGTCGCGCATGGGTAAATGGAGCCGGGAAGGCCTGGATTTGCTGATATTTCATTGGCAACCAGAAGCCGAGGGTTTGCGCTGGCTGAAATCCTTGCGGCAAACCGCGAGGACACTGCCCATCCTGCTCATCACGGGCCGGGCGGCGGACCGGGATTTTGCCGATGCCCTGCTAGATGGCCCCTGCGATTACCTGATGAAGCCGGTGCGGCGCAATGAAGTTGCCCTGCGCGCCCGCGTGCTGGTGGCGCGCATCCATCCGGCGAAATTTCAGTCTGATGCGCAGGAATTCGGCGAATTTGCGTTTGATGCCAGAGCAGCAAGATTGACCGTCAGTGGCCAGGCGATCAGCCTGACACAGAAAGAATTCGACCTGGCCTTGCTGTTTTTCCGTAACCTCGGCCGGCCGCTGTCGCGCGCCACCATCCTCGAATCCGTCTGGTCGCAAGACACCGAATTCAACTCCCGCACGATGGACACGCACGTATCCCGCATACGAACGAAGCTGGGTTTGCGCCCGGAACGGGGGTTCCGGCTGGCGCCGGTCTACAGTTACGGATATCGGCTGGAGAAACTTGCCGGTTGAGCGGGGTGGCGCACGGCTATAATACGGATCGACAAATCTTTCCCGTCTTGTCCCGAATGAAACTGCTCGCCGTTGGACTGAACCACACCACGGCTCCGGTCTCGCTGCGCGAGAAAGTGGCCTTCCCTGCTGACCAACTCGGTCAGGCGGTGGCGTCAGCTTGTTCGTGGTTCGGCAATGTCGGGCAACGGGCGCAAGAAACGGCCATTCTGTCGACCTGCAACCGGACCGAAATTTACGGCGCCAGTGCAAACGATGGCGACATCGACGCCGTCATCGACCAGACCGCGCATTTCGTTGCCGATTACCACAAGCTGTCTTACGCCGACCTGCGCCCCTACCTGTACGCGCTGCCGCAGGATGACGCCGTGCGCCATGCGTTCCGTGTCGCCTCGGGTCTGGATTCGATGGTGCTGGGCGAGCCGCAAATCCTCGGCCAGATGAAGGATGCCGTTCGCCAGGCAGAAGCGGCCGGTGGGCTCGGCACTTATTTGCACCAGATGTTCCAGCGCACCTTCGCGGTGGCGAAGGAAGTTCGCACGACCACGGAAATCGGCGCCCATAGCGTATCGATGGCGGCCGCGGCGGTGCGCCTGTCGCAGCGTATTTTCGACAAGCTCTCGGAGCAGCATGTGCTGTTCATCGGCGCCGGCGAAATGATCGAGCTGTGCGCCACGCACTTCGCCGCCCAGCATCCGAAGAGCCTGACCATCGCGAACCGTACCCTCGAGCGAGCCGAGCAGCTGGCGCACCGCTTCGGTGGCAAGGCGATGCGTCTGGCCGAACTGCCCGAGCAGCTTGCGCATTTTGATGTGGTGGTGTCCTGCACCGCATCGACGCTGCCTATCATCGGCCTCGGCATGGTCGAGCGTGCGATCAAGGCCCGTCGCCACAGGCCGATCTTCATGGTCGATCTCGCCGTGCCGCGCGACATCGAATCCGAAGTCGGCCGCCTGAATGACGTTTTCCTGTATACCGTCGACGATCTCGGCACCGCGGTACAGATCGGGGTCGAGAACCGCCAGTCGGCTGTTGCCCAGGCCGAAGCCATCATCGAGACCCGGGTGCAATCCTTCATGCACTGGATGGACAGCCGCGCTGTTGTGCCGTTGATCCAGGACCTCCAGGAAAGCAGCGAGGCAATGCGCCGCGCCGAGCTCGAGCGCGCGCGCAAGCTGCTGGCCAAAGGCGAAGATGTCGAAGCGGTGCTGGAAGCGCTGTCGCGCGGCCTGACCGCCAAGTTCCTGCACGGCCCGCAGCAGGCGCTGCACAACGCCGATGCCGACGAGCGCTCGCGCCTTGCGCAATTGCTGCCGCAACTGTTCCGCACCAAGCGCTAGCGGCAGCGCGTCCCGCCCCTGCTGTTCCAGCACGCCGGACATCCGGCGTACCCGATCTGCCCAAGCCCCCCTGAAGTCCGGATGAAACTCTCCCTGCTCGCCAAGCTCGACCACCTTGCCCAGCGACTCGAGGAAGTCAGCGCCTTGCTGAACCAGGAAAGCGCTACTGCCGACATGGAGCAGTACCGAAAGCTCACGCGCGAACATGCGGAACTGGAACCGCTGGTGGCCGTGCATGGCCAGTGGACGCAATCGCAGGAGGACATCCGCGCAGCGCAAGACATGCTGTCCGACCCGGACATGAAAGCCTTTGCGCAGGAAGAATTGTCGGCCGCTCAGGCACGCGCCGAACAGCTAGAAATCGAGCTGCAAAAGATGATGCTGCCGAAAGATCCGAACGACGAGCGCAACATCTTCCTTGAGATCCGTGCCGGCACCGGCGGTGATGAATCGGCGCTGTTTGCCGGCGACCTGCTGCGCATGTACTCCCGCTACGCCGAGCGCCAGCGATGGCAAGTGGAGATGGTGTCGGAATCACCGTCCGAGCTCGGCGGCCACAAGGAAGTGATCGTGCGTATTGCCGGTCATGGCGCTTACTCGCGGCTGAAGTTCGAGTCCGGCGGCCACCGCGTTCAACGGGTGCCGGCGACCGAAACGCAGGGCCGCATCCACACCTCGGCCTGCACGGTGGCCGTGATGCCGGAAGCCGACGAGATCGAAGACATCAACATCAATCCGGCCGACCTGCGCATCGACACCTTCCGGGCCTCTGGCGCTGGCGGCCAGCACATCAACAAAACCGATTCAGCAGTCCGCATCACCCATCTGCCGACCGGCATCGTGGTCGAATGCCAGGATGACCGCAGCCAGCACAAGAACAAGGCGCAGGCAATGAAGGTGCTGGCGACCCGGATCAAGGATGTCCAGCTGCGCGAACAACAGGCGAAGGAAGCGGCCACCCGCAAGTCGCTGGTCGGCTCGGGCGATCGCAGCGAACGCATACGGACATACAATTTCCCGCAAGGTCGCATTACCGACCATCGCATCAACCTGACGCTGTACAAGCTGGAGGCCGTGATGGAAGGCGATTTGCAAGAACTGACCGATGTGCTGATGGCCGAGCACCAGGCCGAACTACTGGCGGCACTGGCTGACGCTGGCTGAGACTGCCAGCGCTGCGCCTTACTCCACAGAAAACGCCCCCAACACCAATACGGAAGCGCGACACCATGCCCACCCCTCGTCTTTCCCGCTTCGCCAGACCCTTGCTGCTGCTGGTCGCCCTCGCCTGCATCGCGATGCTCGGCGTCGGCCTCTACCTGCAACTGGTGCTCGAGATGCTGCCTTGCCCGCTGTGCATCGTTCAGCGCTATGCGTTCCTGAAGGTCGCGCTTCTTTGCCTGGTGGCGCTGGCGCTGCCGGCCAGGGGCCTGCGCATCGTCGCCGGACTGGGCAGCCTGGCGGCACTGGGCGGCGCCGGCATCGCGATCCGGCATCTGTGGGTCAAGGCCCACCCGACCGTTTCCTGCGGCATCGACCCGCTCGAGACGCTGCTCAACAAGCTGCCTTTCGCCAACTGGTATCCGCCGCTGTTCGAGGCCGACGGCCTGTGCACGACCGAGTACGACCCCATCCTCGGCCTGTCGATCCCCCAATGGGCGCTGGCCTGGTTCCTGATATTTGCCGTCGTCACCGCACTCGTTGCCTGGCGCGGCGGACGTAACGCATGACCATCGAAGGCCTGCTGAAGCTGGCCCTGATCGATCCGCTGGAGGCGCGCATATTGCTGGCCCACGCGCTGCGCTGCACGCGGGTACAGCTGGTGATACGGTCGCGGGACGATCTGACGCCGCAGCAGGTATCCGACGTCAGTGCGTTCTTCATGCGCCGCATGCAAGGTGAGCCGATCGCTTATCTGACTGGCGAGCGCGAGTTCTTTGGGCTGAAATTCGAGGTTACGCCAGACGTACTGATACCGCGCCCGGAAACGGAGCTGCTGGTCGAGCTGGCCAGCGAGCGCCTGCCGCAGGGCGGAACGGCGCTTGATCTCGGCACAGGCTCGGGCGCCATCGCCGTCTCGCTCGCGCACTCGCGGCGCGATGCGAAGATCAGTGGCGCCGATATCAGCGAAGCGGCCTTGGCCGTCGCGCGCCGCAATGCCGCCTGCCATGGCGTTGGCATCAATTTCCTGCACAGCGACTGGCTGGCTGCGATCAATGGCAGCTTCGACGTCATCGCCAGCAATCCGCCTTACATCGCCGCCAGCGATCCGCACCTGGCCCAGGGGGATTTGCGCTTTGAACCGAGATCGGCGCTAACCGACGGGGCCAACGGGATGATGCATCTGTCGGCCATCATCGATGCAGCGCCTGCCCACCTGACACCGGGCGGCTGGCTGCTGCTGGAACACGGCTACGACCAGGCCATTGCCACGCGGGCACTGCTGGAACGCAGCGGCTGGCGCCAGGTCCGCAGCTGGACCGACCTGGCCGGCATCGAACGCGTGACCGGCGGAGTTCGCCCGCACGCCTGATTCCGGACCGCCGCCCTCGCCAGCTGTCAAGACTGGCGCCGCCCGGCAATGTGCGTATCATCCGACGCTTTACCGACCCACCTTTCTGTTGACCTGTTGATCACCCCGATGCTGCCATCCATTGAACAACGACTCGCGATAGAACTCGCGGCCCGCACCGAACAAGTGACCGCAGCGATTGCGCTGCTGGACGAGGGCGCCACCGTGCCCTTCATTGCCCGCTACCGCAAGGAAGTGACCGGCGGACTGGACGACATCCAGCTGCGCCTGCTCGAGGAGCGCCTGCGCTACCTGCGCGAGCTGGAGGCGCGCCGGGCGGCGATCATTGCTTCCATCGAAGAACAAGGCAAGATGACGCCGCCGCTCAAGGCAGCCATCCTGATGGCGGAGGACAAAACGCGTCTCGAAGACCTGTACCTGCCGTACAAGCCCAAGCGCCGCACCAAGGCCCAGATCGCGATCGAGGCCGGACTCGAGCCGCTGGCTGACGCGCTGCTGGCCGACCCGACGCTCAACCCCGAAGAAGAGGCAGCGAAATTCCTGCGCCCTGCCTTCACTACCGACAATGGCGACAACCCGGGCGTGCCCGACGCCAAGGCCGCGCTGGACGGCGCGCGCCAGGTGCTGATGGAACGCTTCGCCGAGGATGCCTCGCTGCTGCAGGACTTGCGCGAATACCTGACTGAGCATGGCGTGGTCGAGTCCAAGGTCGTCGATGGCAAACAGGACGCCGGCGAAAAGTTCGCCGATTACTTTGACTATTCGGAACCGATCGCCAACATCCCCTCGCACCGAGCGCTGGCCCTGCTGCGTGGCCGCCGCGAAGAAATGCTGACCGTGACGCTGAGGCTGGACAGCGAAGAAGAAAAGCCGAAATGGGATGCGCCTCTCAATCCTTGCGAGAGCCGTATCGCGAAGCGCTGCGGCGTATCAAACCAGGGACGTGCCAGCGACAAGTGGCTGGCCGACACCGTACGCTGGACCTGGCGCGTGAAAGTCTTCATGCATCTGGAAACGGAGCTGATGACGAAGCTGCGCGAAGAAGCCGAAGCCGAGGCGATCAACGTGTTCGCACGCAACCTGAAAGACCTGCTGCTGGCCGCCCCTGCGGGCCCACGCACGACCTTGGGCCTTGACCCGGGGCTGCGCACCGGCGTGAAGGTAGCGGTGGTCGATGCCACCGGCAAGGTGGTCGATACATCCACCATCTATCCGCACCAGCCGCGCAATGACTGGGAAGGTTCGCTGCACACGCTGGCGGTGCTGGCGCTGAAGCACAATGTATCGCTGATCTCGATCGGCAACGGCACCGCCTCGCGCGAGACCGACAAGCTGGCCCAGGACCTGATCAAGCGCCATCCGGAACTGAAACTCAACAAGATCGTCGTGTCCGAAGCCGGCGCGTCGGTGTACTCGGCTTCCGAATTCGCCTCCAAAGAGCTGCCGGAGCTGGATGTCTCGCTGCGCGGCGCGGTGTCGATCGCCCGCCGCTTGCAAGACCCGCTGGCCGAGCTGGTCAAGATCGACCCGAAATCGATCGGCGTCGGCCAGTACCAGCATGACGTATCGCAGACCCGGCTGGCGCGCTCGCTGGATGCGGTGGTCGAAGATTGCGTGAACGCAGTCGGCGTCGATGTGAACACGGCCTCGGTGCCCTTGCTGGCGCGCGTGTCGGGCCTCAACAGCAGCGTCGCGCAGAGCATCGTCAACTATCGCGACCAGAAAGGCATGTTCGGTTCGCGTGCCGCGCTGCGCGAGGTGCCGCGCCTGGGCGACAAGACCTTCGAACAGGCGGCGGGCTTCCTGCGCGTGATGAGTGGCGACAATCCGCTGGATGCGTCAGCGGTTCACCCGGAATCCTATCCGCTGGTGGAAAAGATCCTGGCCGACATCAAGCGCGACGTGAAAGGCGTGATCGGCGACAGCTCATTGCTCAAGTCACTCGACCCGAAGCGCTACGCCGACGAGCGTTTCGGCGTGCCGACCGTGGCCGACATCCTGAAAGAACTCGACAAGCCCGGCCGCGACCCGCGCCCGGGTTTCGTGACCGCCACCTTCAAGGCGGGGGTGGAAGATATTAGCGACCTGCGCCCGGACATGATCCTCGAAGGGGTGGTGACCAATGTGGCCGCTTTCGGCGCCTTTGTGGACATTGGCGTTCATCAGGACGGGCTGGTGCATATCTCAGCCTTGTCGAACCAGTTCGTGAAGGACCCGCACACCGTCGTCAAAGCCGGCCAGGTGGTCAAGGTCAAGGTGCTGGAAGTGGATGCCAAGCGCAAGCGAATCGCGCTGACCATGCGCCTGTCCGACGCGGCCCCCGCGCCGGGCGAGCGCCAGGATCGCCGGGAGCGCAGTGACCGTGGCGCCGCACAGCGCCCGCGCCAGGACCGCTCGCCCGCGCCGCCGGCCAATTCGGCCATGGCAGCGGCCTTTGCCAAGCTCAAAAGCTGAGGCACCGGAGAAGCGCTACGCTCCGCCGGCAGCGCCGGTGGGGTTTCACTATAATGTCGGGGTTACCCACCCCGGGGATTACCCCCCTTCGCGAGCAGAGGATTTATGAGCGACGTGCAAGCCTGGATCAAAGAGACCGTGACCAGCCACCCGGTAGTGCTTTTCATGAAAGGCACGGCACAATTCCCGCAGTGCGGCTTTTCCGGCCGTGCGATCGAAGTGCTGAAAGCCACTGGCGTTGAAGATCTCGTGACCGTCAATGTGCTGGAAGACGACGAAGTCCGCCAGGGCATCAAGGAATTTTCGAACTGGCCGACCATTCCGCAGCTGTACGTGAAAGGCGAGTTCATCGGCGGCGCCGACATCCTGAATGAGATGTTCGAGTCGGGTGAGCTGAAGACCCTGATCAAGGGCTGATGGGCATGAAGCGCCTGATCGTGGCCATGACCGGCGCATCAGGCGCGCTGTACGGCGTGAGGCTGCTTGAGCAGCTGCGTGCCAGCGGCGCAGTCGAGACCCATCTGATGATCTCCGACGCAGCGGCGCTGAACCTCCATCATGAACTGGACCTCAAGCGCGCCGACATCGAGGCGCGGGCTGATCATGTGCACAGCGTGCGTGACATTGGCGCCTGCGTCGCCAGCGGCTCTTTCCAATCGGACGGCATGGTGATTGCCCCCTGCTCGATGAAGACGCTGGCTTCGGTGGCGCACGGCATGTGTGACAACCTGATCAGCCGGGCGGCCGATGTGATGTTGAAGGAAAGACGGCGGCTGGTGCTGATGGTGCGCGAAACGCCGTTCAATCTTGCGCACCTGCGCAACATGACGGCCGTGACAGAAATGGGCGGCATAATCTTCCCTCCCTTGCCCGCTTTTTACCAGAAGCCCCAGTCGATCGACGACATGGTGGGACACACGGTTGGCCGCGTGCTGGACCTGTTCGGGGTCGAGCAATCTCTTGCGCCGGAATGGCCCGGCCTCAAAGCTGCCGGCAATCGCTGATCGCCGTCTCAGACACGACGCCAGCGGCGCCGTGTCGACCCAGGCTCAGGTCCGGTTGCTGGCGTCCGGTTGCTCGGTTGCCTCGCGTCGGGCACGCAAGCCATTGACCATGCGCTCGACTGCGGCCGCGTAGCCATTCATCGAAAACTTGCTCAGCTTGAATTGCCCGGTTGTGAGCGGGAAGGCAATGCCGAGCTCGGCCGAGGTGTCGAATGCTTCGTTAAGCCGCGGCGACTCACCAAACCAGTACAGCTTGAGATCGCCATTGGCCGTGCTCATCGGTTCACAGGTCGCCTCGACCGAGAGGGCACCGAGACTCGTGGTCAGCATCAAGGGATAGTTGGTACCCGGCTGGCAGTCGATGCCGTTGGCAAAATAATAGCGGCAGGACTGATTCGCGCAGAGCATGCCGAAGGCCGACAGGCCATTTTCGTGCGTCGATGCCTCGCCCATACCGTCAAGGAATTGTGATGACCAATCGCCATGTTCGAGCCTGTCCTCGGCAACCACTGCACCTACCAGAGATGACGACAACAGAAGGGCAAACAGCAGACGACGCATGAAGGGCTCCTGATAAAAATTGTTGTTTGAATGTAACACGCCAGGCAGGCACCGCCCGTCATCAGGCGTCCACGTCCAGCCTCACTTTGCCCAGCTCCTCGATCACGATACGCACCCTGTCACCGGCGTTCAGCCATTGGGTCTGGACCAGGCTGCCGAGCATGACGAATTCGCCCGCCTTCAATCCCGGCAGGCCGTGTTCATGACGCGCATTGGCCAACCACGCCAGTGCATTGAGCGGATGGCCCAGCACGGCCGACCCCTGTCCGCTCGCCACTTCAACGTCGTTGATCCAGGTTCTGCCCTGCAAAGCGGCAAGGTTCAAGCCCTGCCAGTCGCGCCTGGGCTTGCCCAGCACGCAGCCGGCATTGAAGAAATCATCAGCAACCAGGGTCGGCACCCCAAGCGCATGGAAATCCTGGTAACGCTCGTCAACCAGTTCGATGCCGGGCATCACCTCCTCAACTGCTGCAGCGACCGACTCGCGGGAATACGGCGTTGCTTGCGGCGGCAAGTCGCGCCCGAGCCTGACCACGATCTCGCACTCCATCCCCAGCTTGACGAAGCCATGGCGCGGCACCCTGCCTTGATCGCGCATCACGGTGCGGCTGAAAATGCTGCCGGCGCAAGGATGATTGATGTTCACGAAAGCTTGCATCACGGGGGTGGTGCAACCTATCTTGTGGCCCACAATCTCGCCCATACCGGCATCGACCAGCAGGGGATGAAGCGCCGCCTGGATTGCGTAGCCTTCGGTGATGGTACGGGGGTATAGCCCTGTAGCGAGTGGGGTAATCGGGTCGAGCGACAAACGTTGTTGAAGCAAGCGAGTCGCCGCAAGCGCTTGTGTTGCATTCATGGCACGTCTCCTGATTATTTTTTTAAAAGCGCATAATTCCTGAGGCCAGTCTAACAAAATTGCCCGCCAAAACCGTTCGGTGATTGACACTGCAACGCAGCATTCGCCCGTGGTTTTTGACGGCGGTTTTTTAACCAATGGCGGATGAATTTTTCATGAATGACAGGGGGCAAGAACCCCGGTTTTTCGGGGTTATAATCCGCCGTTTTTCTTTCAAACCGCATAACCAAAAGTTTTCGGAGACATGCTCATGGGCACTCTATTCAAACAAGCCGGATGGGCGGCGCTGGCGCTCATCGGCGCTTTCGCGCTCGGCACCGTAGCGCTATCGCGTGGCGAAACCATCAATGCGTTGTGGATCGTGGTGGCAGCGATTGCCATTTACCTGATTGGCTTTCGCTACTACGCGCGCTTCATTGCAACGAAAGTCATGCAGCTGGATGCCGGACGCGCAACGCCTGCCGTTCGCCTGAATGATGGCCTCGACTACGTGCCGACCAACAAGCACGTGCTGTTCGGCCACCACTTTGCCGCAATTGCCGGCGCCGGCCCATTGGTCGGACCGGTGCTCGCGACGCAAATGGGCTACCTGCCCGGCATGATGTGGCTGATCGTTGGCGTGCTGCTGGCCGGCGCTGTTCAGGATTTCATGATTCTGTTCGTCTCCACGCGCCGCGATGGCCGCTCACTCGGTGACTTGATCAAGTCCGAGCTCGGCCTGGTGCCTGGCGTGATCGCCTTGTTTGGCACCTTCATGATCATGACCATCTTGCTCGCCGTACTGGCACTGATCGTCGTGAAAGCGCTGGCCGAAAGCCCGTGGGGCACGTTTACCGTCGCTGCAACGATCCCGATCGCTGTCTTCATGGGTATCTATACCCGCTACATCCGCCCGGGCCGAATCGGCGAAGTGTCCATCATCGGCTTCGTTCTGTTGATGGCATCGATCGTGTTTGGTGGCTCGGTGGCTGCCGATCCCTACTGGGGTCCGGCCTTCACGTTTACCGGCACCCAGCTGACCTGGATGTTGCTCGCCTATGGCGTGGTCGCTTCGGTGCTGCCCGTCTGGCTCTTGCTGGCGCCGCGTGACTACCTGTCGACTTTCCTGAAGATCGGCGCGATTGCGGCGCTGGCACTCGGGATCCTGATCGTCGCGCCCGATCTCAAGATGCCTGCCGTGACCAAGTTCATCGATGGCACCGGTCCGGTCTGGTCGGGTTCGCTGTTCCCCTTCCTGTTCATCACCATTGCCTGTGGTGCCGTGTCGGGCTTCCATGCACTGATCTCCTCGGGCACCACGCCCAAGCTGCTGGAGAACGAGATGCATGCGCCTTACATCGGCTATGGCGGCATGCTGATGGAATCTTTCGTTGCGATCATGGCCCTGGTGTCTGCCTCGATTATTGAGCCGGGCGTTTATTTTGCGATGAACAGTCCGGCGGCGCTGATCGGCACGACGCCAGAAGCGGCAGCCGCAGCGATCAGCCAGTGGGGCTTCATGGTGACCCCCGAGATGCTGCAACAAACCGCCGCCGATGTGGGCGAGGCCACCATCATCTCGCGGGCCGGTGGCGCACCGACGCTGGCTGTAGGCATGGCTTACATCTTCTCGGAAGTCATTGGTGGCAAAGCCATGATGGCCTTCTGGTATCACTTCGCGATCCTGTTCGAAGCCCTGTTCATCCTGACGGCCGTCGATGCGGGCACCCGTGTCGGCCGCTTCATGCTGCAGGATTTGCTGGGTACGCTGGTGCCGCCCTTCCGTCGCCTGCCGGCCCTGGTGTCCAGCATCACGGCAACGTTGCTGTGCGTCGGGGCCTGGGGCTATTTCCTGTACCAGGGCGTCGTTGACCCCTTGGGTGGCATCAATACGCTCTGGCCCTTGTTTGGCATCTCCAACCAGATGCTGGCTGCCGTGGCCTTGCTGCTCGCCACCGTGGTCTTGTTCAAGATGAAGCGCGAGAGGTTTGCCTGGGTCACGGTGGTACCAACCGCCTGGCTGCTGATCTGCACACTGACCGCTGGCTATCAAAAGCTGTTCCATGAGAACCCGCGTATCGGCTTCCTGGCCCATGCGCGTAAGTTCGAAGCTGCGGTCGCTGAAGGCAAGGTGCTGGCTCCCGCCAAAGTGCCAGAACAAATGCAGCAGATCATCATGAACGATTACATTGATGCGACGCTGGCGGCGATTTTCATGTCGGTCGTGTTGTCGATCCTGTTCTTCAGCGTCCGTGCTTGCCTGCAGGCGCTGCGCACGGATAAACCCACGACTCAGGAAGCCGAGGCCAGCACGCTCGGCGCCGTGTCTGCCTGACCCTCACTTGCACAGGATCCGCCATGTTCGGTGAACTCGGAAAACTCGGTGCCTACCTCGGGCAGACTGCCAGGCTGATGGTTGGCCTGCCCGACTATGACAATTACCTGAACCACATGCAGCTGAATCATCCGGATCAGGTGGTGATGAGCTACGAAGAGTTTTTCCGCGAACGTCAGGATGCGCGTTACGGCGGCAACGGCCGTATCGCCAAATGCTGTTGAGGTGAGCGCCTGAAGCTCGCCCCCTTGGTGAACACACCGAAGGCCATGCAACGCATGGCCTTTTTTTATGGGGCCCGGCCTTGCTCGGCTTGAGCAATTTGCCGCGTTTGGAGCCCACTGCGATATTTAGACTGAATCTATTGATAAGGCTCTTCCGATTTATTTAATTAGCACCAGATTCCTGACAAATTCCTTACCATAATGAATAACAAGAATCATTCGCATTCTCATTAAGTGAGTCAAAGGAAGCCTGATGAATTGCCCCAAAACCAAGTCCCTTCCCCTGGTCTCCAAGTTGACCCCGGCCGTCGTCGCCGCGTTTGTGGGTATCGCTGCCCCCTCGGCAGCAGGCGCGCAAGAAGTGGTGGCGCCCCCGGAAAAGACCTTGCCGCGAGTGGATGTGGTGGGCGACCAGTCGAGCGCAAAAACGGCTCCCGGCTCAGCCGCCGTGATCGACGTCCGCACGCTGGAAGAGAGCCGGGTATTCAACGTCAACGAGGCGCTGCGTAAAGTGCCCGGCGTGCACGTCAGGGATGAAGAAGGGGTCGGCTTGCGACCTAACATCGGCATCCGCGGCATGAACCCGACGCGTTCGACCAAGACGCTGCTGCTGGAAGACGGCCTGCCGTTGTCGTTCGCGCCCTATGGCGACAATGCAAGCTACTACCACCCGCCAATTGATCGCTATGAATCGATCGAGGTTAGCAAAGGTAGCCAGGTGATCCGATTCGGCCCCCAGACCGCTGGCGGTGTGATCAATTACCTGACCCCCGAGCCGCAACAGGCGCTGGGGGGCTTTGTTGGCTTGGCTGGCGGCACACGCGGCTATGTCAATGGCCATGCCATGCTGACTGGAAATGGCGTGATCGCCGACATTTATCACAAAGCGTCGGACGGGGCACGTGACAACATGCACAGCAAGCTCGACGATGTGAACTTCAAATGGGCCGGCCAGCTGAACGAGGAGCACCGGTTGGTGCTGCGAGCAACGCATTTCCGCGAGCACTCACAGCTAACCTATTCAGGGCTGACTCAGGCGGAATTTACCCAGCTGGGCCCGCGCTACAACCCGTTCAAGAACGATTTCTTCGACGCCAACCGTAGCGGATTGTCGGCCACTCATGAGTGGAAATTGAATGCTGATGCCAAGCTACTGACCAGTGTCTACGGTGCGTATTTCGACCGCGACTGGTGGCGTCAGGCCTCCGATACGGGCAGCAGCGGATTGAATTGCCAATCCGCGCTTCGGAATGCGGGTACGGCACTGGGCAATACCGAATTGAATAGCTGCGCCATGCAGGGACGCCTGCGCCAATACACGACGGCCGGCCTGGATTCGCGTACCCAGATTCGGCATCAGGCATTCGGCATCGCCGGCGAACTCGAGGCCGGCGTCAAGTACCAGCACGAGGTGCAAAACCGGCGCCAGGAAAACTTCAGCTCGTACACCAACTATCTTTCATCCACGGGCATGACGATCGGCGAGAACCAACAGCGCCGCACGAACGCGACGTCCGCCTTTGTCGCAAACCGCTTCTTGCTCAGCGACCGCCTTGCCATTACACCGATTGTGCGAGCGGAACACATCCAGCATGAGCGCATTAATTTCGTCAACAATACGCGCGGATCATCATCGTTTACCGAACTGGTTCCGGGCATAGGCGCCACTTACCAATTGAGCGCAACGACTCAACTCTACGGCGGCGTGCACAAAGGCTTTAGCCCGCCACGCGTGGAAGATGCGATCAATTCAAGCGGCGCCTCGGTAGACCTTAATGCCGAACGCAGCGTGAACAGCGAATTCGGCCTGCGCTCGACACCTGTCAAAGACGTGAGCGTGGATCTTGCCGTGTTCCGTAATGACTTCAGTAATCTTGTCCAGGTGGGCAGCATTGCCGGTGGCAGCACCGGCTATCAGGAAGGCAAGGCTCTGTTTCAGGGATTTGAATTTGCCGGCCAGTTTGATCGCCTCACCTCAGCGCTCGAGGGGAACCTGTTTGCCCGAGTCGCGTGGACCTGGCTACCGACAGCCGAGCAAAAATCTGCTTTCTCAAGCACGGCCGGTGCGGGTGCTGTTGGCAACCGCCTGCCCTATGCGCCAGAAAACTTGCTGAACATCACACTGGGTTACCGGGCACCGACTCATTGGAATATCCGTACGGAATATGTGTACGTTGGCCGCCAGTACAGCGATTTCGACAATTCAACGGCGCCCGGAGCCAACGGACAGGATGGCTTGATCGCCAGCTACGGCATCTGGAATGTGGTGGCGAACTACACGATCAACCAAACCACGCTCTTCATCGCCGCCAAAAACCTGAGCGATGAAACCTACATTGTTGATCGTACCCGCGGGATTCAGGTCGGCATGCCGCGAACCCTGCAAATGGGTGCCAAGTACGCGTTTTGAAGCGAGGCAGACGATTCAGGTGTGAAGTTTCTGGCCCAACAGAACGTTGGGCCAGGAAAGAATGGTGCCGGCTGCAGGACTCGAACCCGCCACCCCATGATTACAAATCAAGTGCTCTACCTGATGAGCTAAGCCGGCACAAACCGAGATTATACGTGAAGAGCCAGACCCGACTCATCGTGCAGCATCATGAGCCTCGATACCATCTTGCCGGAATGGGGTCGCTGCAGGTCTTGCTGAAATCTATTTGATGCGTGTCAGCCTGGGCTTGCCACCCGGCTTGGGGGGATCGGGCGGCTGGGGCGGCTCGGACTCGTCGCTGTCGCCCTTGTCTGCATCCGCTTTCGCGCTGTCGGCGTTGGGCACAGCCGACAAAGCCGGCATCGCCTTTTCAAGGCTCGCCGGGCCGGCCGGCCCCTTTTTCTTGCGCGGCACATCCTCGTCGCGCTTTACTTCGAAGGCCATCCCCTGACCGTTTTCTCGCGCATAGATGGCGCTGACATTCTCGATGGGGATCTCGATCTCGCGTGCGACACCGCCAAAGCGGGCCTTGAAGTGGATCAGGTCATTGTCCATCTTCAGGTTGCCCGTCGCCTCGAAACTGATGTTGAGCACGATCTCGCCGTTCTTGACGAACTCCATCGGGACGCGGCATGCCGCATCCACGGACACAACGATGTACGGGGTGTAACCATTGTCGGTACACCACTCATACAGTGCGCGCAGCAGGTAGGGCTTGGTCGATGTTTCTTGCATCAGGAACTGCTTCAGGGCTACTTCAAGGCTGCTTCAGGACTACTTCGGGAACAACTGCAAGGCATTGTCGGGGATGGCATCGAGCCATCCCCAACGCTGATACCGCCGCTCAATCAGCGACGCATCACCTTCTCGGACGGCGTCAGCGCCTCGATGTAGGCTGGCCGCGAGAAGATGCGTTCAGCATACTTCATCAGCGGCGCAGCTGTCTTCGACAGCTCGATACCATAGTGATCCAGGCGCCACAGCAAAGGCGCAACCGCTACGTCCAGCATCGAGAATTCGTCACCCAGCATGTACTTGTTTTTGAGGAACAAGGGAGCCAGCTGGGTCAGGCGATCGCGAATCTCGGCACGCGCTTTTTCATGCGCCTTCTCGGCGCCGCGTGATTTGTCGTTCTCCAGCGCATGCACGTGGACGAACAACTCTTTCTCGAAATTGAACAGCATCAGGCGTGCGCGGGCGCGCAGCAGCGGGTCAGCCGGCATGAGCTGCGGATGCGGGAAGCGCTCGTCGATGTATTCGTTGATGATGTTCGACTCGTACAGCACCAGTTCGCGCTCGACCAGAATCGGCACTTGGCCGTAAGGATTCATGGTCGAGATGTCTTCCGGCTTGTTGAAGAGGTCAACATCGCGGATCTCGAAGTCCATGCCCTTTTCAAACAGGACCAGGCGGCAGCGTTGGGAGAAGGGGCAAGTCGTGCCCGAGTAAAGAACCATCATGGTGGCCGTTCCTTGAAACAAAGAGGGTGAGACGGCAACCGCCTCACCCCGCTTACGACAAACTGTTTACCGCTACGCCCGGCTATCCCGCCTTCTTGCACTCGGGATGGCAGCGCCGGCAAACAGGGCTATGCTTATTTAACTTCTTTCCAATACGACTCGTTCAGGCGCCAGGTCAGCAACACCAGCAGGGCCAGGAAAAGCAGAACCCAGACACCGAGTTGCTGACGCTTGGTCTTGACCGGCTCGGCCATCCATTCCATGAAGCCCACCAGATCCGCCATTTGCGCATCGTATTCTTGTGCGCTCAGCTTGCCCGGCTTGACCTGCTCGAAGCCTGCGAACTTGTGCACCGTCTTGCCTTCGTCATGCGGATCCTTCTCATCAACGAACTTGGCCTTGCGCACCCCTTGCAGATCCCACAGTACGTGCGGCATCGCGACGTTGGGGTAAGCCAGGTTGTTCCAGCCAGTCGCCCGGCTGTCGTCCTTGTAATAGGTGCGCAGATAGGTGTACACGTAATCAGCACCCGAACCCTCGGCTGAGGACTTGGCGCGGACGATCACGGACAAATCCGGAGGCACGGCACCGAACCAGGCCTTGGCGTCCTTTTCCGGCATCGTCGCCTTCATCAGGTCACCCACCTTATCGGAGGTGAACAAGAGATTTTCACGGATTTGGTCGTCCGACAGGCCGATTTCGCGCAAACGGTTGTAGCGAACCAACGATGCCGAGTGGCAATTCAGGCAGTAATTGACGAACAAGCGTGCGCCGTTCTGCAGGGCAGACAGGTCATGGCTGCGGTCCGGGGCGCGGTCGAGCGGAAAGCCGGCTTCCGAAGCCATAGCCAGCACAGGAACCAGCGCCAGGGTCGCGAGGAGTTTTTTCAGGAGTTTCATTCTTGTTTTCCTTTGCGGCTCAGTGCGGCTGGAAGGTCACGCGGCTCGGGACCGGCTTGAACTTGCCCATCACGCTCCACCAAGGCATCAGCAGGAAGAAGCCGAAGTAGATGAAGGTGCAAATCTGCGCCACCAGCGTACGACCGGCCGTCGGCGCTTGCACGCCAAGGTAGCCGAGGATCAGGAAGGAGATGCCGAACACCACATAGA
>JACCDG011181302.1_pt1 | contig 20065 bp, 25 predicted proteins | sample 7442471 | NCBI WGS metagenome assembly JACCDG01 (sample SAMN15323444, study PRJNA562643) | freshwater metagenome | isolation source: river surface water | place: USA:Blue River Watershed | collected 2017-08-17 | reverse complement strand
TCACCGGCAAGGCATCGAACGCCATCCGCGTCGGCGTCGTCCATCTCGCCAACTCGGCGACGGTGACGGCAAGCATGAAGCTGTTCACGCAGGAGGGCTTCGGTAGCTCGACCGCGTCCAACGGACCAATCGCGACGGCGAACCTGTCACCGACGAACCCCGCGACGCCCGTGGTCGAGATCCTGTGGTCATCGCTCGCGTCGACGGCGGTCAACACGCCGTTCGGAACCGCGTCGACCAAGCCTGGCCTCTCGGCCAATCCCGTGTTCATGCAGTACGAGGGCGTTGGCTCGACCGTGCCAGGTACGGTGATGAACGGAACCTACCTCGCAGCGGCCGGCAACGCCGACTGGACGGGCTGCTGGGCGATCACCACGACCTACGACGCGAACTCGACGCCGGCCGGTACCAACTGGGCTCAATACGGCGTCATCATCGAGGACACGACGAACACCACCGGGCTCTACGTCGACAACATCTCGAACTCGGGCGACACGATCAGGACGCAGGTGGATGGTGCGACCGTGCAGCAGATGGCGAACGCCCTCGCGCTCAACGCACAGCGTCCGATCAACTGGATCCTGATGCAGATCGGAGAGAACCACACGACGGCCGAGTGGGACTCCGGCAACATCAACGAGGCGCAGATCCGCACCGACATCCTCGCCCGCATCCAGCGATGCTACGACGGGTGGGACGCCGCCGGACTTCCACGAGGTCTCGTCACGCTCGTCTCGCCGTGGGAGACGGTCGACGGCACCAAGAGCGGGAGCGCGTGGTACACGACGCTCGCCGACATCTACCGGGACATCGCGAGGTCGGACAGCCGGGTCAGCTTCATCGACCTTCGCCAGATGATGGCCGACCGGTTCAGCACGGACGAGATGTACAACGCGAGCCGCAACAGCCACATGAACGTCCTTGCCGACGGTGTTCACCCGTCGCTCAAGGGCGAGCGCATCAGATCGCGGCTCCTCTGGGGGGCGATCATGGGTTCCGTCGACGAATAGGAGGACTGATGTCAGTATCGGCAATCATCTCGGGTTCTTCATCGGTCGGCGGCGTCATGGTCGCGGACGGCATGGCCGACGGAGCGGAGACGCTGACCGGATACGAGTGGCAGGTGGCAGACGGTCACAGCGCTCCGTTCTCGGCGATCGTCGGGGCGACCTCGCAGTCATACACGGTGGCGGCGTCGCTTCGGTGCAAGTGGCTCCGGTGTAGGATCGAGTTCGACGACGGGGGCAACACCGTGTACGCGACATCCTCGGCCGTGAAGGTGGGGCCGTGCGGGGGTGGTCGCTCCAAAGGCTCGACTGCGAAGGCGGTGATGCAGACAACGGAAGAGGCGAACGCACCAGCCATACCGATGGCCGCGTCGAACGTCGGTGTGACGAAGTTCCTTCGTCGCGTGTTCAAGGGTGACACGGCGAAGTTCGTGCGGAGAGGGTACTGATGGACTACGACCGCTCGCAGACGCCGGGTGAGAAGCGCGAGCTGCGCGAGAACCTGTCGTTGCTGCGGAAGGCGATCAAGTGGGACATCCCGGCGGAGAAGAGGAAGCAGATGGTCGCGGACGCTATCCAGTTGGCCGAGAGCGCCGCGACCGACCGCGACCGTCTCCGGGCGATCGAGCTTCTCCGCTCCATGTGCAAGGACGACGTGGACCTCATGATCGAGCTGGACCGCATCGAGCGTCTCGAGGCAGGCCAGAAGACCGAGGACTTCGGCAAGATCGAGATCGTGTTCAAGGACAACCCCGTTGCGAATTGAGCTGGACAGGCCACACCCAGGACAGGTGCGCATCCTCAAGGAGCGCACCAGGTTCGCCGTGGTCAGGTGCGGCCGTCGGTTCGGCAAGACGAAGATGGGGGAGACCGACATCATCCCGACCGCCGTCGCCGGGGAGCCGTGCGGTTGGTTCGCGCCGACCTACAAGTACCTCGACGACCCGTGGAAGGACTTCGTCCGCATCCTCGGGCCGGTGGTGACGAACGCCAACAAGCAGGAGAAGCGGATCGAGCTGCGGGGAGGCGGCACCGTCGACTTCTGGACGATGGATGATCCGAACTGCGGCCGGTCGAGGAAGTACCGCAAGGTGGTCATCGACGAGGCCGGTTTGGTATCGAACCTGTCCGACATCTTCTGGACGGCGATTCGCCCGACGCTCTCCGACCTTCGCGGTGAATGCCTGATGCTCGGAACGCCGAAGGGGCGTCGGGCCATTCAGGAGTTCTTCGTCCGTGGCGAGAACGGAGAGGACGGGTGGTCGGCGTTCCGTGGTGTGACGCGCGACAATCCGCACGTCCCCCGCGACGAGATCGACGAGGCCGAGAAGGCGTATCGACGCATGGGCCTCCTGCACATCTTCCAGCAGGAGTACGAGGGCATCCCGGCCGACGACGGCGGCAACCCATTCGGCATCAAGTCGATCAGGTCGGCCATCGCTCCGATGTCGGTTTCGCAACCCGTCGCGTTCGGCGTGGACCTCGCGAAGAGCGAGGACTTCACGGTGGTCGTCGGGCTCGACTCCGAGGGCCGTTGCTGCGTGCTGGAGCGGTGGCAGTCCGACTGGGGCACGACCATGAAGAAGGTTGCCCAGATCATCGGGAGCGTCCCGGCGACGATCGACTCGACCGGCGTCGGCGACCCGATCGTCGAGCGGTTGCAGTCGTCGGGCGCGAACGTCGAGGGGTTCAAGTTCTCGTCGCAGTCGAAGCAGCAGCTGATGGAAGGTCTCCGCGACGACATCGCAGAGCGAAAGGTGACCTACCCGGACGGATGGCTGGTCAACGAGCTTGAGTCGTTCGAGTTCGAGTACACGAAGCACGGCGTCCGGTATTCTGCACCGGAGGGTTTGCACGACGACGGCGTGTGCGCGCTGGCGCTCGCGGCGAAGTGCCTGCGTGGCGCTGCCGTCGAGGACTTCGCATTTGAATGGGTGGACCTCTGATGGCAAAGCGACAAGCACGGAAGCCGAAGGAGACGCACGACGCGCAGGAGGTCATCCAGACCACGATGGGCGTCATCCCGGCCGGGCAGCCGATGTCCGTGCCGTACGGCGTCCACCTCGCGCCGAAGGCGTACTCGTCGTGGGTGTACGCTGCGGCGTCGATCCGCGCGAACGCGGTCGCCAGCGTGCCGCTGAGGCTTTACACCCGCTCGTCGTCGTCGGTGAAGGCGATGGGGCAACAGACGGTCGGATGGGTGCGCCGCCCTGTCCCGAAGCGCCGAAAGCGCTACCTGATGGGCATGGGGAGCGGATGCCCTCACTCGACGGTCGTCAGGAAGTCGCTGGAGATGGATGGCGACATGGAGGAGGTGATCGGGTCGCCTGCGTCCGAGCTGCTTCGGCAGGTGAATCCGTGGCAGGGAGGGTTTGAGTTGCTGACGCTGCTCGGGTTGAACCTCAACCTGACCGGCATGTGCTACTGGTACTGCGACCGGAGCGGGGTGGGCGGAACGCCGTCGCTCATCATGAACCTCGCGCCGAAGTCGACGGAGATCGTGCCGGGGCCGGCGAACTTCATCGAGGGGTACATGTACGGCCGGAACTCGGCCAACCCGGTCGCGCTGTCGGCCGACGAGGTGGTGTACTTCCGCCGTCCGAACCCGGAAAACCCGTGGTACGGGCGTGGGTTCGTCGAGGCGGCGTGGGCGGTGATCCAGCAGAACGCGGCGGTTCACGAGATGGACACGGCGTTCTTCCGCAACTACGCGCGGCCGGACTATTTGGCGGTGATCGCGAACACCGGGGCGAAGGACGACACGCTCAAGCGGTTCCGCGCCGCCGTTTCCGAGCAGGTCGGCGGCAAGTCGAAGACCGGCCGGATGCTGTCCGTGACCGGCGACGTGGACATCAAGCCGCTGAGCTTCCCGCCGAAGGACTTGAGCGGGCGCGACGAGATCGTCGAGGAGATCGGTGCCGTCTTCGGCATCCCAATCTCGATGCTCAAGGCGAACGACCCGAACCTCGCGAGCGCGAGGCAGGGGTATCAGCAGTACCGCGAGAACTCGGTCGCGGTCGATTGCCGCCTCATCGAGGACGTTCTGAACCAGTCCTACCTCAAAATGTGGGGTCTGGACGATCAGGCTTTCTTCGCGTTCGACAACCCGCTGGTGGAGGACGAGGCCGCCGAGGCGACGACCGCGCGAGAGGACATCAAGGTCGGCGTGCTGACGCTGAACGACCGGCGCACAGAGATAGGGTTTGAGCCGTACGAGAACCCGCTGGCCGACCAGCCGCTGTTCAACGGTCAGCCGATCGGGGCTGCGGTGGTGCAGCAGTCGCAGATGGGCCAACCGAATACAACGCAGACCGGGCAGGCCGTCGCGGAAACTCCGAAGATTCCCGAGAACGCCACGCCGACGGCTGTTTCTGCGGCTGCCGACCCGAACGCGGCCGTTCAGGACACGGCGCTGAACGGCGCACAGGTGTCTTCGCTGATTGATCTTGTCGCCCGCGTGACCGCCAAGGAGATGCCGGTCGAGAGCGCGATCGCCGTAGCCGCCGCCGCGTTCCCGCTGATGACTCCCGAGCAGGTGGCCGGGATCTTCAACCCGCTGCGGACGTTCGAGGCTCCGAAGCCTGAGCCGATGCCGACAGCACCACAGGCCAGAGAGCAGGCTCCAGAGCCGCCGGCCAAGTCGCTCGGGGCCAAGCCGATCAGCCAGAAGTCGTTCCTCTACGGCGAGGTCGGCTGCTCGTGCCATCGGCACATGAAGGCCGACGCTCCGCTGCCGTTCGAGGACGAGGAGACGCGCGCCATCCTGCGCCGGTTCGTCGATTCGCTGGAGCCGGTCCTCCGCGAGCAGGCCGAGGCCGTCGTCTACCGGCTCGACCGCGTGCAGACGCCGACCGCCCAGATGCTCGTCGATGTGCAACGGGAGATTACCGACCAGAAGTGGGTGGAACGGATCAAGTCGGCGGCCGTCGAGCCGATCGCGCGTGGCGTCACGGTCGGGGCCGATGCTGGCGTCAGGCTTCTTCCCGAGAACCTACAGGACCGCGTGCGGTTCGACTTCGCCAACCAGGAAGTCCAGCGGTACGTCGATCGGGCATCCACGCAGCTTGCGACCGGGGTGAACGAGACGACATCGGTGCGCGTGCGAGAGGTGATCGGCAACTCGCTGGCCGAAGGGAAGACGATCCCGGAGATCCGCGAGCAGGTGAAGACCACGATGCAGGTGGACGGCGCGCGGGCCGACACGATCGCCCGCACCGAGACGGCCAAGGCGTACACGCAGGGTCAGTTGGAGTCGTGGAAGCAGACCGACGGGCTCGTCACCGGGAAACAGTGGAGCCTCGCGCCGGACGCCTGCGAATTCTGCCGGGCTGCGGCGCGGATGTTCAACGAGACGCCGAAGCCGCTCGGCGAGCCGTTCTTCAGGATGGGCGATTCGCTCCAAGGCGTCAAGGGCGGCGTCATGAACATCGACTACCAGGACATCGACGGGCCTCCGCTGCACCCGAACGACCGATGCAGCGTCATTCCAGTGGTGTCGGAGGGCTGACCATGAACGACCGGATGAAGACACTGACCGCGACGGCGAACCCGACGGCGAGGGGTTTCTCGGCGATCGTCACGACGGAGGTCGTGGACCGGGACGGCGACGTGATGATCGCGCAGGGGATGAACTCGAAGAACTACGAGGCGAACCCGATCCTGCTGGGGATGCACGACGACCGCAAGATCCCGATCGGCAAGTGTGTGTCGATCCGCCGCAAGGCTGGGCACGTCGAGATGGATTTTGAGCTGACCCCGCGCCCGGCTGGACACGTCGGCGATTGGGAGCCGGAGGAATACGGCGCGGCCATCGCGTTTGGATCGCTCAAGGGCGTCTCGATCAGGTTCAACCCGCTTTCCGGTGGTGTTCGGCGCGCGAATCAGGCCGACGTCCAGAAGTACGGCGAGGACTGCTTGCAGGTCTACAGCAAGTGGGAGCTTCTGGAGGTGTCGTGCGTGTCGATCCCGGCGAATCAGGACGCGCTGATCTACGCCGTCGCCAAGGCGGCCAAGCTGGCGAAGGTGCCGCAACCGTCAGCGCCGAACCGCCACTCGATTCCGGTGCGCGTCCCGCTCATCGGTGACGCCGACGTGAAGTCGATCATCGCCGAGGAATTCGCGCGCGCCACTGGCAAGATGTGGTACGCGCCGATAAAGTGAGGTCGTCTCACTCCTTGCCGGGTGGCCGTCTTGATAGGCGGCTTCCCGTTTCACATCAGGCACCAGCGCCGGGCCGATGGGGTTTCCCCGAGCGGATGGCGAGCTGACCCAGCCAGCGATGGCGTTCAGTTCCGTTCGCACCATTGGGAACAACCCATGAATTTCAAGACCGTGGCGCAGGCCACGTCGGATCTTGAGGCGCTGGCGAAGCAGCTCGGCGCGTCTCGGTTCGACGCTGGCAAGAAGGCGTATCTCGCAAACAACATCGTGACCGACGACAACGGCTCTCCGTTGGCGGAGTTCGACATCCCCGTGACCGTCGAGAAGGCTGCGGAGCCTGCCGAGGACTTCACGAAGCAGTCTTCGTCGCTCATCGACACGATTCGCAAGAGCGTGCGCGAGGAGATCGAGAAGGCCGCTCCGGCGACCTCCAAGGCGCTCCGCATCGAGGCGGGCGGCGATGACCGGCGCAAGTCGATCCCGCGCGGCAAGTCGCGGTACATCAAGGAGGCCGAGACCGCGTACAAGTTCGGCCGCTGGATTCAGGCCACAGCGTTCGGCGACAAGTGCCCGAGCGCCGTCAAGTTCTGCAAGGAGAACGGGCTCGTCTCCCCGTACGGGTACTTCGACGACGAGAAGGACCAGTTCGTCAAGACGCTGACCACGACCCACAGCGAAGGCACGAACGCCGACGGCGGGTTCCTCGTCCCGCTGGAGTTCGAGCCGGACCTCCTGTGGCTGCGCGAGAAGTACGGCGTGTTCCGCCAGTACGCGCAGGTCAAGACGATGACATCGGACCGCAAGGAATGGCTCCGCAAGGACCAGTCCCACACGGCGTACTTCGCGGGCGAGAACGCGACCAGCACGGCGTCCAAGATGGGATTCGTCCGTCTCGGCCTGACCGCGAAGAAGCTGCGAGTCGACGGCTTCCTCACCGAGGAGCTGTCGGAAGACGCGGCGATCAACGTCGGCGACGAGGCAGCTCGCGACATCGCCGAGGCGATGGCGCTCAAGGAGGACCAGTGCGGCTTCAACGGCGACGGCACGTCCACCTACGGCGGCATCACCGGCCTAACCCGCAAGTTCCTCGCGCTCGGCACCGTGTCGAACTCGCTCGGCATCTACGACTCGAACGCGAGCAGCACCGGCGCTACCTACGACGCGATCACCCTCGCGGGCATCATGGCGTGGCGCGCGAAGCTCCCGGCGTACGCGGACAACGAGCGGACCCGCATCTTCTGCACCAAGCTGTTCTACCACGCTGCGCTCGAACGCCTCAGCGCGTCGCAGGGCGGCATGACGCTCGTCGACATGGGCACCGGCATGGCGACACCGATGTTCATGGGCACCCCTGTCGTGTTCTGCCAGGCGCTCCCCGGATCGCTCACCGCAGACGTTCCTGACGCCTTCTACGGCGACCTCTCGCTGTGCGCCACCTTCGGCGACCGGCGCGGGATCACGTTCAAGACCTCGGACGTCGCGGCTGACGCTTGGGAGAACGACGCGATCGCCTACAAGGCGACGCAGCGCTTCGACATCAACGTCCACGACGTCGGCAACAACACCGCGAACGCAGCGGACCGCAAGGCCGGCCCGGTCGTGGCCCTCATCGTCGGCTAACAGACCTCTTCTCTGCATGGGGGTCGGGGCGTTCGCGCCCCGGCTCCCGGAAGGAAACACATGATCCCCATCCATAACGACAAGTTTCAGGTGCTCCTCGCACCCGGATCGCTGACGGCCGCAGGGACGAACGTCTCGTCCGTCATCGACATGAGCGGCTACGCGCAGGCGTCCATCTACCTGCACGCGGCCAGCTCGACCACCACGGCTCTCCCCGAGGCGATCCTCATTCAGCACTCGGACATCATCGACTCGACCGGGTTCTCGACCATCACGGGAGGTTCGGCCGGAACATCGTCATCCGGCTACCCGACGCAGGTCACGAACGCGACCGCCGTCTCTTCGCAGCTTGACGCGCTCGCCGCATTCCACGTCTCGTGGCTCGGCAAGAAGCGGTACCTGCGCATCTCGGCCACCGGACCGACCGCAGGCACCTGCACGGCGTTCGCCGGAGTCGTGATGAGTCGCGCCCAGACCACTCCGACCGGCACCAGCGCCGGCGCGAAGTTCGTCGCGATCGTCGCGTGACCATTCCTCCCCACGGCCCTCCTGCGCCACGGTGGCGCAGGAGGGCTTCTCACGTTCCAACCAGCAGAGAAGACATGACCGCAGAGAACGAACAGACAAGGCTGAACCTCGGGGCAGGCAACAAGCCGATGCCCGGATACGAGAACGTCGACATCAAGGGCGGCATCGACGTCACCAAGCTCCCGCACGCAGACGACTCCGTGGACGAGATCCGCGCGTCGCACGTCCTCGAGCACATCAGCTACCACCAAACGCTCGACGTCCTTCGGCACTGGTTCGCCAAGCTCAAGCCGGGCGGGATCGTCAAGGTCGCCGTTCCGAACCTTGAATACGTCATCGCCAAGATGGAGCAGGGGGCGACCGACGAGCCTCTGGAAGGCTTCGTCATGGGCGGTCACTCCGACGAGCACGACGTCCACAAGAGCATGTTCACCTACAACAAGCTCGATGCGTCGCTCCGCGCCGTCGGGTTCGAGTGCGTGGTGCCGTGGGAGTCCGACTTTCAGGACTGCTCGTCGCTTCCTGTGTCGCTCAACCTTCAGGCGACGAAGCCGGCCTACCCGGCGAAGCTGTCGAACGTCTGCGTCCTGATGAGCGTCCCGCGCCTCATGTGGACCGACAACGTGGTCACCATGCACAAGACGCTGAACGAGCTGGGGATGCAGCTCATGTCCATGCAGGGCTGTTTCTGGGGCCAGTGCCTCGAACGCTGCATGGAGGAGACCATGCGGAAGATGCCTGAATGCACGCACTTCCTGACGTGCGACTACGACAGCGTGTTCTCGGTAGATCAGGTGCGGCAGCTCTACTCGACGGCGATGCGGCTCAACGCCGATGCCATCTTCCCGGTGCAGTGCAAGCGCGCCGCGAACCACGCGATGCTGTCGGCGAAGAACGACGACGGCACGCCGAAGGTGCAGGTGACGATGGAGGAGATGCGCAAGGAGGCCATCCGCTGCGCGACCGGTCACTTCGGCCTGACGCTCATCAAGGTGGACGCGCTCAAGAACGTGCCGAAGCCGTGGTTTCAGGAGATCCCGGACGACAAGGGTGGATGGGGCGAGGGCCACGTCGACCCTGACATCTGGTTCTGGAAGCAGTGGGAGAAGGCGGGGAGGACGCTCTACCAGGCGAACCACGTCAGGATCGGCCACGCGCAGATCATGGCGACGTTCCCGGATCGCCTGTGGCGTCCTGTCCACATCCACATGAACGAGTTCCACCAGTCCGGTGTTCCGCTGTTCGCGAGGTGACCGATGGCCGTTGGCACATACGCACTCATCACGCTCCAGCAGCTCAAGGACTGGCTCGGCGAGACAGGATCGTCGAACGACTCGCACTTGGAGCGCGTCATCGACGCGACGACGGCGCGGATCGAGACGTACATCGGTCGCGAGATCAAGGCCCGCGACCGCGTGGAGTTCCACGACGGGAACGTGCGGACGCTCAGGCTGTCGCATTTCCCCGTGAACTCGTGTGCGTTCATCGGCTGGGGTCGCCAGAACGTGATGCAGATCACGTCGGCAGAACGGACTGACATCTCGGCGACGGCGAGCATCACGAGTCAGGAGCCGCACACGACCAGCCGTGGCCTGCTCCTGACGCGGGTCGAGTCGAACGGAACGCAGACGCAGCTCACCAAACTCCTTTCGTCCTACCCGACCGTGACGCTGTTGGCCGCCGAAGTCGCGGCGTCGGTCGGGTGGGGCGCTACGGTGCTGTCGGACTTCCCGTCGAAGTACCTGCACAGGATGGGGCCTTCCGATGCGATCGACGGCGACGTTCTCCTGACCGCTCCGAGCCGTCGTGCGGCGAGGTACCGCATGGACTCGCTGGCGGGGACGATCGAGTTCCCGAGCGGGTTCAACACCGACGACTGGGAGGAGCTGGATGAGGAGTGGGGCAGCGAGTCGCAGGTCGTCGTGGTGGACTACAACGCCGGGTATTCGACTGTCCCGGCCGACATCGTGGATGCCTGCCTCCAGATCGCGGCCGCTGCGTGGCGCGCCCGCTTCATGAACGCCAACGTGCAGAGCGAGACGCTGGACGTGTACTCCTACACGTCGGCGGTGCGCGACGCTTCGCTCGACCTTCTCGACAACCTGCTCGGCGGGTGGAAGGAGATCCGTTGAGCGTGTCGTCCATGATCGACCGTTTCGGGAGGGACGTGACGCTTCGCCGTCGGGTCTTCGGAAAGACCGCGATGGGCGGGCCGAACGTCGTTGGCCAGACGTCGAGCACGGTGCGCCTGTTCCTGCACGTCGGGGGCGGGTCGAAGCCGACGCGGTTCGGTGCCGAGCGCGCCGAGTACGGGGCGGTCGCCTACGCGAAGGCCGGGACGGACATCATCGCGGCGGACGAGTTCGACTGGGACGGGAAGGTGTTCCGCATCGAGTCGGTCCGCATCCCGAACGAGCGGCCGACGAACGACGCGCTGAGCTACGTCGCGTGCGGCGTGTCGCAGACGGAGGGGTTCCCATGACCTTGGTCAAGGTCAACGTGAACTTCGCGAACATCGGCGACCGGCTCAAGAAGGCCGTCGAGCGAGGCGTCGACCAGTCCGTCCTCGTGATGGGATTAGAGATGAAGGACATGCTGGGAAGGCCGGGCGGCGGTCGCGTCTACATCATCAGGAACGCCGAGGGCAAGTACAACAAGCGTGCGCTCCGGCTGCTCCGTCAGGCCAACGTCCGCGCCATCAAGGGCCGACACTTCCGCTGGATCAAGCGGATCGGGCTGGCGAACGTCCTGCGCGAGCTTCGCAAGCGGGGCCAGAAGAACCCGAAGACGCTGCGTCAGGCCGGCTTCCACAAGGCGTCAGCGCCGGGGCAGCCTCCCGCACGCAACACCGGCAACCTCGCGAGGAGCTGGCAGACAGGCGTCAAGGATCGCGGTCCTGTCCAGAAGGATGGAAACCGCTACCGGCTTGTCGTCGGGTCGAACGTACCGTACGCGCGGTGGCTTGAGTTCGGCACGTCGCGGATGGCCGCGCGCCCGTACGTTCGTCCGGTGGCCGAGATCATGCGACGTCGGACTCCGCTCATCGTGAACCTCGCGGTGTCGAACGAGATCGCCCGCATCAACGGGGGCAAGCGATGAGCGCGGCCATCGTCACGGCCATCACCGCGAAGCTCGCGTCGGTCACGACGGCGGGAAGCTTCCATGCCGCCGTCAGCGGGAACTACTACCACCTCCGTACGCCGGAGGGGACGAACCCTCCGTTGTGCGTGTTCGGAGTCACCGATCCGGCTCCGCTCGACCGTGGGTTCAACGGGCAGGAGATCGAGGAAGCCAAGATCACGTTCGTCATCTACGTCTCGGCAAACGCCAGCGCGAACCCGGACGTGGACGCGATGGCGATCGACGAAAAGCTGAGGACCGCCCTCCACAACGTGCAGATAACCCCGACCGGATACGCGCCGATGTGGTGCGTGTGCGAGCGCTACGGCGTCTGCTCGATCGACACCGACTCGGTGCAGGTCGAGAGCGTCTATCGGATCACTGGTGCAAAGACGTCTTTCTGAGGTAACAAGATATGGCAATCACCCCAATTGTCGGATACGACGGCACGGCAAGCCTGACCACGGCGCACAACGCAACGCTCAAGACATGGGACGCGACGTTCTCGCGAGTCGTCTCTGACGTGAGCGGTTTCTCCGACACGGGCATGCGGCGTCGGCTCGGAATGTTCGACGTGCAGGGCTCCTGCGGCGGGACCATGAACTACGACGCGGCCAACACCGGTCCGGGCGTGAACGCGACCGACTGGAACCGCGACGGAGTTGCTATGACCCTGTCGCCTGCGGGCGGTACAGCGTGTCAGTACTCGTTCACGGGTGTCATCTCGAACATCCGCATGAGTTCGACGAAGGGAGGGGACGCCCCGATCACCTTCGACTTCATGCTCGCCGGAGGCGCTGTCCCGACGGAGGCGTGGGACGAAACCCCGTGATCCTGAACCCGACGACCATCATCACGATGGACGACTGGGTCGCGGATTGCGTCCCGGTCGATCGGAACCGCAAGAGGTTCCGCGTCGGGCTGTCTCCTCCGAATCTCACGGAGGAGCAGGCGTTTGACGTGATCGACAAGATGCTCAAATGGCGCATGGTCGGTCCGTGCGACGTGACGCTCAAGCGTCGCTGGCAGTGGCAGGTGCAGAACAAGCCGAACGATCCGAGGCTTCTGGAGAGGTACCTATGCGGTATGTGACAGGCGCGAACGGTGTGCAGATCCCCGAGCTGACCAGGCAGGACATGCGGGCGCTCTCCGATTTGGCGTGGCAATCCGAGGCGAAGGCTTTGGCGGCGACGCTGGAGCTGGCCGGTGTCGATCCAGAGACGCGCCTGAAGGAGCTGAAGGACCACAACCTCCAGCGCGGGACGGCAGGGCCGCTGTTCATGTCCACCTTCACGTTCGAGGGCGTCGATGCGATCATCGCGAAGGCGTGCGCGGCCGCGAAGATGGACGTCGGGGCGTTCACGTCGGACCTGTCGACCGATCAGCTCTGCGACGTGGCGCGGCTCTTGATCGGCGTGCGGCCGAAGGAGGTGCAGCAGGGGGAATGAGCGACCGGGACGGGAAGCCTCGATCCGATCCGGTCACGATGGTCTACGAGGAGGCGTTGGTCGCGAAGCATCTTCCGGGGTTCAGGCCGCAGGAGATGTACGCGAGCGAGTTCGGCGAGGCGTTGGAGGCGTTGGCCTCGATCCTCGAATCGGAGTCTCCGGTGACGGGAAGCAGGGACAAGGTTGAGCGCGAGATGCGCAGGATGGGCTACACCTGATGGCCGAAGGCGACAACAAAATCTCGATCGGCATCGAGGCCGAGATCGGCCAGCTCCAGTCTGGCCTGCGCCGCGCCGAGGAGGAGGTGAAGGCCAGCGGTCGCCGCATGGAGCAGCTTGCGCAGGCGAACGCGAAGAAGATAGGACGCGCGATCGAGACGTATGGCGTGGTCGGAGGTTCCGCCGCGACGTACAGCCAATACGGCGTTCGCAACGACTCGCTGTTCGGAGACATGGCGAGACAGGCCGACAGCGTTCGCGAGCTTCGTGGAGAGGTGGCGAAGACTTCGACTGAGATGGAGACGCTGGCGAAGCGTGCGAACATCCTGCTTGCCGTGCAAGGTGCGGTAGGTGCATTCCGTGCGATAGGTGCTGTGACTGCTGCCATGCGTGGCGACTGGGATGGAGTTCAGTCGGCTGTCGATAGGCTTCCGATGGGTATCGGTGCGTTGAACCAGGCGCTGCGGGAGACCGTGTTCTACATCGCCGGCATCGACGAGGAGATGGCGCAGCTTGCGTCAACGAACAAGCGTATCGACGCGAACATCGCGGAACGAAAGTCGCAAATCGTCGGTGGGCTCGATCTTGACGCGGCCAAGAAGAGGCTGGAGGCGGAAAAGCAGTCTGCGGAGTACGGTCGCCAGAGGATCGAGAACGAGGCACGTCTTGCCCAGCTTGTCGCCGATAGCCAGCGGAAGCTGTTCGACATGCAGTCTTCTGGAGCGTCGGTCGACGAACAGAGGCGGTTCATCAGGCTGTACGAGATCGAGTACGAGCGTATATGGACGGAAGGAAAGCGAAGGCTTCGCGAGCTTGCTGACGAGGTGAAGAGGCGTCAGGAACAGGCCGCAAACGAGAGCGCGAAGGGCCTTGTCGGTGGCGTCAGGGAGTGGTTCGACGAGGCGCTCAAGCGTCGAGTGGCAGACCTCAACCTCCAGATCAAGGCGCTCCGCGAGCGAGAGGAGGCCATGAAGGAGGATCTGAAGGCGGCTCAGTCGGTCACCGGCGCGAACTTCGTCAAGTCCATCGGGACGCAGTTCGGAGACTACAAGTTCGCGCAGTCAGGCGCAGCAGACGCCGTCGCCCGCGCCCAGCTCAGGGCCGCAGAGCTTCTGGAGAAGATCGCGAAGAACACCGAGGAGGCGAACAGGCTCCTCAAGGAAAAGGAATCTCTCACGAGCCCGCTGAGGTAACGCATGTCGCTGACCGTCGTCGAACAAGCAGAATCAAGGCCGGTCCAGAGCAACGACGGGAAGTACACCGGCACGCGCACGTTCGTAGTCTACGACGACGCGAGCCCGCTCACGACGCCGGCTGACGTCTCCAACGTTCTCGGGACAGGTGGTCTGCCGTACTTCCTCGACCAGCACCCTGACGCATCCATCCCGCTCCTCGCGACCGGCCACTCGCTCAGGCGTCTGTCTGGTCACATCGACACATGGGAGGTCACTTGGAACTACTCCGAGATGGCCGTCACCCCGGTTCAGCAGCTCATGCCGAACGAGGTCGGGTACGTCGACATCTCAGGCGAGTCGCGCGCCGAGTTCGTCGACACATGGCGAATCCTGACCGACTCTCAGATCGCGTCGCTCGTGGCCGGTGCCGCATACCCTGACGGTACACCGGCCTCGTCGTTCAACGACGACATCGGAGGCACTCCAGTGGACGTCGCAGGGGAGCCGATATCGAGGCTCGTCCGCATGTCGGAGGTACAGATGTCCGTCGTGACCAGCGCGCCGTTCTCGTTCGGCGCTCTTGAGTACTACGTCGGACGCAGGAACTCGGCACCGTTCTTCGGCGGGGACGCAGGAAAGGTGCTGTTCATCGGGGCGTCGCAACGTCGCGTCGATTTCAACAAGTGGTCCGTTGGGCTGCGCTTCCTGCGCGACCAGCAATACCACATGCGGCAGGCCCCCAAGGTGAACCCGGACGGGTCGCCCATCCTCTCCGCGTACGTGAACGGCGGCATCCACGCCGACGACGTCTACTTCGTCCAGCCGTACCCAGAGCTGGCCAACTTCTTCTCGCTCGCACCCGAACTGGCGGTCATCGCATAATGGCAAACGAAATCAAGGCGTCGATGTCGCTCAACATCAACGACGGATCGAACTACCGCGTCTCCATCCAGCCGAACGCCGTGCTGGCCGACATGTCGTCCTCGGTCGCGGCGGGAGGCGTCCAGACCGTCGGGACGGCAGCCGAGCTGCTTGCGGTCGGCGACGTATCCACGGCAGGATGGACGTTCTTCCAGAACCTCTCGACGACCAGCGGCGCGTACGTCGACATCGGAGGCGGCTCCACGTCGAGCTTCACGCCGGTCATCAGGCTGTACCCAGGTGAGCCTGGACTGTGCGGCATGGCGTCAACGACGATCGTCGTGCGCGCGTCCACGTCGCAGACCAACAGCGTAGCGCTGCACTACCATCTCCAGAGCAGATGAGCGGACCTTTCCCGCGATTCACGTCAGGCGGCATCGGCTCGAAGGACAAGCACCTCACGGCCGAGCATGTCAACCGGATCACCGACGCGACGATCAAGGTCGAGTCGATGCCGGACGGCTCTCCGTCTGCCAAGACTGGCCGGAGAACGACGTTCTTCGCCAAGCTGGTATTGCGGGAGGGGACCGACCTTGGCGCGTACGGTGTGTGGCGGTGGTCTTCGCTTGCCGTGAACTCTGCCGGGAACGACGTCGAGGTCGACGAGAATCAGATCGCATCGTCAGACTTCAAGACAGGGCAGGGGCTCGCCGTTGACCTTGGGGGGAGCGGAGCCGAGGACCAGATCGTCCTTCTGCACGAACTTGTATGCCGCGACGGCGTCCGCCGGTTCGGGTTCGGTGCGGCCGGCGGGTCGTCGCTGGAGACGTGGTGCCTCCTGAACGCGACGGTGTCGGGCGGTTCGTTCACGACGGGCGTGACGCCGACGGACTTGGGCGACGGGATCTTCGAGTACAAGGGCGTCCCGGTGAAGATCACGGGGTACTCGGCTGGCGTGTTCACCTACGAGCAGAACGACGATCCAACGTTCGACTTCGAGGGGACGTCGGTGACGGTGCTGAACCCGCCGACGCACGAGAACGACGCTGACTGGAAGTACGCCGGCGTGAGCACGGGGGCCGGGAGCGACTACCCTGCTGGGTACGACATCCGTGGCATCGGCGAGGACCGCGTCGCGGCGACGTGGCATTCCGTGCTGGTGCGAGTCGAGAAGTACGTCATCCCCTCCGACGGCGAGGTCGACGAGGTGACGCTGTGGCTGCTGATGGCCGAGCCAGACCACGACGGATCGTGCTCGTCGACCGGCGGTGGTGAGGGTTTCGCTCCGGCGTTCTTCGGTGGGAGTTGACCTATGGCGATCACGTACAAAGACCCGGTGCAGGCGGCGACGAGCGCGACGACGCTTACGGACCTGCTGACGACGACGACGCAGGTCGTTGTTTCTACGGTGATCGTCTGCAATCGCGGAGGGTCGGCGACGACGTTCCGCATCGCGGCTGCGCCTGCCGGGGCCGCTGACGCGACGAGCCAATACCTGTACTACGACGTTCCGATCGCGGCGAACGACACCATGAAGATCACCTTTGGGCTGTCGATGGCGAGCGGGTCGAAGCTGCGGGTGTACGCCGGGAACGCAAACTTGTCGTTCAGCGCCTTCTACGCGGAGGTAACGTGAGTCAGGACCGCGCGATCGACATCCGGGCGAAGCGAGTCGACACCGACGGAACGCTCGCAGCGAACAGCGACCTCCTGATTGCATCCCAGAAGGCGGTGAAGTCCTACGCCGAGAAGCTCCGGCCGCTGACATTCTCGGCCGGGTTCGACAACGACACCACGCCGGCGCTCGGCGAGGAGATCCTGTACACGTCCACCACGGCGACCATCACCGTTCCGGCAGGCGCGACGCATGTCGAGTTCGAGGGGTCCGGTTCGGGAGGCGGCGGCGCTGGCGGAAGCACGGCGACGACGGGCGGCGCGACGGGCGGTCAGGGCGGTCAAGGCGGTCAGGGCGGATTGATCGCCAAGACCATCTCGGAGCTTGGGTGGACCGCAGGATCGACCACGTTCACCGTCACGGTCAACGCCGCCGGCACGGGCGGAGCGTCGCTGTCCGGGAACACCACGACCACGGGCAACTCGGGAAACAACGGCGGATCGGTTACGGTCACAGACGGATCGTCGACCATCGTCACGTTCCCAGGAGGGTCCGGCGGAGCTGGTGGCGGTCGAACGCTGGTGACTCCGGCCGGCTGGCGCGGCCTCAAGTCCGGTTCGCTCGGGCTTGCCGGGCTGTCGACCGGAACAGTGACCGGCGCGGCTGGCGGAAAGGGCTACCACGGCGGCGGAGGAGGCGGTGGCGGTTCCGGGGTGACGAACGCCGGATCGACCGGTGCTGGCGGCGACGGCGGCGCAGGATCGTCTGACGACACGACGGACGCCGGAGGCGGTGGCGGAACCGGAGGCACGGCAACGAACGCAGGATCGCAGGCCGCAGACACTGGAGCTCGAGGACGTGGTGGTGGTGGTGGCGGCGGAAGCGGCAACGCTGCCAACGCAGGTGCCGGCGCTGCAGGTCGCAGGGCTGCCGGCGGCGGTGGTGGCGGCGCGTACCGGGGGACGAACGCCGCCCACACTAGCGGGGCAGGAGGCGACGGAGGAACTGGATACTGCATCGCGAGGTTCTGGTGAGCCTGCACCGCTCATGCTGCCCGTGCGGCGACTGCTACAGGGGGACGCTCTGCACCCCGTGCATCGAGCCGTGCGACGGCGAGACGCAGCCTCCAGAGACGGTCTACATCTCTGAGCGGGAGTGGGGCCTTCACGCCGCAGACGTTCCGGGCTCGGGGTCGGGCTGGGTGATCTACGTCGGCGGGGCGTGGTACTTCTTCGACGGCTCGACGACGACGTGCGAGGGTCGGTCGTCGGACATCGACTGGCTCATCGCGTTCCGAGCCGACGAGTGCCCGGATTTCTCGATCGGCGTCGACATCGTCGTCCCGTTCTCTGGAGGGTTCGACTTCTCGGTGCCGTGGAACGTCGCGGTCGACATCGGCGACATCGCGGACCCGACGGCGTGCGTTCAGGGGGCGTGGAGCGCCGACTTCCCCGGCACCGCTCCGGTGGTCATCAGCGCGACGCAGCCTGAGTACCACGGATGGGACATGGACATCGTGTGCGTGTCGTCCGACCCGATCACGATGACGTACGGCGCTGGAGGTCTCGGCGGCGGTTCGTGCGCTCCCGACTACGACCTGACCGGCGGAAGCAGCATGACACAATGCGGCCCTCCCGGATCGGGTAACGACGTGTTCGGCTACACGGGCGAGTGCGTCGAAGCGCCGACGACGTATCCGGCATCGGAAACGTCGATCGAGGGGTGTTTCTCCGCGAACACCGACGACTCGACGACGGTCGCGGGGGCCGACGCGATCACGTTCACGGCGACGTGCCCCACCGGGACGTTCGCGTTCGAGATCGAGAACGTCGATGCTGACGGATATTTCGTCGTGACGATCAACTCGGCGTGCGTGATCCGGTTCATCGGCCCGGTGACGCAGTTCGCGCACGCCTTCAACGCGACGTTCGCCGGTGCCGGGATCACCTGCACGGTGAACGACGAGGATTGGTTCCTCGGATGCAAGGTGAGGGCCGCGTACGTCGGAACCGGGGATCAGGCGTCGTTCCCGTACACGTCCGTCACGTCTTCGACCTCGTTCACGCTGGCGACGTTCTTCCCGTTCTCCGACACGGAGGACGTTGACCTCTCCGACATCGGGTACGGGCCGTTGATCGGTGCGGCTGGGTTCAACGGATCGACGAACGTCGTGACCGACGCGCCGTACACGGGGCCGAAGTGCCCGGCTGGCTGCGGCGGCGCGAACCTGCCCGCAGGCACCGGTTTCACCGCCACCGGAACCCACCCGAGCGGGTCGGGAGGCTACGTCCGCGAGCGATACGGGATCAGCCTCGCGCCGTCATCGTGGACATGGGTTACCACATACGCGAACCCCGGCGACCCGTGCGAGCCGGACAGCATGTCATGGACGGTGACCTGATGGGATGCTGCGGAAAGATCGTCGGCGCTGTGAAGTTGCTCCGCTCGGAGGCTGGTCTCGGCATCGCGCTTCCGCAGCTGATCGCCGCTCGCCGCAAGGTGTGCGAGGCGTGCGACGCATGGGACCACGGGCGCTGCATGTGTCCAAAGAAAAACGGGAAACCGTGCCAGTGCTTCACATGGGCGATGACTCGGCTTCCTGGCGAGGAGTGCCCGAAGGGGCTGTGGCCCGACCCAGAGACTTTGCGAAGTCCTCCAGCGTCAGGATGACGTACCAAGGCGTCCGGCTGCCCTTGATGACGACGACTGGCGTTCGCCCATCCTTGGCGTCGCGTGCGGCCTGCCGGTGATGCTTCAGCGCCGAGACGCTGGCGAGGTTCTTGACCTCGACGTGGTATCCGGGGATGGCATCGTCGCAGAGGTCGGCGTCGCCTGCCGCCCCTGCGTGCTGCTGTGATCTTCTTGCGTCGGTCCCGAAGAGTCGGCGTATCTCCGCAGCGGCCTCGCGCTCTCCTCGTTTGCCCTTCCTGCACGAGTTGGTCATTCCTGAGCGTCCTCCGCATCGCGGTCGTGGCGCTCGTCGAAGTCAGGCTCGAACTCCGGCGCGTCGTCGTCGGGCTCGTTCCACGGGGCGAGCGGATCGCGCGACGAGTTCGGCGGGATGGTGGGGTCAGGCATCATCGGAACCTCTCCGGCACAGGCGGAAGCGACTCAACCGTGTTGCCGTCTCGCCAAGGCATGTAGCAGACGGACCAGCACGACGAGACGAGCGTGTGAGGCCACTCCTCAAGCTCCACCACGCTGTCCCGCGTCCCCATCGGTGCAGGCATCCTCCGGGGCATCGGTCGATGTCGTCGCTCGTCTCGAACGGTTCGCCGCATTGCGTGCAGATCCGGGCGATGACCGGCTTCGG
>JACCDG011534927.1_pt1 | contig 20073 bp, 21 predicted proteins | sample 7442471 | NCBI WGS metagenome assembly JACCDG01 (sample SAMN15323444, study PRJNA562643) | freshwater metagenome | isolation source: river surface water | place: USA:Blue River Watershed | collected 2017-08-17 | reverse complement strand
CACGCGACGTCACCGGAGTACGATGAACGCTATCTGTGCCACGCACCACATGAGCGCCTGTTTATCCACGGCCAGTGGCAGGATGGTCTGTTGCCGCAATTTGGAATCAGCCAGAAGGCGCAGCAACAATACCGCCAGTTTGACTTGCTGATGGCGCAGTTCAAGCAACTGCGCGGCCACGATGGCAAACGGGCATTTGCGATTCCGTCGGCGCTCAGTTCACGCGATCCGGCAATTACCCGGCTGGATCAGTTGTCGATGCACGACTGGCTGTTGCAGCAAGGGCTAACGGCCAAAGCGTTGCACTGGTATGTCAACTACGCGTGTCGCGATGATTATGGTTGCGACTATCGCCAGACATCAGCCTGGGCCGGTATTCACTATTTTGCCGCGCGCAATGGCCAGGCCAGTAACGCCGCCAGCGACAGCGTGCTGACCTGGCCGGAGGGAAACGGCTGGATCGTTCAACAACTGCAACAACGACTGCGGCAACACATTCGCTGTGGGCAGATGGCGTTTGCCCTAGAGGCGACGCAATCGCAACTGCAACTGGATGTGTGGGACAAATCGGCAGGCTGCAGCAAACGGATACACTGCCAGCAACTGATCTGGGCGGCGCCTTTGCAGGTGCTGCCCAAGGTCTGGCCGGCGCTGCCAGCCGACTGGCGCAACGCCATCGGTCAGCTGCAATATGCGCCATGGCTGGTTGCCAATCTGACCTTGGATGGCCTACCCGAAGACAATGGCCACAGTCCACTGGCGTGGGACAATGTGTTATACGACAGCCCCGGACTGGGTTATGTCGTTGCCACCCACCAACAGTTGCGCCAACACGAATCAGCCACCGTGCTCACCTACTACCAGGCACTCAGCCACACCAGCCCGGCCCAGGCCCGCCGGCAACTGCTACAGACCAGCCTGCAGCAATGGCAACAAGACATTCTGCAGACACTGGCAAACGCCCATCCACGTCTGCAGCAGCAATTGCGACAAATGGACATATGGCGCTGGGGCCACGCCATGACCCGGCCACTACCGGGGCTGCTGCACAGTGCTGCGCTGGCGGGCTTGCGCCGGGCAGAAGGCGCGATCCATCTGGCGCATTCCGACCTGAGTGGCTTCTCGCTGTTTGAAGAGGCGCAATATTGGGGCGTATCTGCAGCAGAACAGCTGATCGCTACGCTGAACAGTTCACCGATTGCGGCACAAGCCAAGCAGGGCTAGTCTGAATCATGCCCAAATTTATATGTTTATTACTCTTGCTACTGCCGTGTGTTGCCCACGCGAGCCCATCGCTTCTGCGGCTTTGCCACGACGACGTGGATCTGGCGCCCTGGGTGTTGCGCGATGGCAAGGGCTTGTCGCAGCAATTGATTACCCAAAGCGGACTGGCATTCAGATCGCTGGAAATAGAGATGCTGCCACTGGCCTGGCCGCGCTGCCTGAAACTGCTGGAAAGTGGTCAGGTGGACGGTGCATTTGCCACCAGCTATCTGGCCGAACGGGAAAGATATGCGGTATATCCGCGAAAAAGTGATGGCAGCCTCGATCATGGCATGCGTCTGAACAGTGTCACTTATACGCTGTACGTGCGCCAGGAAAGCAGCCTGCAGTGGAACGGCAAACGCCTCAATCCATCCGGCGCCACGGTCGGCATCCAGCATGGGTTTGCCGTGGGCCAGCTACTTCGGGAGCTGGGGGCAACACCCAAAGCGTTGGCGCGAGATACGCGTGACGTCTTGCGCCACCTTGCCGCCGGACACGTAGACGCTGCCGCACTGCAAACCACTCAGGCAGACCTGGAACTGCGGCAGCAGCCGGCAATCGCCCAGCGCCTGCGCAAACTGGCCTTGCCGTTGACAGAGAAATACTACTATCTGGTATTTTCACGCAACTTTGAACAGCAGAACCCGGGATTCTCCCGACAATTCTGGCGGCAACTGCAAATGCTGCGCGACAAACAAAGCCCGCATAAAACAGATTAAGACAGGCGACGAATAAAGCGCCCAGAAAACAAAAAACCCGGCTCAAGGCCGGGTTCTTTGTTTTCAACAGCAGTACCTGAATCAAACTGCTTCCGCCTTGACCTTGCGGGTTGGCAGTTTTTCCTTGATACGTGCGGATTTACCCGAACGCTCACGCAGGTAGTACAGTTTGGCGCGACGTACGTCACCACGGCGTTTAACCTCAATCGAGGCTACCAGCGGCGAGTAAGTCTGGAAAGTACGCTCAACACCTTCACCGGACGAAATTTTACGTACGATGAACGAGCTGTTCAGGCCACGGTTACGCTTGCCGATGACGACACCTTCGTAAGCCTGCAGACGCTCGCGGGTACCCTCTTTAACCTTTACTTGCACCACAACGGTATCACCCGGTGCAAATTCAGGAATGGTTTTACCCAAACGGGCGATTTCTTCTTGTTCCAGTTGCTGGATCAGATTCATGAGTATTACTCCGTTTCTGCGGAATCTTGTTCCTTCTGGAACGATGCCAGAAGCCGAGATTCCTCTTTTGTAAGCTGGCGTGAAGCCAGCAGCTCAGGGCGCCGTTGCCAGGTACGGCCCAGCGCCTGTTTCAACCGCCAACGGTTGATTTCTGCATGGTTACCGGACAACAACACATCCGGCACCGATATTCCTTCATATACTTCTGGCCGCGTGTAATGCGGGCAATCGAGCAAGCCATCGACAAACGAATCCTGCTCAGCCGATCCGGCATCGTTCAAAACGCCAGGCAACTGCCGCACAATCGCGTCCATCAGTACCATCGCGCCCAGCTCGCCGCCGGACAACACATAGTCACCAATCGATACTTCCAGATCCACCTGCCGCTGGATCACCCGCTCGTCGATGCCTTCGTAGCGGCCCGCCAGCAATACCAAACCAGGCTCCGCCTTCAATTGCATCACCAGAGAATGAGTCAGCGGCTGGCCCTGCGGCGACAGATACACCACTTTGGGTCGCTGCCCGGTGTGTTGCAGTTGCCGTTCACGTGCTGCCTGCAATGCCATTTCCAGCGGTTCTGCCAGCATCACCATGCCCGGACCACCGCCATACGGGCGGTCATCCACGGTGCGATAGTTGTCGCTGGCGAAATCGCGCGGATTCCAGCAATGCAATTCAAACAAGCCACGCTCTACCGCCCGCCGGCTGATGCCGTGCTGTGTGATGGCATCAAACATCGGCGCAAACAACGTGACGACGTCAAACTGCATCAGTAGTCCAGACCCCAGTCGACCGTAATCAGTGCTGCTGCAATATCGACAGTCTTGACCACTGCATCAACAAACGGCAGAAGCCGCTCGACATTGGCATCGCGGATCACCAGCACGTCATTTGCGCCGGTTTCCAGCAACTGCGTGACTTTACCCAGCGACTCACCCGCCAGATTGACAACCGAAAGGCCAATCAAATCAGACCAGTAGTATTCGCCGTCTTCTGTTTCCGGCAACTCGCTGCGGGGCACGGCAATCTTGCGATTGCGCATCGACACGATCAGATCGCGATCATCGATGCCAGCCAGTTTGGCCACCAGGCCCTTGGCATGCATTTCGGCAGCTTCAATATCAAAAGCCTGCCAGCCAGTTGCAGTTTCGAGATACCAGACAGAATAGTCCAGCAGACTGTCCGGATACTCCGTATCAGCGAAGATCCGTACCCAGCCTTTTACGCCAAATGGGGTGCCAAGCTGCCCCATTACCACCATGTCGTCAGTTGACAAGGCTTAAGCAGTTTTTACCGACTTCAGTACACGAGCAACCGAATCCGACAGCTGCGCGCCCTGGCCAGTCCAGTAGTTCAGACGGTCCATAGCAATACGCACGCCTTCGGCACCTTCTTTGGCAACCGGATTGAAAAAGCCGATGCGCTCAATGAAGCGGCCGTCACGACGGCAACGGGAATCAGCAACCACAACGTTGAAAAACGGGCGGTTTTTGGAGCCGCCGCGGGAAAAACGAATAACGACCATGATTATGCCTACCTAGACCAAATCAGAAAAAAGATCGCGATTTTACGCTGGCGATCACAAAATTGACAAGAAAAAAGAGCGCCTTGCGTTAAATAGCCGACGCCTTGATCCATTTACATTCCCGGCAACATGCCCTTCATGCCGCGCATCAGCTTGCCGATACCACCTTTACTGAACTGTTTCATGACTTTTTGCGTCTGCTCGAACTGATTCAGCAATTTGTTGACTTCCTGCACCGAAACGCCCGAACCGGCAGCAATGCGACGCTTGCGCGACGCTTTGATCAATTCCGGCTTGGCACGCTCCTGCGGCGTCATCGAGTTGATGATGCCTTCGATACGATTTACCAGCTTATCGTCAACCTGGCCTTGCGCCATCTGGCTGATATTGCCCGGTAACTTATCCAGCAGCGAATTCAGACCACCCATTTTTTTCATCTGCAGGATTTGCATTTTGAAGTCTTCCAGATCGAAACCCTTGCCGGATTTCATCTTTTTAACCATTTCCTGCGCCTGATCCATGTCGACGCTGCGCTGTGCATCTTCGATCAACGACAGCACATCACCCATCCCGAGAATACGGGAAGCCATACGATCAGGGTAAAACGGCTCCAGTGCAGCAACTTTTTCGCCGACACCGATAAATTTGATCGGCTTGCCCGTTACGTGGCGCACCGACAATGCCGCGCCACCGCGCGCATCGCCATCCAGCTTGGTCAACACAACACCGGTCAATGGCAGCGTTTCGCCAAAAGCGTGCGCCACATTCACCGCATCCTGGCCCTGCATCGCATCCACCACAAACAGTGTTTCCACTGGGTTCACAGCTGCGTGCAAGGCCTTGATTTCGGCCATCATCGCTTCGTCGATCGCCAGACGGCCGGCGGTATCGACAATCACCACATCAAAAAAGTGTCGCTTGGCATAATCGATGGCAGCGCTGGCGATATCGACCGGGTTCTGATCACCGCTGGATGGAAACCACTCCACTTCCAGCTGCGCTGCCAAGGTTTTCAATTGCTCGATCGCGGCGGGACGGTAAACATCACAACTCACCACCAGCACCTTTTTCTTGTTTTTTTCTTTGAGAAACTTGGCCAACTTGCCGGTGGTGGTGGTTTTACCCGAGCCCTGCAAGCCCGCCATCAGGATCACGGCCGGCGGCACCGCTGCGAGATTGAGCGCGTCATTCTGCTCGCCCATCAGCTTCTGCAGCTCCTCGTAAACCACGCCAATCACAGCCTGGCCCGGCGTCAGACTACCAATGACGTCCTGCCCGAGGGCGCGCTCCTTCACCTGATTGACGAAGGTCTTGACCACCGGCAGCGCCACGTCGGCCTCCAGCAGCGCCATCCGCACTTCGCGCATGGCATCCTGAATATTCGACTCAGTCAGGCGCGCATGTCCGCGCAAGGTTTTGGCGACATGCGACAGGCGATTGGAAAGGTTCTCGAACATGGCTTGTTTCCGTTATTTATTCTGTAAGAGCCTGGTGGCACAGGCTCGAAGGCCAATACTATGGCAGGCACCGATCGCCGGGTCTATTTCGGCAGTTGCCGCATCCAGTCGTCCGGCGGCATCCAGGCAGCATCAAAGCGCTTGCGACAAGCTCCGCACTCTGGTGTAGACTTGGGCCGAAGGTCGCGATTTTACAACAAATTAACGTGCTAGCCCTGTCTCTTATCATTGCTCTTGCTTATTCTGGTCTTGCCTGGCATTTCTGGCGGACACGCTGGCGCGCACTTGCTCCGGCCCAGCCACGACTGGAGCAGATCACGCTGACGACAACCCTGCTGGCGCATGGTGCCTTGCTGTTTTACAGCTTTGTCAGCAGTCCGATATTCGGCTTTTCAGCTGGCAGCGCACTTTCTCTTACTTTATGGCTGTCCGTCGCCATCTTCTGGGCAGGTGGATTTTATTACCGGCTGGATGGCATTCAGCCACTGCTATTGCCTGCAGCAGCCTTTGCCACCCTCTGCGGTGCACTGATCCCCGCCATGCGCGGTTTTCAGGGGGCGGACTTGCCGGCATTCCGCGCCCATATCATGGCCGCCATGCTGGCCTACAGCCTGCTGACCATTGCCGCCATGATCGCGGTTCTGATGTCAGTTGCCGACAAACGCCTGCACGAGCACACCCCTCACAGCCTGCTCACCAACCTGCCGCCCCTGCTTGGACTGGAATCGCTGTTATTCAAGGTGCTGGGCGCAGGCTTTCTGCTACTGACCATCACCTTGGGCAGCGGCATCCTGTTTTCAGAAGAAATCTTTCACAAACCTTTCCAGATCAATCACAAAACCATGTTTACGCTGATTGCCTGGTTTGTGTTCGCCGCACTACTGACGGGCCGCAGGCTAATAGGTTGGCGTGGACGCACGGCAGTACGCTGGACATTGTCAGGCTTCAGTTTGCTATTACTCGCCTACCTGGGCTCCAAATTTGTGCTGGAAGTATTGTTGCAGCGCCAATAACTTGACATCCCCCGGCAATCCCTGATGATAGCGGGTATCGTTTTCTCTCCCCCCTGATCTTGGACGCCATCCCCCTCTCTGCACTGTTTGCATCCCTGTTTGTTTGCCTGGCGTTGTCTGCCTTTTTTTCCGCAGCAGAAACGTCGATGATGGCGGTCAATCGTTACCGTCTGAAAAGTCTGGTGCAGCAAGGGCATCGCGGCGCCAGGCTGACCTCCGAGCTACTACAGAAAACCGACAAATTGCTCGGCGTCATCCTGCTCGGCAACAACCTGATCAACTCGGCCTCCGCCTCACTGGCCACCGTCATCACCTTCCGCCTGATTGGCAACGACGAAGTGGCACTGGGCATTGCAACAGTCTCCGTTACCTTTGCCATTCTCGTATTCAGCGAAGCTACACCAAAGATTGTTGCTGCTAACTATTCGCTACCGATTGCCACCACCGCCAGCTACCCGCTCACCTTAATGCTGCGTCTGGCCAACCCCATCGTCTGGTTCGTCAACCTGTTTGTCTCGGCACTGATCAAGCTGATGCGACTCGACAAGAGTAATGAAGACGGCACACCACTGAGCCCTGAGGAACTTCGTATTCTCGTGCTGGAAGCGGGGCATTTCATAGACAAGAAACATCACAGCATCCTGATGAATCTGTTTGAACTTCAGGACATCACGGTGGATGACGTGATGACGCCACGCAACCGGATCGAGGCCATTGACATCAATGCCTGTCAGGACACCCTGCAGGAACAACTTGCCACCGCTCACCATACCCGCATCCCGGTATATGCAGAGCGTATCGATAACATGCTGGGAGTAATCCACTTGCGCAAGGTGTTGCATCTGGCGCGTGAGGAACTCACGGCAGAGCGCATCAAATCGATCTGGCGCGAGCCATACTTCATTCCCGCCGGAACACCACTATTCGCCCAACTGCAACAATTCCAGGAGAGCCAGCGTCGCCTGGGCCTGGTGGTGGACGAATACGGCGAGTTGATGGGCCTTGTAACGATTGAAGACATTCTGGAAGAAATCATCGGTGAATTTACCAGCAACTCGCCCAGCCAGCGCGGCAACGCGATCAACAAGGACGATGCCGGCTACCTGATTGAAGGCATGAGCCTGCTGCGTGACCTGAACCGCAAGCTGGGCTGCCATTTTCCGCTGGACGGCCCAAAAACACTCAACGGCCTCATCCTGCAACATTTTCAGGATATTCCTGAAGATGCCACCTGCCTGGAAATCAGCGGGCACCGCATGGAGGTAGTGCAAACACAGGATCGCCAGGTGCGTATTGTGAAAATTTACTTTCCCGGGAAAGCCTCCTAAACTGAACTGTTATTAATCCCACGGACACGCTGCCGGCCTGAAGTTCGCACCCGGCAACGATTTGCGTCAATGTTGACGATTTTAATCCAGCTCATTTTATTCAGTCAGCATGGAGTAAGGCAGTGAATGCTTCCAATTTCACCGGGCTGGCACGCGCCTTGGTGCAAAACAATCTACTGCAACAAGCCGATGCCGACACCATCATTCAGCAGGCAACGACCGCAAATCTGACCTTTATCCAGCAATTGGTGATCAGCAAAAAACTGTCTGCGGCACAGATTGCGGAATTTGCCGCGCAGATGTTCGGCTTTCCGCTGATGGATCTGAATGTGCTCGACCCGAGCAATGTTCCGCATCAACTGCTAGACCACAAACTGATGGTTGGCAGGCGCATCCTGCCGCTCTACAAACGTGGCAACAAACTATTTGTCGCCATGTCTGACCCCACCAATATTGCCGCACTGGAAGAGGCCAAGTTCCAGACCAGCCTGGCGATCGACCCTATCGTAGTTGAGGACAACAAGCTCGGCAGCTATATCGAGAAAACGCTGGAAGCTTCGGGCGCCAATCTCAAGAGCATGACCAGTGATGATATTGCGCTTGACGATATCGAAGCGGAGCCCAGTTCTGAAAGCGGAAGTTCTGGTGTTGATGTATCCAGCGACGTTGACGATGCGCCAATCGTACGTTACGTGCAGAAAGTTTTGCTGGATGCCATCAATGGAGGCGCCTCGGATATCCACATGGAGCCATTCGAAAAGTTCTACCGCATTCGCTATCGGACCGACGGCGTATTGCACGAAGTCGGCCAGCCGCCGCTGGCGATCAAAGACAAGCTTGCAGCGCGCATCAAGGTTATCTCGGGGCTGGATATTTCGGAAAAACGTGTACCGCAAGATGGCCGCATGAAACTGCGCATGTCCGCCAACCGCGCTATCGACTTTCGTGTCAGCACGCTACCGACCCTGTTCGGCGAGAAGATTTGTATGCGTATTCTCGACCCGTCATCAGCCACACTGGGCATTGAAGCACTGGGGTACGAACCGGATCAGAAAGAAGCCCTGCTCAAGGCTATCAACAGACCTTATGGCATGGTGCTGGTAACCGGGCCGACCGGCTCCGGCAAAACGGTTTCGCTTTATACCTGCCTGAACATTCTGAACCAGCCAGGTATCAATATTTCGACCGCAGAAGACCCTGCCGAGATCAACCTGCCAGGAATCAATCAAGTCAACGTCAACGAAAAAGCCGGGCTGACTTTTGCTGCAGCGCTGAAAGCATTCCTGCGCCAGGATCCGGACATCATCATGGTGGGCGAGATTCGTGACCTGGGCACTGCGGACATTTCGATCAAGGCAGCGCAAACCGGCCACATGGTGTTCTCCACCCTGCATACCAACGATGCGCCAACCACGCTGACGCGGATGATGAATATGGGAGTGGCGCCGTTCAACATCGCCAGTGCGGTAATCCTGATTACCGCACAGCGTCTGGCAAGGCGACTGTGCAGTCACTGCAAGAAACCGATTGACTTGCCACGCGAAGCACTGCTGAAAGCGGGTTTTGCAGAAGAAGATCTGGACGGCAGCTGGAAACCGAATGGACCGGTAGGCTGCGACACTTGCAAAGGGTCCGGCTACAAAGGCCGGGTTGGCATTTATCAGGTAATGCCGGTCAGTGAGGAAATGCAGCGCATCATCATGAACAATGGGAACGCAATCGACATTGCTGATCAGGCAAAACGCGAAGGCGTACGCGATTTGCGGCAATCGGGCCTGCTAAAGGTTCGTCAAGGTCTGACCTCGCTGGAAGAGGTTGAGGCCGTCACCAACGAATAATAAAGAGGTAGTCGATGGCAGTCGCACAAAAAAAAGCAGCCTCCAAAGAACAGATCTTCTCCTGGGAAGGCACGGACAAGGCTGGCAAACGGGTCAAAGGTGAAATGCGTGCAGGTGGCGAGGCCCAGGTCAACGCCATGTTACGCCGCCAGGGAATCAAGGTATCAAGAGTCAAAAAGCAGCGGATGTCCGTTGGTTCCAAAATCACCGAAAAGGATATCGCCCTGTTTACCCGTCAGCTGGCCACCATGATGAGGTCCGGTGTACCACTGCTGCAGGCTTTTGACATTGTAGCCAAAGGCCATAGCAATCCAGCCGTAACCAAACTGCTGTTCGACATCAAAGGGGATGTTGAAACCGGTAGCAGCCTGACCAATGCCTTCCGAAAGTTCCCGCTGTATTTCGATGCCCTGTTCTGCAACCTGGTACAGGCGGGTGAACAGGCAGGTATCCTCGATACACTGCTGGACCGCCTGGCGACCTACAAGGAAAAGATTCTCGCGGTTAAAGCCAAGATCAAATCGGCAATGTTCTATCCAACAGCGGTGATCATTGCTGCATTTGTGATTACCGCAGTGATCATGATTTTCGTGATTCCGGCGTTCAAGGATCTGTTCCAGAACTTTGGTGCCGATTTGCCGGCACCCACCGTATTCGTGATGAATCTCTCGGATTTTTTCGTCAGTTATTGGTGGGCCATATTCGGCAGCATATTCGGCTCGATTTACGGTTTCTTCGAAGCAAAAAAACGTTCCCGAGCCATGCAAGTTGCATTCGACCGCTTTTTACTACGCGCGCCGATTTTTGGCGAAATCGTGCGTAAAGCAACGATATCGCGCTGGACACGGACACTTGCAACCATGTTTGCCGCTGGTGTGCCCCTGGTTGAAGCACTGGATTCTGTAGCCGGCGCATCCGGCAATGCCGTCTATCACGACGCGACAAAGAAAATCCAGGCAGAAGTAAGCACCGGCACCAGCCTGACAGTATCGATGCAAAACAGTGAAGTGTTCCCCAATATGGTCCTGCAAATGGTTTCGATCGGCGAAGAGTCCGGTGCACTCGACTCCATGCTGAGCAAGGTTGCAGACTTCTACGAAGAAGAAGTCGATACAGCAGTGGAGTCTTTATCGAGCCTGATGGAGCCAATCATCATGGTAGTACTGGGTACACTGATTGGTGGCCTGGTTGTTGCCATGTATTTGCCGATTTTCAAAATGGGCCAGGCAGTTTAAAACACCCCCATCGGTTAAAGGCAAGATTCGGCGGATGACTCCATCCGCCGGATATTTGACTCAGACTTCCTTTATTCACTCTTTCAGAGCCAATATCACTCCATGGACTTGTTGACCACCCTGCAGGCCTCCCCAACCCTTTTAATCTCCGTGGTCACCTTGCTTGGCATGCTTGTGGGTAGTTTCCTCAACGTGGCAATCCATCGCATGCCGATCATGCTGGAACGCGCCTGGCAGGCAGAATGCGCCTACGCCCGCGGAGAAGAGCCGGCACCACAGAACAAATACAACCTGGTCGTCCCGCGTTCAGCGTGTCCGCAATGTGGCCACAAAATCAGTGCCGGCGAAAACATTCCCGTAGTCAGCTACCTGCTCCTCGGGGGCAAGTGCAAACAATGCAAAACCCCGATCAGCGCCCGCTATCCGCTGGTAGAAGCCCTGACCGGCGTATTAAGTGGCTACATTGCCTTTCATTTCGGTTATGGCCCACAGCTGATTGGCGCACTGTTTTTCTGCTGGATTCTGGTTGCGCTGACCTTCATCGATTTTGATACCCAGCTACTGCCGGACGACCTGACGCTGCCCCTGTTATGGTTAGGCCTGGCATTCAACATCAGCGGCAGCTTTGTATCCCTGTCACATGCAGTGATCGGCGCCATGGCTGGATACCTGATACTCTGGAGCGTCTACTGGCTGTTCAAGCTGATTCGCGGCAAGGAAGGCATGGGTTACGGCGATTTCAAATTGCTGGCAGCGATTGGCGCCTGGCTTGGCTGGCAGGCACTGCCACTGGTGATTCTGCTGTCGTCGGTGGTTGGCGTGATTGCCGGCATCATCATCAACATTCGCGCCAAACACGGCCTGAGCAGCCCGTTCGCCTTCGGCCCTTACCTGGCGATTGCCGGCATGATTGCCATGCTCTGGGGCCCGGTTCTGACGGCAATGTACCTTGGACAAGCACAATGAGCCTGGTGGTTGGCGTAACCGGCGGAATTGGTTCGGGCAAATCGACCGTTGCCGAACTGCTTCAGGCACAGGGCGCTGCTGTCATAGATACTGACCACATTGCCCATGAGCTGACCGCACCGGGCGGTGTCGCAATCGGAGCAATTGTCGCGGCGTTTGGTGCAGAATTCATCAACCCGCAAGGCGCCATGGATCGAGTGCGCATGCGCCAACTGGCATTCAGCGACAACAGCGCCAAAAGTAGACTGGAGCAGATACTGCATCCACTGATCCGGCAACAGGTAGAACACCAGCTAAGGCAGGCACAGGGCTGTTACACACTGCTGCTGGTTCCGCTACTGGTAGAAACCGACGCCTATCGGCAATTGATAGACCGTACTCTGGTGGTCGACCTACCCGAAGAACAGCAGATCAGCCGTACAATGGCACGCAGCGGCCTGCGCGAAGCCGAGGTCAAAGCCATCATGGCACGCCAGGCCTGCCGCAGAGATCGCCTGCAATCAGCTGATGATGTTGTCAGCAATGCGGCAGACCTGAAGTCACTTCAGCAGCAACTTGAAGCGTTGCATCAGCGCTACGTTGCATTGGCAAGAGAGGCAAAAAGCAATGAGCATGCAGCAGATCATTTGTAAAATACCGGATAATCCAGCAAAATTAACCCTTAACCCCGGCCAAAAACCACTTTTGACGTGATCAGCTACGAATTCCCCCTGAACGAACGCATCCGCACCTTGCTGCGGCTGGAGGACTTGTTCACCCGTTTTGCCTATTTCGTAGCCAAAACCGATGCTCATGACCATCACGCAGCCCTGCTGGTCTTGTTCGAAATCGTCGATGTTGCCAGCCGCGCCGACCTCAAATCCGACCTGATTCAGGAACTTGAACGCCAGAAACAGCTGCTGGAAGCACTGCGCAACAACCCACAGATTGCTGAAGACGCGCTGGAATCAGTGCTGCAGGAAATCGAGCAGACCTCTGCCAAACTGCTGGAGATGGTTGGCCGCTTCGGCCAGTATCTACGTGAAAACGACTGGCTGATGGCAATCAAGCAGCGCACCAGCATCCCCGGCGGCGTCTGCGAATTCGACGTTCCCTCTTATTATTTCTGGCAACGCAGTTCGTCGCAGCATCGGCAAAACGATCTGGCATCATGGGCTGCACCAATGCTGGCCGTGCGTGAAGGCCTGGCGATTGTGCTGCGCCTGCTGCGCGACAGTGGCAAGACATTCCATTACACCGCCAAGGCCGGCTCCTTCCAGCAAATGTCTGGAGGCAAGGTATTTCAATTGCTGAAGGTGACACTGGATGACCACTATCTGTGTGTACCGGAAGTATCTGCCAACAAATACGCGATCAACGTTCGTTTCCTGCACCCGATTGTTGGCAGCGACAAGTCGCGCCAATACGATCAGGATGTCGAATTCGACTTGGCTTACTGCAATCTCTAAAGAGATTTCAGCAGGCTGCGCCTGGACTCAACAAGCAAAACATCTGATTGATTGTAAAAGCTCTTGTTACATCAACAGGCATCACGCGACATCATCCTGTCTCACCCGAATTCAATCTGATCGCGTAGCCAGACGGGCAGCCAGTCATTACCTCATCGCAGTTCGGCGCAGGTTGCGGCAAAAAACAAAAAGGGCGCATCTTGCGATGCGCCCCAGCTGTACCACGCAGGCCGGCAAACAGGATCAGAATGCGTAGGTCAGGCTGCCAACCAGTTGGTTGTCCTGCTGCTGATCGAAGCGGTTCTTGCCTGCAAAGATGTACTGCATACCCCAGCTTGCGCCGGTTTTGCCAAACGGCTTGCTGACACCAACGGTGAAATGACGGAAAGCATTGCTGACAGCCTTGCAGCTACCGCCGGCGGCAGCACAGGTGTCGTCGCCCTTGATGAACTCGCCGTTTTTCTTGTAGGTGTACCAGCCCAGATTGGCTGTAGCGGTAAAGTCTTGCGGCAGCGCATGGGTATAAACCGCGTTCCAATAGGTATCACCCTTGTTCGACCAGGTCACGTCTTTCAGCACCGTCTGCGCATTGACTGCAATCGGGCCGTAGCTTATGCCCAGCTTGGTTTCCCCGGCAGTCGAATGGAAGCCCGGGGTATAAACGTAGTAAGTACCGCCAACGGTGTAGCCCAGCTTGTCATTGACCTTGCCGTTGTAACCCGCGTAGAAATCGCTTTCAGTCGATGTATTTACATCGGTAAAAGTTTTGTAGTTGTAACCCAGAGTAGAGAACCAGTAACCGGCATAGAAGCCACTCTCATGCACATAGTCAACACCACCCTGAACCGCCGGGCCATCCGATTCAGGGGCATCGCCGCCTTTGTTGCCGAGCGGCGCATTTTTGTCCGGACCGTAGGTGGTGGTGATGCCACGCAGTACGTATTTCGAAACCACATCGATATGACCGGTCAGATCGGCAAACGCCGGTTGAGCCAGAACGGCACCACCCAGCAAAGCAGCCAGCACACGCACGGAAGTTTTGGAAGTTACTTGCATCTCAGTTCCCCTTGTTGGTTGAGTAATCGCACAAAAATATTTAGCATTATCCATGCCAGGTAGAATTTTTCTTTTAAAAACATAAACAAGCAATTTACCGGGAATACCTCCCCCCTAACAAAGCCCCATCTTGGTGCATTCATGCACCATTTTAAAGCACTGCATCACCTCAAATGCATCACCTTGCGAGTGGAGTCTATGTCTACTCAAAGCAGCCCAAGCAACATGTAAATGCTTTACCATTGGCTCCGCCGTCAAACGTCTTATCCGATTTTCAGCAGACCTTATCGCCATGAATACAGAAAAAATCCGCACCGTTCCCTGCCCGATCTGCAAGGAACCCGCCGAATGGTCGTCAGCCAACGAATACCGACCGTTCTGCTCGCGCCGCTGCAAACTGATCGACCTTGGTCAGTGGGCTACCGAGAAATATTGTATTGCCGGCCAAGACACGCCCAATCAGGCGCAACTCGACGACGAACAGCATTAAACCCAAATCCGGCAGTTGACCGCTCGTTTGCAGGGCCAATCGATTAGCCGGAAATGGCTTTCTGCCGAACAGACGATTTACCTTCGTGAAAAACCCGCTACGAAGCAGATTGCACGTTTTTCGCGGCACAGAGCTGCGTTGCCCTGCACCCCGAAAACCGCACACCCTGCATCGCCCAACTGCCGGATTTAGGTTAAAAACGGCGCACGCAGGCGCCCTGCTGTTCACTACAGCAAAGCCCATCAGGCTTTTTTGCCCGCCAGCGTAAACTGCATCTTTACCGGCTTGCCGTCGATCAGCAGTGTCAGCACCCAGTCGCTACGGCCACTGACGCACATCGGCAGCAGCATGTCGGCGTAAAAATGATCGCCCTCCGGCAGCAGCCGATACTGATTCGGCCCCATGTCCATATCCAGCATATCCAGATTGGCACTGACCTGCTTGGCACCCGGCGCAGTCACCGTCATGCGGAACGTGTGCATTGCACTAGGCGGCTGATCGGTTTGCAGCTTCACCTCACCACCGGGCGCCTTCAAAATGCAGCCCTTGGCCAGATCTGCGCAATTCTGGATAAGCGGCTCAAGCGGCGGCGCAGCCTGTTTCGAACACGCCCCCAGCACCAGCAACATCAGCAATAACAGATAACGCGACATCATGCCTCCCAGGCCGCACGCATCAACGCCACGCCGTGAGCACCACAAACTCGGGCGCGGGTAAGATCATCAGCCATCAGGCCACCCAAAGCAAAAACCGGCAAGCCATAGCCCGCAGCCAGTACATCGCTCAAACCATCCCAGCCAAGTGGCGTGGCATCGGGGTGGGTCAAGGTCGGCAACACCGGGCCGAGCAGTGCGTAATCCAGCTCCAATCTGGCTGCCTGCGCCAGTTCGGCCGTGTTGTGGCACGAGGCGCCCACCAGTGCAAAATCAGGCCGCGCGGCGCAGTTAAGCAACGTAGCGGCCGGCAGATGCAGACCATCAGCGCCGATCTGCCGGGCAACATCAGTATCGGCATTGACCACCACCCGTGCGCCTTTGGCGTGGCACAACGCCACCAGTTCACGGCCAAATTCGGCCAGTTGGGTGATCGGCAATTGCTTCTCGCGCAACTGCACCAGCCGCAAGCCCTTATCCAGTGCGGCTTGCAGCTTGGCCAGAAAGCGCTCTGGGCTTGCCTCAGCGGCCAGGTGGGTAATACCCATCACGCGCGGCAGGGCCAAGCCTCGCAGAATTGGCGTATTCGCAGGCAGAATCGGCGCCACTTCAGTCGCCCCCGGCTGTTGCCAGGAAAACTGCTGGCCTTCGTGCGGATGGGGCTCGCCGTCCCATTCGGTGATCTGGAAAAACTGCAGCCGAACCGTGGCATGCGGGTAGGTAAACACCTGCACCAGCCACGGACAGGCGGTTTTCACCTCAATCCCCAACTCCTCGCGCAGCTCACGCACCAACGCCTGCTGCGGCGTTTCGCCCGGCTCGATCTTGCCACCGGGAAACTCCCAATAACCTTCATACACCTTGCCCGGCGGCCGCGACGACAGAAAAAACTCACCATTCGGCCGCAGCAACACGCCCGCCACCACTTCAACGATTTTCACTGGATCAGTCATCACGCCCAGCCCAATCCCGTGCAAACTGCCAAGCCACACGACCACTGCGCATGCCGCGCGACAAGGACCAGTTCAATGCCTCGCGTTCTACCTCCGGCGCGTCCGGGTCGCAGGCAAAATGCCGCAGCCAGTGGCGCACCGCAGCCAGGTATTGATTCTGGTCGAACGGATAAAACGACACCCACAGGCCAAAACGTTCCGACAGCGATACTTTTTCCTCTATAGCCTCGGCCGGGTGGATTTCTTCGCCAACGTGGCGGGTGCCGGCGTTTTCGTGAAAATACTCTGGCAACAAATGGCGGCGGTTGGAGGTGGCGTAGATCAGCACATTATCGGTGGCAGCGGCAATCGAACCATCCAGCGCTACTTTCAGCGCCTTGTAGGCGACATCACCCTCGTCAAACGACAAGTCATCACAAAACACCACAAAGCGCTCCGGCCGATGCGCCACTCTTTCGACGATATCCGGCAGATCGACCAGATGCTCTTTTTCCACTTCGATCAGGCGCAAGCCCTGCGGCGCGAAGCGATTCAGCACCGCTTTCACCAGCGACGATTTGCCCGTGCCGCGTGCGCCGGTCAGCAACACGTTATTGGCCGGTTTACCCGCGATGAACTGGCGCGTATTGCGCTCGATCGCCTGCTTTTGCATATCCACATTATGCAGATCACTCAAGGCAATGTGATGCACGTGCCGCACCGGCTCCAGATAACCGTGACCGTTGCGGATACGCCAGCGAAACGCCACCGCAGCGTTCCAGTCCGGTTCGCGTGGCGGCAGCGGTGGAAAATATTGATCGAGCCGGTCGAGCAGCGTGGCGGCTCGCTGAGCTAACAGATCGAGGGGGGACATGAGGAACCCAATCAGAAAAATACGTTCATAAATGAAAGACTTGCCGAAAAACCGGCCAGTCGGGTGTTACCAAGGCGTAACACAGTTGCGCTATAAATTAAGTGCTAGCGGAATTTCCCGCAACGCCCTTCAAGTGAAAAGGAGAGCCAAATGGCTATTTATTTCCTCGAAGGCCTGGTGAGCACCGTCAACGATGCGATCGCCCCTTTCGCTCACCTGGCCCGCAAACTTGGTCGCATACTAAAGCATCTGCTACACCCGGCACGCCGTAATGCCACCGCAGCCAATGTTGAACCTTTCCGTTAGCGTGCCCAACTGGCCCGATTCGCAACGAATCAACAGCAGGCTAACGCAAGGGGGACCCCCCCGAACCCAATAAGCAACAACCCCGCAATGCGGGGTTGTTGCTTATTGGGTTCGACGCAACGTCGTGCCGGAACAGCGCTGCAGCACCACAATGGGCACATCATGGTTCCCCCTTTGCAACAAGCTCACTCCCGCTACTGGATGGACAGCTTTTGTCTGCCCCAGATGAAGCGTTATGATTCGGCCTGCTGCCGGGTCGGTTTTTTGCCTCGATTGATGGTCTATTGAATGTTTGCATGCAGGACCCGACACTCAGCAGCCTGTCGCGCATTTTTCCCCTGCGTTGTCCTGACATATCCTGGAGATCGGCTGGATGAACAGCCCCGAAGAAAAAACCGTTGCCGTCGGCTGGGTGCGCGCCATTGTCGCAGCAGCCGAAAAAGGCGGCGCCGACCACGACGGATTGCTGGCACAGGCCGGCCTCTCCAGTCTTCCTGCCGACCCGCTGGCCCGTATTCCGCTGGATGGTGTGGTACGGCTTTGGCGTGCGGCGGTGGCGCTGACTGAAGACCAAAGCTTCGGCCTGCACATGGGGCATGCAGTAGAGCCCGGCTCCTTCAACGTGGTTGCGTATACCTTGCTTTCCAGCGCATCGCTGCGCGAAGCGCTTGGACACATGCAGCAGTTTCAACGCCTGATCTCCGATGGCGCGCGCCTGCAACTGGTGGAACAGAACGGCTTTGCCTGGCTGGTGTATCACCCGGTGGAAGCCACCTTGCCGTTCTCGCCACAGCAGGTAGAGGCAGTGCTGGCGTGTGCCGTGCGCCTGGGCAAATGGATTGTTGGCACGGAATTTCAGCCACAACGCGTTTGTCTGACTCATGTACAGATTGGTGCGCTGACGGAATATCGGCGGGTGCTGGACGGCGAGCCGGAATTCCAGGCGCCTTTTAATGCGCTAGGACTGCCCTCGGCGCTGCTCGACAAGCCACTGCCGGCGCGCAATCCCGAGCTGTGTCAGCTGCACGGGTCGCTGGCGCGACGCCAGCTCAGCTCGCTCACCAACGCAATCAGCTGGAAGCAGCGTGTGGCAACCGTATTGCCACACTTGCTGGCGCAAGGCACGCTACAGAAAGAACAAGTGGCCACCATGCTTGGTATCACGCCAAGGGTTTTACAAAATCGTCTGGCCGAAGAAGGCAGCAGTTACTTGGCACAACTGGATGAGGTACGCCATCGGCTGGCACTGGAATACATCGCAGACCCGCTGCTGACGCTGGGGCAGATTGCGGTACTGCTCAATTTCTCGGATGCCAGCGCCTTTTACCGTGCCTTCCGCCGCTGGACCGGCAAAGTGCCGGGTGAATACCGGCAACAATTGCAGAAATCCTCATGAATATCGAACCCATCGGCATCATCCACTCCTGCTTCAAGGAGAAATTCGGCATCCCGCGCCAGCCCGGTCTGGTGGATGCGGCAGAAGCCACGCTACAACTGCTGCCGCCATACAATCGTGCCGAAGCGGTGCGCGGACTGGAAGGCTTCTCGCATGTCTGGCTGATTTTCGGCTTTCATGCCACCGCCGAACAAGGCTGGCGGCCTACCGTGCGTCCGCCGCGGCTGGGAGGCAACGCACGGGTGGGGGTATTTGCCAGCCGCTCTACCTTCCGCCCCAATCCACTCGGTTTGTCGGTGGTGCGGCTGACGGGTATTGATTGCAGTGGCGGTGTCGTATTGAAACTGGCGGGTGTGGATTTGCTGGATCAAACGCCGATTTTCGATATCAAGCCTTATCTGCCCTACGCTGACGCCCTGCCCAACGCAGAAGGTGGCTTCGCCCCGGAAAATCCAGAATCGGCGGTCATAGTCTCATTCAGCGCCACGGCCGAACGGCAACTGGCAAGCCTGGCCACGGAAAGACCGCGTCTGCGCCAGCTGATTTGCGAACTGCTGGCATACGACCCGCGCCCGGCTTACCGCGGCGACAACGATGCCAGCCGCGATTACGGCGTCAAACTCCATGATCTGGATGTGCGCTGGCGAATGAGTGGCGATAGAGCGGAGGTAACGGCGCTGCTCATGCAGGGGGCAGCCCCGTAAATGGTGCTGGGCCGCAGCTTGGTGCCGATTCAGAATCAGCAGAAAACAGCCCCGCCAATGGCAGGGCTGAATGCCTCAAGTCAACGCGGGTTGATTGCAATCATACCTGCTCTTCTTCGGTCGCCTCATCGCCCCGGGCAACATCTTCCGGGTTGGCGGGTGCATCATCTTCAACAACCTGCTCAATGACCTCACCGATACGTTGCGACAGCGACTCGACTGATTCACTCACCGCCTCGGCGGCATGACTAACCATATCGGCAGCAGAGTGCGCCAGCGACTGGCCTGCTTCCGACAATTCTTCCACCAGCTGTTTGGTCTGATCGACGATGCTCATGGCCTGCTCCTTGGCAAAAAATGGACGACTGCAACAGGCAGCCGGCAACAGGCTAACAAGCAGATGTG
>JACCDG011205063.1_pt1 | contig 20075 bp, 24 predicted proteins | sample 7442471 | NCBI WGS metagenome assembly JACCDG01 (sample SAMN15323444, study PRJNA562643) | freshwater metagenome | isolation source: river surface water | place: USA:Blue River Watershed | collected 2017-08-17 | reverse complement strand
CCCCCTCTGATTTTGCTGTTGATGCCACGGATGCGACCTGCGTTGATACCGATTCCCGCCCTTTGTGCAACATACCTGCCGATAGCCATATCAGAAGTAAAGATGCTATCGAGGGTGTCATCAACATCAACAAGAACACAGCTAGCAAATTGTCGAAGTGGAGTTCGCACTCCTGCCATGATAGGTGTGGGAATGTTGATTTTGTGTTTTGAGATTGCGTCATAGTACCTCCTGACATATGACATTCTGGTTTCTTTAGGATACTCTGCAAAGATAGTCAGAGCAATCATCATATACATGAACTGAGGAGTTTCATATACACCACCCCCACTCCTATCCTGCACAAGGTACTTATCAACTACCTGGCGAAGTCCAGCATAAGTAAATAAGAAATCACGAGTATGGTCAATAAAACTATTAACCTTTGCAAATTCATCTTTAGTATATCTAGAAAGAATATCTTCATCATAGACACCTTTGTTAACACATTTATCAATATGCTCACTTAAAGTGGGGATATCATGCAGTTTTCCATAAATTGATTTGCGAATAGAAAACAAAAGAAGTCTTGCTGCTACATACTGATAATTTGGGTGTTCAAGATCAATCAAGTCAGAAGCAGACCGAATTAAAATTTCTTGAATCTGAGACGTTGTTACACCATCATAAAATTGTATTCCAGATTGAATCTCTACTTGAGATGCAGACACTCCCGCAAGGTCTTTACATGCAAGATCAACCATTACATGCATCTTATCAAGGTTGATTGGTTCAACCTTACCGCTTCTCTTAATTACTTTAATTCCGTTGCTCATATTTTCTTCCAAGTGGTAAATTTAAGTTTTGCTTCTAATCCAGAATAAGTATTTAATTCTATCACGGACTTAACATCAAGTCCAGATAAAACCATATCATTAATATCTTTTTCTTTTATACTAGAGGGCCAGATGACAATTCTTTCTCCTCGTTCAATGGCACGGGCAATACGGGAGACGATTTCGGCATTACGTGGTTCGTTATCATAGATCCAAACAGGATTGATAATCCCCCACTTACCAAGATCACCATCAGCTCCACAAAGAGCAATCGAGTTTGGAATGAAAGTGGAATCGAACGGACCTTCGGTAACATAAATTGTTTTATCTTTTTGTATTTGATTGAGTCCATAAATTTTTGGAGCATCATCACTAAGCATCACAGTAATATATTTAACAGAGTTTGAACCTAGAGATCTTCCCTGAAATCCAATCAGGTTATTATCTACATCATACATGGGTATAATGATGCGACTTTCATCTCTACCAACACTGTCGAACGTAACTTTTTGAGTGTTAGTCCACTCTTTGAATTTATCAGCGAAATAAAACTTTTCTGGATTGAGTTTCCTATTTTCTAGATACTCTCTGGCAATCGGAACTTCCGATGCTTTAGGCAAATCCAGTTTCTTTTTAAATACTGGTTTTGCAAATTCAAATTTAGGTTCTTCTGTTGTAAAATTTTTTCCAGTATGCCCTTCTTTAAATTTTTCTAAAGTATATTTTTTATAAAGTTCAGAGTCAACCTTTTTTAAGAAGTTATTAAAAGATAAACTAACTCCGCAGTTATGGCATTTATAATTTGCATTATTCTTTACATTGTAAATATATCCACGCGCCTTAGTTTTATTCTTTTGAGAATCTCCACAAATTGGACACCTAAAATTATACAGGTCTTTCTTTACAAATTTAAACTTTTGAAGACGAGGAGCTATTAGGTTAATAAACCTAACATCAACATAATCCATAACAATTAATTTGAGTTGACCAATACTACCATCCCCAGAACCTGCTGTCAACCTCCAAATCCATTAAACAGACACTAATAACGCTAGTCCATTTAATGACTGTGTTTGTTAATTCTTGCAGACAGTAAACTGAATCAATATTCTTATGCTGTTTCTTAATCATGGTTCTAACTAAACCATGATTATTTATTTTGTACGCTCTATTATAACCTGTTGTGGAGCGGTTGGTTTTGGTATAAATCCGTTGAATAATGTAAGTCCCAAAACAAAAACAGCAAGGACTCCTCCTGCCTGCCATCTAAACTTTGATAACTCATCCAATTTTGTTTGAATTATTTGAAATCTCTGTTCTATTTCCTGATGCTCTTTATTATTATCTTCTTTCATCTCATCAATCATTTTGATGAGGAGGTCATCATTCTTCATACTTTGCTCAATCCTTTCGTCGTGCTTTGCAAGAATTGTAGCAATACGTGAATTGCCTTCTGATATTTTATCTACCGCTGCCTCTAATTTGGCAAGCATTTCGCGGGATAAGTCTTCATAAATACCGAGTTTAGATTCAAGAACCGCTAATTTTGATTCTTGGGAAAACATATTACCTCTTTTTGTTTTTCCTTAAAAATTTACTGTATTCTTTTGGAAGTCTTCTCATAACTTTAGTTCTTCCGTCCATCACAGGGTCAAATCCAGCAACTGTTGTAGGTTCACCTTTTGACGTATATCCACCACTTGTTCCTGGGGCATTAGCAACCATATTTTCTCGAATGATTTGAATGATCTTATCAAGTGGGTTCATCTTTATAAACCTTCCGTAGTTCTGCTAAACAGTGAATGTCAACAGGAATATCGTGGATATAAGTTTTAGGATATTCTGGGAGTCTATTCAAAAATATAATAAATGTTTTCATTACATCCCATAAATCCCTTTCTATCTTATAAAAGAGCATTGGTGTAGCTGCTTCTCCAAAAATATTATAAAGAATTATAAAATGATTAATCAAAAGATGAGTTTTCAATTGACCACTGTTTCTATACCTTTTAAGTAATCTTTTGATATACTTAAAATGATTTAGGTCTTTATCAAAATCATCTTTTGTAACCGCTTGAGGGTTCTCATAATTTTTTATAGCAAATAATAAAAAATTATCTTCATTCAATTCAGTAAAATTCATATTTTCAACTATCTATCAAGCAAGTGGATTGCCGTCGTAAATTGGAGTATTACCAGTTGTAATTCCAGACATTGCAACTAGAGTTTCCTTTTTAACTCTAAGATTGCCGTGTTGGTCAACATAGGTAGTAACACCAACCCATCCACCATGAGTTAATTCATAAGCAGTTGTTGCTGAACTTTCCAGTCCAGCAGCAGCAACACCGTAAACACTCTTACCATAAGTACCACTTGATCTAGTGATATTTACAGCAGCACCACTTGCAAGAGAACTTGCAATTGTTGAACCAAAGGATACTGTAGTAGAAGCAATGGAAACAATTACTTTAGAGACACTACCACTTACAAAAGTATCTCCAGCAATAATTCCCGCAGTTGATGCGATTGCAACAGTTGCCACGCCAACAGCAGCAGTTGAAGCTACACTTGTTTGAACTACAACTGTGGTCTCCGCAGAGTTACTCTGCACATTATATTGAGTGTAATTGCTATCAATAACTGTATATTTTGGAAGTTCACTAATATCAAATGCCAATCCAGAAATTGCTGCTCCACTTAAACCAGCAGTTGATGCAATTGATAGTTGTTGTGTTCCAGCAATACTAACAATTACAGCATCGCCAACATAGGTGCTATCAGTTCTACTACCAAATCTAATTACATTTCCAGTGGCAGCAGCACCAACTTGACCAAACGTAGTTCCAGAACCAGTAACAACAAGAGTAGCATAATTCAGAGAGACTGTACCCCCTGAAAACTTAGCATCATTATTTCCCCAGAGTGCCATGTGATTGCCTAAGATAACTATTTTCTTTTTTTATTTATAAAAACACTGAGGTAGAAAAAAAGGACCTTTTATTTTTTAGGTCCCTTATGAAGAACTACTCTTAAAAAATTTGTAGTCAAATCCAGTAATCCATTTTCTTCAAATCTTTTTGTTTTTGATAACCACTCAGATGTAGTAAACAATAGACCAAGAATAATGGTTACTCCCCAGTTAGTTACAAAACAAGTAATCATGCTTGTGGTGTAAAGAGTTTATCTTTAACCAATTCATAAACTACGTTGTCAATACTATTATCTGTACTATCAACGTACTTCTTGAGCAAGTCTAGAACAAGATTCTTGACCGCTGGATGTGTTGCAATTTGAATTAGAAGTGGTTTTACCACTGCTACTACTGCGCCCATGATGACCTCCGTATGAGAGTATCCTGGCCTATTTAGTATCAATCAAATCTAGAAGACATATTATCTCTTGCTCTTTGAGCATCAGCACGACGTTTTGCAACTTTTTGTGCGGGAGATGCTGGAGCACCATATTGTCCCGCAGTGGGTGGTTTCTTACCAGGGACTTTCTTTTGTCCTCTTGGTTGAATAGCACCACCAGCACCCATCCTTCCAGCACCCATGGTTTTGTGCATATGTCTCATTACTTTTGAATGAGTATCATCACCACCCATGGTTCCACCTTTAGTTACTGGTTTACCAGTTTTATAATCCTTACCCTTTTCTTTTTCATAACGATTTAATTCATCAAGTTCAGTCTCCTCTTGATATGCACTTTTACGTGTTGCTAAAATTCTTTCTAACTTTGCTTTAGCATTTAAAGTTTGCTGTTGTTCAGTGTCTTTTTGTTTTGGTGACAACGATGATTGTGGATCTACTGCTTCCTTTGCCTCAATTTTTTTAGCAATTTTATGTGCTTTTTTAATAGTCGATTTTTCTAGTGGTGGTGTGTCACCAGTTGACTTCATCGCTGCTGCCATACCGATTGCATAGGGTTCTCTTGCTGCTTCAGGAACACAATTAGGAACCTCTTTACCATTTTTAATTTTTGTTCCTCTAGCAACTTTACCAGGCCAACACTTGCTAGCACCAACATTTTTACGTGCTTGTGCAAGATCTTCATCAACTACATCACCTTCTGGTTCAAAAGATGATTTTTGAAGATGTGCTGCTGCTTTATATGCGGGGTTGCCTGACTTAAAGTTTTGCCATGCTTTAGTATTTCCAGTCTTATCTGCTTTGGTAACAACCATTCTGGCATCTTTTGGTTCCTTTTTTTCACCACCATAAACGGCTTCATCCATCTCATAAGAATTTTTAAGGACTTTGTGTGCCGCTTGTGCTGCTTTTGCAGTTGCCTTTACACCAGATGCTACTCCTTTACCAAATTCAGATGCACCCTTCGCTGCAACTTTTACTGCCTTACCAGCAGTTGCAGTTGCTGCTTTATGACGCTCCATACCTTGCTGATATGCCTTAACAGCACCAAGAACACCTCTAGCAATCCTATCCTTTAAAGGTTTTTTAGCAGGTTGTTGCTTTTTGGCACTTGCAACAGCAGATTGTCTTTGCAGTGCTGCCTTCATTCCCGATGGTTTTGAAGAGGATGCCTTCGATTCAGAATCTTTTCTTGCTTGCTTTTCTTTGCGGAGTCTAGCAATGGCAGCAGTTTTTGCACCACCTTTAAGAGAACCTACGGATTTACCAGCTTTGGTTTTTGGTTCTACTCTTATCCCACCTGCTCTTGCTTCAGTAAGGATATATTCTTCAGACAATTCAAATACAAATTGAACAAAATCTTCGATACCAAGTTCTTCAATTAAAATATCTACTCCAGTAGAATTTAATCCTTCTTGATAAAAATACTCTGATGCAATATCAACAGATTCTAAAATACTTTCTTCTTTTAATTGTGGATTAATGACAATTTTATTATTTACATTTTTCTCTGAGATTTTTTTAACATCACCATTTTTGGAATTTTGAATGACTTCATGAAGATCATTTCTCCAGTCTGAAAATTCTTCAAATGATTCTTTTCTTACTTTTTTATTTCTAGTGTCTTGTCCATTAGGAGTTCCACCAGTTGCTCTCTGAATAGCATTATGAACTGCTCCTGCATGTTCTTTACTTCCACTTTCAATCTTACCATCCCCATCATAATCCTTCTTTGCCTTTTTGCCACCTGGTTTATGTTGAAGAGCAGCAGCAGTTTGTTCACCCTTTTTCTTTTCACCCTCATATGGATTTCCATATGAAGTTCCAGTTACAGATTGAATTTGAGGATTGGACCTCAGTTGATGAATTTTTGTTCTAGAAGCATATCTACGATATGGTTTTCCATATCCTTTTGCTGGAGTAACTAAAACTTTTTGCTTATCTTCTTCTTCAATTTGATCAACTTCTTCTTTAACTCCACCACTAAAAAGCATTGCCTTTGCAGCATCCTTAACTGGAGCTGATGCACTAGAATTTTGAAGTGCTTGAGTAAACGCTCTCTCTAAAGGAATACCTTCTCGTCTTGCCTTGTATCTTGTATCGTATGCAAGTTGTCTTGCTTGCTTTTTAATATTGTCTTCCCCGCCACCACCAGCAGCATCCTTTTTATCACCACCAGATCCGCTGGAAGATGCAGATGATTTACCTAATTGAGGTTTAATTTTTGCTTCCATCTCAGTCAAGTAAACTTGATGGAGGTCTGTGATGATATGCTGTAGTTTTGCCATTACTCTAATTAGTTAATGCTTATTTTTTGCCTTGTATTTATTTATGAAATTTCTAATTTTCTTTGTGTTAGTCATTCTCATAACATATTCCCTAAAAGCATCAGTTCCAACCTCCCTTTGAGTTGCAGGAACTCCAGATACTTCTGTCCACTCTTTTACATCTCTAATCCAAGACTTAAACATTTGTTCATCTTCAGTTACACAAATTAAATGATTGGTTCCTCTACGAACAATCTTACCAATCATTCCAGTTTTTATATTTTGAACAAAAGTATGTTCGTTAAAAATTTCTCCAGCAATATATCTTTCTCTAAGTTCACGTTCTTGATTCCTATCAATTGATTCTGCTGGATTAATTTTAACAGTATTCTTCTTTCTAAAACTTGGATTTTGTGTGGCGACTGGTCTTTGATTTGCTGTTGTTCTAACTTGTGCAGGGTCTTGTCCACCAACTACTTGATTTTGATTATAAAACTTTAATCGACCACCGACATTTTTTGCAATAAACTCTCCAGTATTTTTATCATGATATCCACCATGACCATCTGGCACAAGACCCAATCTCCTGCCATGAATGGTGGCAAGAGATTTAGACTCATTTACAAACTGAGAGAATGTTTTCATAATTGTTTTAATATACAAATATTTATCAAATCAAATTTCCTTGTCTCTACGTTTTGTGATGTACCCGCGAGTCCAAATGCCCCCACGCACCCCATATATAGACCTTGACTTTATTTTAATTCTACGAGATCTTTCTCCACCACGAGCACCAAGAACTGGTTCATAATCCCCCTGCAGCGAAGTAAGATTTCCTTTTCTAACTGTCTTAGTAGTAAATCTCAAACTTATAATTTTACCATTAGATGTAAAGTTTGGTCTACCTTGAACAAAAAAGTCTACACTATCATGCCCAGAAGATCTAGAGTAATCTTTACCAAAAACAGATTGTTTTTTTAGATTATTATCTTGTATTTCTCGCCAAACAGATGCATAGTCCTTTTTATAAGTATCCCAGTTATCAACTACAACTTTTTTAAAGTCTTCAACCTCCGAATTGTTGACAATATCCGTTCCTGCTCTTTCTGTTATACCTCCATATTGTTGGAAATCAGTAGCAGTATCTCCTTTCTTATAAGACAAGAATCCTATCTCATCTCCATTATAATCTACAATAACAAAGTCTGCTTTTCTAGTTCCTATTCCACCAACAAATCCAGCAACATTAAAGTAGTACTTATTCCTAATTCTTAAAGTAACTGGCATGTTGTTACCAAGTTCTTGAATCTTTTGGTTGATATTTTTTAAAACTTCTACCTCTGTTCTATCTCTAGGAGTTCTTTTTAACCCTGGATGTTTTTTAAAAACTTCTTGAAGTAAACTATTCCAAATAAAATAATTTATAAAATCTCTACCATTAGAATACTTAAAAAATATTCTAATTCCCTTTTCCTTTTTACCAATTTTATAATAGTTATCAATAGAAATTGCTTTAAAGGTAGACCCTCTTATTTTATCCTCACGAAAAGGGATATTAAGATCCTTTAATACATCATCAACAAGTTCAAATGTTGATACTCTATCATCCGCTCTTACAACAATCTTAGCATACTCCACAGAATTTTTTATTGTTGGAAATTGGTCTTTTACAAGTTTTATTTTACCATCGGAAATTTTGTCACTTAGGAGTCGATATATGGTATCCGCAGTATAATTTCCTGGATTACTTTGTGCCATCTAAAAGAATGGATTTTTTTTATTTAGATACCCAGTATAGGACTTGAACCTACACACCATAAAGATAACAGGACCTAAACCTGTCGCGTCTACCAATTCCGCCAACTGGGCATTATAAAAATCCAACAGAATAGTCTTTATCTGTAATATAATCTATACACAGGACAGTTCTGCAAGATTTCATTTTATTCTCAACTCTATGTTTTGACATAGGGTGAAATATATAGAATGATTGGTTGGTAAAAGATTTAGTTTCAACCTCACCATTATCATCCATTATTTGTATTATAGCATCATCTGGGTCATTTGGATCAATATCCAAACCCCAAATAATTCTAAGTAATTTAACCCCTGGAATATAATCTTGATCGATATGCCAATTTAAAAACTGTCCAGGGTCTAATGCATTAATTGCACAAGCATCAGTCAATCCAACTTCTAACAAAACGCTTGTCAAAAAAGGTAACACTGAGGTATTAAAAACTACAGGTGTTCTTTCAGCAAAAAGAGGCGCAAGATGCCAACCAAATTTAGAAGAATTTCTTTTTTCTGCAGAAAAATAAGAGGAATATCCAATAGGATATCCTCTATTTTGTTTTTTAATATATTCGCTTTGCTGTTCAGTAAAATCTCTAAATTCTAACCTATTGAAGTTATTCCTATACTCTTCTAAAATTTTATTATAATTATCATTTAAAAGAGATAACTTTGGGTGAATATCTTGATAGGATAAAAACTTAGACATACATTCAAAGATCGCCTTCTACACGATTCTCTGAACGATACACATCAAAAGCACCTTCAGGATAACGAGCACTTAATTTTTCATAATTCATTTGAAGAATCTCATCAAAATTAGTGCCTAGTGCCATACACGCTTGGGCGATATACCAACAAATATCTCCAAGTTCTCGCTTCATATGAAAAATACTTTCATCATTATACGATTTACCCTGAAGAAAAATTTTCTTCACAACTTCGGTAAATTCACCTGCTTCTGCAGTCATACCAAGAGCAGCAGTTAGAAGCCTAGGAACATCCGCATCAGTTGATGCCTCAAGTTCAGTGAGGCGGGACAGAAGATTTGATAGTTCACTACTTGCAGGACTAGTAGTTTGACGAACAAAATCAATATACTTATTACTATCAATAACTTTATTTTCTTTCATAGTAAACTCAAGAGAACCGTCAGTGTTTTCTTTTTTTGAGATTGTGAGTGTCATGTTTAATTAAGATACGAATACAGTTTATCAAAAATCAGGAATTTTGTCTAGTGTTGCCATAATGTATTACGGTAACCTCACTGGATTTAAACTTTCTCCAAGGGTCAACTACAATACTTCCTTTAGGTATGTCACAGTATAATTCATCACTTTCTGGAGCATCCCAATATTTGTATGTAGTTGTTGCACTGTGCGCTAGTAGAAATACTGCAGGACTTTGTGGTTGATAATTGTCTCCCGTACAACTATCGACATATGTTGGGGATTTACCAAATTCTTCACAATAATGTCCAACTAACAAACTATAACTTCCATCAAGATGCGATACTCTTGGTTTATAAGATTTCCCATGAATGATAATTGGAAGATTATATTTGTTAGACAATTCAACAAGGTATTTTGCTAAGTTTTTAGCTTGACCTTCTCTGGAACCCATAACAGATTCAAAAATATCATATCCAAGGTTTAATCTTTTAGACAGATATCTAAGAGCAATATTATCTCTTGGGTGACATGCACCACCATCACCCATCCCAGCAGTCATATAAGATGAGTTAATAATTCTTGTTCCTGCAGAACAGAGAGCATTTGTTACAATATCTACGTTAATATTTCCTTGGCGCATCGCAACATCTTGAATCATATTAACGAATCCAATTTTGGTACTGATAAAAGTATTGTAAAAAACTTTAATACATTCACATTCATCCCAAGTTCCTACAAAATATTTTGGAGAATTTTCCATGATTGTTTTGTAAAACTTGATAAGTTCTTTAGCATCCCCTGTTGTAGTTCCATCTTCTGTACCAATCATAACCATTTCGGGATTTACCATATCCCAACCAACTGTTCCCATGGCGATAAGATAGGGATTATAAACAAATCTTGCATTTGTCATTAATGGTTTGAACTGTTCTCTTGTTGTTCCAGGAAGAACTGTAGAGATTAAAACAACTAATTGACCATTTGCTACAGAATTTACTTGACTAAGACATTGTTTAACAATTGAATAGTCGAAGTCTTTTGGTTCCAAGTGCATTGATGGTGTACTTCCATCATAATCTGGTTCATGTGGAGTTGGAACAGCAACAAAGATAATTTTACTTTTTTTAACTACTTCTTCTATAGAAGAACAGATATTAATTAAATTACTTTTTTTAAATTCAATATCATATCCATAAACATTATGATTTTTAGCAGCAATCTCTGCTGCACATGGAAGACCCAATTTACCCAGTCCAATAAACCCAATGTTCATGCTTCTCTTTCCAAATCTAAAGTTACACAGTGGAATCCTCCACTAAGAGTTCTTTGATGCCTCATTGGAAGCATTGCACATTCTATGCCATATGTTTCTAAAATTTTTCTAGTTGGATGTTGATGTTCTTCAAGAACAACTAGATTTGGAGAAACACTAAACAAATTCATGTTACACCACTCTGAGGCATTATTATAACCTGGATAGTATCCAATGTCTACTGGATCTGGTGCATTGATAATTTCCCAAGTATTAAATGGATATGGAAGCATATCTCTATGTTTTACTCTTGTTGGATTTACCATCATCAAACCCTCACGTAAAAAAGCTATAGTAGTATCAATGTGAACAAAAGTGTAGATATCTTTTACAATCCTAACTGTTGCAGAAGAACCCAAATGATTTTGTAGAATAGTTGCTCCAGCAACGTTACCGCTATTTGAGATTAAATACAAAACTTCTTCATTAGCACGAATTGCATTTGCAGCATCAAATGCTGGGGTTAACTCAGTTAATGCTAGTACTGAAGGATCACCAATACAAGATTCATCATATAAATCATCATGATATGAACAGGGAATTTCTATTGTTCTTGGAATATGGTGAGAAAAAGACCTCCAATTACCTCTTCTTGCTCTCAAAGGTTGTGGAGTTGCCAAGGATAATTCACCATGAACAAATACACAATCCCTTGGACAATAATTATAATATTTTGTAGGTTCTTTATTTGGTCTTAAAACTTCAACATTTTCACCAACTAAAAAATTACAAAAAGTTTCAAGATCTTCATTTGCCTCATCAATTACTTGTTGTGGATATAATCCCGTTTTAACATCAGATACATCTTGAATTCCAGCATAATTAATTGTCCTTAAACTTTTATCCATTGTTGGGATAGTTGCATGATCTGCAACACCAACAATAACTTTTTTTAGTTTATCCCATTCGTTTTTTGCGTACATAATTCAACTCGTAGTTAAAACCATTTTGTGGTCATTTTCTTTTCCATATGTAAAGAAGTCATCTAATGTAAATTTTAGATGTTCCTTCATCCACCAATAATAATATGCACATCTAGATTTTTTATGGTGAATTCTATTTATTTCTATACCAAACTCTGTGCTTGAAGATTTAATATTTGTGGTTATTAAAGGTATAGAATACGTTCTTCCAGTATGTCCGATGAGATAATCTACTGTTGTAGAACTCTTGTTAAACTTATCAATTGATACAACTTTATCAAATCTATACTTATCCCCATAACAATGCAATTCTAAAATTTTTTCAACGTATTCTCTAGTCAACATTACTGGTCCAAAATAACTATGTCTTAATTTTGGATGTAAAAAGAAAGGGATAAACTCTTCAGATTCAAACCCAAGTTGAATACAATCCCAATCATAGGGAAGTCTACTCATTAAGTAATTCCAATCAAAATTCCAATACTCAAATAAATTCAAATCATAGTCATCTTCCATTAACAACAAATAATCATCTTGTTTAGTATTAATCCATCGTTTAAGGAATTCCAAATGAGTAACCGCATTTCCTAAGGCATATGCAGGTATGCCAGTTACTTTACCAACAACAAAGTCAGAACCCCATTCATTTAATTCAGAAGCTAGAAATTTAGATGCAGATACTCTTGTAAATTTTAACTTCCAGTAATCAAACTGGTCTTCCATATATTCTTTCCTGTCAATCCTATTGTCTAGATTAACATAGTATATGTGAGGAAAATTATTAAATCTATTTTTTAAATCCATAACGATTAAAAATACTTAGATACTTTCTTAATCATCCCAACGTCGTTTTGTTTTCCATATGTAAATATCTCATCAAAACTATGTCGTTTACTATCATTCCTCCACCAATCATAGTAAGCAAGTCTTGATGCTTTTGTAATAATATATCTTTTAGTTGTTTTATCAAAAAAATCTGTATGGTTTGGAAACATTGGCAAACAATATGTTTTTCCACAATGTCCCAAAAAATAGTCTACTGTGCCAGACTTTAATCCATAATTTTTATTTGCAATATAGTTTGTAAGATTATATTTTTCTCCCACACAATGAAGTCTTATTAATTTTTTAACATATCTTCTGTTAAGCATCGAGATGCCAAACGTATGAGCTGGCATGATTGGATGTAAGTAGAATGGAATATAATTTATATTCTCAAATCCAAGAAGTAAAGAATCCCAATCATAGGGAAGTCTACTCATTAAATATTCCCAATCAAATTGCCAATAAATTTCTAACCCAAAATCTAGAGTATCTTTAGAAATTATTAATCTATCTTCTTCAGTATTGTCATACCAATTTTTTAAAAACTCCAATACGCTAATAGCATAAGCTGCTGTAGGTATTGGCAATTTATATTCCTTTAAATTAATCAGTAGATTCTTCCATTCAGATACATTATCTTTTGTATATTTAATTGGCACTCTTTCATAATCTTGAACTCGCATATTACTTAGATTACGATCCATATGCTCATCCAAATGAGCATGTTCATCATAGTTAAAATAATATACTTTTGGTATTCCTTTTAATTTATCTTTTAAATTCATAATAAGTTAGAAACTCTTCTCTACAATTCATTACTTCTGCTCAAAGTATTTATCGTCCCATAGGGAGAAATTATTTTCTAAAGTAGTCAAGATAAAGTTCCCCATACAATTCTACACCTTTATTTGATATATCATATGTCCTAAACCTCTCAGGTTTTAAACTCATTCTCTCATGGTCATCTGATCCATATGTAAAAAATTGATCTATAGAATACAAGTCTCGCTCGTGTTGCCACCAAAAATAATAAGTATTTCTTGCCATAACATCACCCTCTTCTCTAAAAAATCTTTGGATGACGCTATTATTTTCAAAACTTCCAAAATTTGGATTAATAGTAATTAAAGGTAAGCAATAAGTTCTTCCAGTATGTACCATAAAATAGTCAACTGTTCCAGACCCAGCAACATCGTTTTGTCTATTCCATGCAGCATTGCAAACAGTATTAACTAGTTTATATTGGTCCCCAACGCAATGCAAATCTAATAATTTTTCAACATAACCTCGATTTAACAAAACTGGACCAAAATCATGAGCTGGTTCAATTGGGTGCAAATGAAACTTCAATGCAGTTGGATTTTCAAATCCCATCAAAATACAATCCCAATCATAAGGTAATCTTTCTATAAGATCTCTCCAAGAAAAATGCCAACGTTCAATAAGTCCCAAATCATAATCATCTTCCATTAAAATAACATATTGGTCTTCAGTATTTCTATACCAATTCTTTAGAAAATCCAAATGCGTTATTGCATTTGCGGCAATTGGAACTAGCAAGTTATATTCATCAATATCTTTTATTAAATGCTTCCACTTACCATTTTCAGATGCTAGATATTTTGTTCCAGAAACTCTAGAGTACTTTATACCATACTTATCAAATTGCTTAACCATCCAATTTTTCCTATCTAATCTATTATCCAGATTAAAATAGTTTACTAATGGCATCCCATCCAACTTACTTTTTATATCCATATTAATAATCCTTCAGATTTATCCTTAAACACATAAGGTTTTTTAGTGGATATATCAAACATTACCTCCATTCTCCATTCATCATTTTTATTATAGTGAAAAAATTCAAATGCAGAATATGATTTACTTCTAACATTCCACCAGTATTCTGTAGCTTCTGAAGATAATTTATCAACCAAATCATTAACAGTATCACTACCAATAAATTTTTCATTCAAAGAAAATATTGGCAACGTATATGTTATTCCAATATCATAAAAGAAATTGTGCAATCCACCATACTCAAAATTGGGTATTGATTTATCTGGAGTAGTGTAATGAAGTAAAAATTTACCATTTTTATAATGATAATGCTTGATTCTTTTAGCAAAATAACGAGTAATCATGTAGCAATGACAAGACCCACTATCAGATTCCCATGGGTGCAAGTGCATTTTTATTCTTCGTTCAGCAGAACTAAAGAGTTGGATACAATCCCAATTATATGGAAGATTTTTTATTAATAAATCCCAATTAAAAAACCAGTTATTAACAATATCAAACTTAATAATATCCTCCATAAAAATACAAGTCTCTGATTCATTTGAATCATACCAATCAATGATTGATTGTAAAGTATTTAAAGTTAATGCTAGTTCTGATGGAGACTGAACTAATTCTTTGTCCAAAACAAGATGCTTCCAATCATCATAGTTATCTTCACTGTATATCTTTCTATACCTGCTAAAGTTAGAAATTCCCCAAGATTTAAATTGATTCTGCATATATTCATTTTTTTCAACGTCATCATCATGATTTAAATAGATTATTTTAGGAATACCAACTAATCTATTGGTTATGGCATTACATGCTATTTCTAATTCTTCTTCAATCATTTTGGCAATACCTTTTTATCATACTGTGGTAACTGTACTTGCATCATCTCATGAACAGATCCACCGTAACTCAGGATATCATCTGCAGTATATTTGTGACTATTATTTTCCCACCATTTTTTTATACATGATGTAGCCAAAATATCATAGATTTTATTATGATATGCACTGATTATAGGATCATATTCTTCATCATTTTCTATATTTTCAATCTTATTGTCTGGTGCAATAGCTAGTTTAGGATCTAAACAAAACAAAGGTAATGTGTAAGACTTTCCTATTTGATAAAGCAAAAAGTCATCACTACTATATGATTCCCTAGGAACTTTCATATCCCTAAGACTATTATCAAGTTTAAATGTGCCATCAGATTTTAAATGTACTTTGATTAGTTTTTCAACAAAAAATCTATTAACAATAAAACAAGCAGCAGAGGAACTATGCCACTCTCTTGGATGCAAGTGCATCTTTAATACATGATCGTGACAATAATAAAATTGAACAATATCCCAATTATAAGGTAAACTCTTCATTACCGTTTCCCAATCAAAAGGCCAATATTCAACTAAGTCAAAACAAAGATCATCTTGAACTATCATACAAACATCAGATATCCCAGACTCATACCATTCAATTAAAGTAGTAAATTCATTCATTACAATTGATGCATCAGATGGTGCAAGAAGCATCAAATCTAATTTATGCGCCCATTCATCTATTTTTGCTGTTGAAAATCTAGAGGCAGAGACTCTAGTAAAATCAGTTATTCCCCATTTTTTAAATTGACCCTCGATATGTTCTTTTCTATCCAATCTATGGTCTAAGTTCAAATAAAAAATAGGAGGCAAACCTTTTAATTTATTATCTAAATTCATTTTTTAAATACCTCCATATTAGGCAAGAAGGGATAATCCAAATATTGAAATCTTTTTGGTTCTTTAAATGCCACATCATTAAATTTTTGAATGCCTAAAGATGCAGTTTCTGGCGTCATATAATAATGATAACCAATCATATCTATATTCTGTTCTCCCCATGGTTTATCATTAGTTCTTCCATCATAAACCATTTTTTTAAGCGTCGTATATGCCTCCTTATCATCCAATAATATAATTCCGCCACGTCCAAGATTTAAATGCTTCTTAAATTGAAAACTAATACACATATATGTACCAGGAATATATGTATTCTGTTCCCATAAAACTGCAGCATCAATTATATTAGTATTCCAAAGATAATAATAATCTGTCCAAATATAATTTTTTTTCCATGTCCATTTTATGCCCAATTTTTCAGCAGTAAATGGAATAGAAATGTAAGTGTGCTCTGGTATTTGTATATTATTATACTTTTCATACCTAAGACATAACTCTATAGCATGAGTACAACAATCCGTTGCCACAGCATAAGGTGCATTAAAAAAATTAGATATTATTTTTTCAAACCTATCAACTACATCAAATTCCATTTTCATAAAGATTATAATCCTCACTATACAAATTGTTAAATTCCTCTAAATCTGGTTCAACATAGTCTTGATATATTTTTTTGCATATTGAACTATAATTGGGCATAAAATATTTTGAATTTCTTAAATGAGGAATTTCAAATGATTTATATTTTACTCTTTCAATATCATCCTGAATATTAGTTCTTATAAAATTATTAACTTTAAATGTCATATCTCCTTCCAATTTTATCAATTTAAGATTTCCTTTGTTCTCAAGACACAATCTTAAAAATAATTTTTGAGGAGCTGTATGTTCATCATAGATGTATTTTTTATTTTTAACTTGTTTAATAACCCATTCAATAGGTGGTTTATATCTACACATAAATTCATTCAATCCAGATATCCATCTTTTAGTAGGATCCCTAGTAATTGCAAAGAATATATGTTCAGATTCTACAAAATATTGTGCTAAAAAATCTGGATCTTTTGCTCTTGGTAATTTATCCAATGGGATGAAATTTGGACAATGGGCATTAAATGCTGTAGTAATAGAAGTACTGCCACACTTATCAACGTGCATAAAAACTAATTTATAATTTTTTGCCCAGTAGCAATTTACAAATCCTTCTTTATGAATAACTTGTCCATCTATACCTTTTTGTAATTTAAAAGTGAATGTAGAGCAATGTTTTGAACACTGCTCTACAATATCATCTATGACTGCTCTTCTTTTCATATCGTTGCTGTTATCTGCATTGTATATCTATTCTCATCTCCAAGATTTGCTGCCATATGTGGTGCATCTCCTCTCCACATATAACAATCACCCTTCTTCCAATTAACAATTGGTGTTCGGTTCAATTCAAAATAATGCCCAGATTTCCAGTCATTTAAAAAGATTAAAAATCTACACACATTATTTTGGTCCTCAATATTATATACCTTTCTATATCTAGGATACGTATCTTTGTGTTCTGGCATGATAGTTCCAGGCGGCATACAATATACGGACAAAGAAGTATTTGTTACTTGATGTTCCTTTTTAATTTCATTCACAATATCATGACACCATTGTGGAACTCCCCTATATTCTTCTCTTAAGAGACCAGTATAGTTCACATACAAATGCCCCAATGATTTCCACCGATTAACGGTTTCATCATCAGGGAATTGTCTTCTATCTGGATATTCTATATTAGTATAATCTCCGATTATATTGGGATTTATGCTTTTTATTCTATAATTCATTGTGGTAAATATATATTATTTTGATTTTTACTGTACCAACAAGGCAAAGTATACCTCTCACCACTTATTACTTTAGTGACTCCATGATAAGTACGAGAACTAAAAAATATTATTTTACCTTTTTTAGGGTTACATGTAAAGTTATCATTTGGGAAGTATGTATTTCCTCCAGTAAAATTATCGTTTAAATATAAAACAGAACTATAGTCTCGATGAATCTGATCTTGATGAACTTCCATATCTATTCCAGGGAGCATTTGAACAATGTTCCAATATTCCAAATATAAATTTACATCTAAGTTATCCCTATAAAATAATTTAGATAAAGTTTGTATAGATTTAATTTGAAGTATAAGAAGATTAGATAATAGTATCTTGTCTTCAACTAAGTAAGGGCACAAAGTTTTATCTTGGAAATAACCTTCCAGATGTGTATTCCTAAAATTAGTATTATTAAAGTATTTTACTAAGTCGTCACATATAGACTCATCTAAAAAATTTTCTATTTCGTAAATCACATTTAAAATTTAAAATCGGAGAATAATTTTTTAGCAGAAGATTTTTTTTCTTCATATTCATATTCTTCTTCCTGCCCACTGTCGGTAATATTATTTTGGGCACTTTGTTCACAATCATACAACCTCATTTTTGCCCTATCAATACCCAGAACAAATCGTTTAAATACTGTAGGATCATTATATCTATTCTTAAGTTGCTTTACCATAATCTGTCCAAGTTGCTCCAACTCTTCTGTACTAATAAGAGCAAACATAAGGTCGGCAGTAGCAGGAAGACCAAAGGATTCAGAAGTATCAGTAAGTTCAACATCAGAGTTGCCATAACCTGAACGAGTAGTTTGAGTGGCAGACATGATTGGCACATTGAATTCAACTGCAAGACCCCTAAGTTCTTCAGCAATTGCCTTGATATACGAATAAGAATTAACAGACATGTTTCCCCGATACCTGCTGGAAGCACAAATATTAAGGTAATCGATGAAAATAATATCAGGTTTAAATGACTTCTTAAGTGTAAGTTCATTAAGCAATGCCTTAAAGTGTCCACTATGCGCTGATGCAGTTGGATACTCTTTAATTATAAGATGTCCTTTTGTCTTATTTACAAGAGTATTAATTTTATTTTCAAAAATTTGTTTTGGTAAATTAATTAATTCTTGGATTGGAACATTGAGAAGGTTTGCATCAATTCGCTCTGCAATTCGTTCCTCCGCCATTTCAAGTGTGATATAGAGAACGTTCCTGCCTTGCAATAAGACGGAACTAGCCACATGACACATGAATAGCGATTTCCCAACGCCTGTCCCAGCGAGAGCGATGTTGAGAGTCTTATTAGGGAGACCACCTTTTGTAATTTTGTTGAAATACTCCAGGTCAAACTCAATCTTATCTTCTTTCCTGTGGTAAAAATCATAACGTTCTTCATAATTTTGTAAATAATCATGACCAATATTGTTATCAAAAGATACTGCTAGGGCATCCGAAAGAATATTTGGAATAGCGTCTCTTGTTTTTTTCTCATCATTGCCATCAGCAATGTGAATAGATTCCATAAGTGCAAGATAAATTGCACGATCTCGGCACCATTTTTCAGTTGTATCAAGTAACCACTGTTGGTCTACAGGAGAATCATCAAGAGAATTACTAATTTCTCTAATTTCTTTAACTTCAGACTCAGTAAGATCTGTGCGATTTTCTAACTCAATGCCAAGTGCTTCTAAAGTAATTGCTGAACCATATTTAACAATAAATTGAACAACTTCTTCAAAAATTACTTTTTCAGTGACTTTATCAAAATAAGTTGGTTGAATAAATGGAATGACTTTTCTGGAGTAATCTTCATTAAATACTAAATTTCTGAGAATGGTTGTCTCAATTCGTTCCATAAGAGAATTCTTTTTTCGCGGCAGCATCAAGTTGCTGCATTACTTCTTCAGTGAAATATTGATCAGGATTTTTTAGAATCTCCTTACCATATATTTTTTTACCATTAATTTCATAGCGTCCTGCTACATTCTTCCAGAGTCCACCAATCTCACCAAGTTCCAAAAGACCATAATAACGATCAAGCCCCCGCTCATCGTAATAAAGACGGACTTCAACATCTTTATTCTCCTTACTCAAACGCGATTTAGCAGTCTTAGCTTTGATAATATTGCCGACCACTTCTGTTCCATCCTTCTCTTTCTTTTTGCTGAGATAGATGATCGTACTTGCTGCATATTTGAGTCCAGAACCTCCTCCCATT
>JACCDG012015735.1_pt1 | contig 20076 bp, 32 predicted proteins | sample 7442471 | NCBI WGS metagenome assembly JACCDG01 (sample SAMN15323444, study PRJNA562643) | freshwater metagenome | isolation source: river surface water | place: USA:Blue River Watershed | collected 2017-08-17 | reverse complement strand
TTTAGCTCTATCTTCACTAAAAAATATATACTCTATACATTTATTAAATTCTTCAATACTATTACATTTAACAATTGTTGTCATAATAAGATTCTTTTATATAGTTTTAAAAATATAAACATTATTAGGAAGAATACTAACTAAAGGTAATATTTCTTCATATGTTCTTCTCTATTACAAAGTACATTCTTGACATCCTCCCTGCCCTTTGATAGCGAGGATTCCTTCTACAAGACGGCAATGTCCTGCCGCACACCTCACTTAGTCACTAAGACATTCCTATTCGGTGAAGTGCTTATTCCTTCATTGCCCTACCTTTCGGATTATTGATGAACAACAACAGGCAATGACGTGAGGAATTTTTACTTTTTCACTGCTCTGCGTACTCGCAAAAAAACAAGCAGTAAACTGATATTAAGCCAATAGGTTTTCGTATTCAAGGCATTATTCTGTCAGTGACACTTTCCAACTTATATCCTTGACCTTTAGGCACGAGGTTTTACGGCGAATCTGATAAAACCTTAATTATCTAAAACAATCAGTGAAAGAATCTTTTAAGTTTGTCATATAATTTATATTCTTGCTCTTAATTTTATTCTATTCAATTATTTCATAATATAATCTCATTTGGCCTGCTTGGAGGGACTCGAACCCACATACTCCACTTACACGATTAACGACTGTTTAGAAGACAGTTGTGATACAAGCAGAAAGTTTTACAGGTTGTATTTTATTTAGCTACTGCTCTACCAACTGAGCTACCTGATGCTACTGCATCAGAGAGGGACTCGAACCCTCGACCAACAGGTTATTTAAAATATGCTGTTAACAACCTAATTTTAACTAGATACTATTTTTTTTGATTTCATTCAAAGTAAATTGCTGTAAGTATCTATATGTTGTCTATTATATACTATTAAAAATAAAAGTCAATAGATATATTTAAATTTTGGGTGGCGCATACTTGAATCGAACAAGTGACACACAGATTTTCAGTCTGCTGCTCTGCCATCTGAGCTAATGCGCCATTAACTAGATACTATTTTTTTGATTTTCATTCAAAGTAAATTGCTGTAAGTATCTATATGTTGTCTATTATATACTATTTTTTGAAAAAAACAACTACTTTTTCTCTAATTTAAATTATTTTAAACGATGTTTTACTTTATATTGATACATTTCTAATTTATTTTCTATATTACTGATAAGTTGTTCAAATTCTACGATTAAACTACCATTTTAATCAAGTATTGTTCTAAATGTTAAATTTATTCGCTCATATAATATTTTTTTATTTTTATTAATACAATGACTATAATTTATTTGCGAATCTTTCCCCATTACTAAAACGTCACCATGATTAAGTAATACTTTATAAATACTACCGTTGTTATGTTTTAAAATAAATTCTCTACTATACCCTAGTGACAAAGAAGTAATAATAGGGTTATTACCTAGTTCTTTTTCATTGTCTTTATGATACCCTATTGAGGAATTTCCATCTTGATAATAATTTAATAAAACTGAATTATGGCCTATAATACTAGTATAAGACTCTACTTTCTTTAATATTTTTTTTAAAAAATCAGGTATTTCTTTTTCTATATTATTAATACCTGAATATGAATATGGTTTACCATACCATGCTGTTAGTCTAGGTAGTGCAACATTCTTTCCATATATATTTATATATTGTTGCTCCCATGTAATATTATCTTTTAAATATTTTATTAATTTAGGGTCTAAATTAATATTATATTTAAAGAACTCTGCATCAGGTATATCTAATTTCATTTATATTTTCCACGAAAACTCTTTTACTATCTATGTCTAAATTTGTATTTATATTTAAAGGTTTACTAATATATTAAAGCACAAAGTAAATTATATCCCAATATTTATTAGCATCCTTTAGTATTACAGATTCAGGTATGTTTACTTGACCTATATTTTTATCATCAATATTTCACTATATTATTTTTTAATTGTTCGGCTATTGTAGCATTAATACCATAATATACACAACACTTTATTAAAAAAGTTTTACTTTTGTTAATTTTTCTTTGATTATGTTCCCAACGAGATAATCTTTTAATCGCTGACTTAATATTTTTCTTATGTTTTAAATTTATTAAATGAATATCATCATTTTCTAATTTTTTTGGCAAATCATCATAATATTTTATATTCATACACCACCCACAATGTTATTTTTATAAGTTTCAGTATTTCCTCTAATAGTAATACCATTAATACTATTGATATTAAATGCATTATTTTTTACTGTATCATCTATTAATATTACTGTATTAATATCAGGTGATAATGTACTAATATATATTTTAAAAAGAGTTTCTTTATTATTGACATCTTTTTTAAATTCAGAAGTGCTATGCATATCAAATAAATATCCTAACTTTATCACACCATTTATAGTTACATTAAAATGTTTTTCTAAATCAGAAATAAACTTTTCTGAGGGATTTTCACTTTCATCACAATACATCATACTGAAAATATAAACCTCACTTATATTAAAGTCGTGATATACATTATCAATAAGGTTTTTATTATAATCAAGCAACAAAGGGTCTAATTCACTTTTTATTAACGTACCTTCTAAATCTAAAAGTAATATTTTTTTCATTAAATAACTCCCCCCTTTATATAAATTATTATTAATGCGTGATAAAATCATATTAATGGTTCTTTTTTAGATTATAATAAATAGAAATATTCATTATATCAAATATACTATACATAATCACCCTATATTATTTTTAAATTCAGTTTGAGGTAAATCAATATAAGTTAATAATATTACAGTAAATTGATATGATGATGATTCTGTTCTTTCGTCAAATACAGAAGCCCATACGTCTATTAATTTATTTTCTACACTATTATCTGCTAAAGAATCACAATATTCACTATTATCATTAATAATATATGTTGTATAATCATCTTTTACATTATCTACTGTATTATAATTCACGTCAGTATGCATAAATACACTTGTAGTATCGTCATTATAACTCATATTTAAATCCTATTGAGTATTTGTTTTTAATATTGGATACGGAATATCATGTTTACTAATAGTTTTATATTCTTCAAATACAAATTCGACACTATCTATTTTTTCATTATATAAATCATCCCAAATTATAACAAATGTAGTTTCATATAAAGGTTTATCATCAGATGAAGAATTTGTTTTAATAATATCTTGATTAGTAGATATGTTTTTACTATTATCATATTTTAAACAGTTATATTCAACTACTTTAATATTATCATTAATGCTTGACATTTAATTACCTAATATGAATATTATTAATAATTTTATTAGTATAATATTAATTTATACAACTCCAGTTTTTGTGTTATTTATAGTATTATCACTTTTTGAATAGTCTATAGTAGTTGCAATAGAATGCCCATATTCATCTAATTTGAAATTAAAATTATTACCAATTCTTAATTGCATTGTATAAGCTGAATCATTATCTAATTTATTATTCATATCATATGAGGATAAATCATTTCTATACAATGATAAATCTTCTTTACAAGATGGTATTACTTTATAAAACTTAGATATTTGTCTATTATAATAAATAGGAAAATCATAAATTGTTAAAAATCTACTATTTAATGGTGTATATGATTTATTAATACGTGATAAAGTCATATTAATGGCTCTCTTTTATAATATAGTAATAGATTATTCATAATAATTACATTCAATTTATTAATGGTTATTATCACTAATGCTTGACATTTAATTACCTAATATAAAAAGGTCTTGAGTCTATTTCAACATTAGATTTTAGTGAAGTCTCACCATTATCAAATGTGCTACTATTATCTTTTTTAAATACTGATTTAATTTCTTCTACTTTTTCGTCAAAAATAGTATTAAATACAAAAGTACATACATTACTATCTACACATTTACAATGTATAATACCTGTATCATTATTATTACGTTCTATAGTTTTTTCTAAAAGATTAACATATAATTCTTTATTGAAATATTCTTTATCATTGTGTGTATTATCTGATTTACTAATATCATATGTCGATAAAACATTCATAACTAACCTTTATTTTTAATAAAATCATCTAATAAATTTTTATTCATTATATTGTCCTACAAATTTAGTGTCAAAGAAAGGAGAATAGTTATACTATTCCCCTGTTTCTTCTAAGAAGCGATTAGAAACAGCTTTAAAACTAAAGTCACGAATATTAGATTTAAATACTAAACCTTCACGAAACTTACCGTTGTAAGCACTATCACCATCAGCAATCAATAAACAATCACGAGGATTTTCGGGTAATTTAAAATCAGAATCATAAATTGGTACTGATTTAATATTATGAGTATTTAAAAACTCCATACGTTCTTTAGGTAATAAATAACGCATAGCATCAATATCATACACATCAAAAATATTAATATCTAAGCCTTCAATACCTTCAAAGTTTTTATTAATACCAACACCAAATAATTCACCTTGTAATGCAATGTTTTTACCTGTCATAGAATGTAACAATAACAATTTAAATACAATACCTGTTTTAATGGCAGTCGAAATAAAATGACTTGTTACATCATTCCATTCAAATACACTTGGGATACGTAATGAATAATTACGGCTACAAATTTCTAATTGGTTATCTTTCACCAAAATAGTAATAGAGCTACCATGTAATTTAAAAGATGCTTCAAAAGTTTCATCAGTTCGTTGAGCATCTTGGTACTGACGTACAATGTTTTGACAATTATGAACTAGTATTCCATTTGCAAAAAAATTATGATTATCTTTAACTGTTATATCATAACAATTAAAATTTTCATGTAATTTTTCAATAGAAATAACTTCATCATAAGAAATAGTATTCATTTTCAGATAACCTCATTTTAATTAGTAATTTAAGTTCGTCATCATTTTTTGACGTTATTTCATCTTCCCATATTACTATACATCTATGGTCGTTGTCAATTGCTTTTTGTAACTTACGAGCATCTTTAGCCCATATATCAGATGCTTTAATTTTATTAAGAACCATAAAATCAGATGAATATATTGTTGGCTTACAGTGCCAATATATTCCGTGTACTTCTATCAGAAAGTTATGAAACACTATATCCCAATTATAACCAAATAACATTTTATTACATTCTATAGTAAGTCCCATAGACTTAAAAATATTTTGGATTTTCTTTTCAGGTTTACTTGAAAAGCCTCCTCTATGTGATACCATCTTTCTAGCACTTTCAGTTAATTTTAACTTTTCTTCATATGTTAACTTTTCAAAATATTCTTTTTTACTCTTTTTATTTTTTTGTCTAACTTCATATATTTGTGATATGTTGTCAACACCATATTTTTCTTTAATAGTGTTATTTATTTTAGTTATAGTATCATTATGTTTATCAGTGTAATAATATAAGGCTAATCCAGTTTTAAGTCGTTTTAATATACTAGTAATATAATCATCATATGATTCATATTTCGACATTTCAGTTGCTTTCTTTTTATCTTTAATAGATTGTAACTGTGAGATATTTGTTACTCCATATTTTTCTTCAATAGATTTTGTATATTTTTCTTTATATCTATTAGTTGCTCTTTCTTCTTTAGACGTTCTTTTAACACCTATTAAAGTAAGATATTTTGACATATCTATAGGTAGTTCGTATATACTAAATTTTTCTGATACATAATCATTTATTAATTTATCTATATATTCTCTACCGTAGCATATATCCAACACCAACTTCTCTTTTTCTATTATTGGTAAATTATATATGTTTAAATGTTTTGAAATGAATGCCCGTTTTGTAAATTTTTTATTACAAAATGGGCATTCAAAATATGTAATATCAACCATGTGTAATTAGTTTATCTCCTACTTTAATTTCAGATGCATCCATATACGCCCCATTATTAAAAATCTTATGGTCTGTTGTGCAAATAATTTCTTTACCTGATTTTAATTTAATTTTTAACCACTCTTTGTTATCATCAGTCTTTGAATGAGCAATAATTGGTTTAAATTCAGTATTATTTGTAGTATGATTAAATGTCAATACGTCAACATTCATATTTGCATCAACAATCTCACCAATTTTAATAAGTCCTTTATTGGTAGTAATTAGTGTGTTATACTCTAAGCATCTTTCCTGGTCTGTTTTAGGTACAAAGTCAGGGAAAGAATTACCGATTTCAGGATTAGAGCCTTTACCACGAGAAATCCAAGCAGGAGCTTCATATTTCTTAACACCTAAAATTTCCTGAAGGTCTAATTCATTTTCAGTATTTAAAAATTGTTCTACTTCACGCTCAAATTCTTTAATAGGAATAATTAAACCTTGACTTAATTCACCACGTAAACGCATAGTACGTAAACGACTATATGCTACACCTTTCAAAGTTTTTTCATTACGTCCTTTTAAAAACTCAAATCGAGAATCAGTCAAAGGAATCATACTATCAATTTCAAAAAATAAAACTTCATCACCTACATTTAAAGGTGCAGCAGTAATCATTTCCCATAAACCAATAGTTGCAATACTTAAACGGTCTGCATTAGGATGTTTAGCAATTTTGTCAATTTTCTGAATTGTAACTAATTGACGTACACCATTAATAATCATATCTTTTTACCTTGTTAATTTACTATGTCTATTATTTTGACATCCTCCCCTCTAAAGAAAGGGGATTCCCACTACTGGACGCTCATGTCCGAGCGCAAGAATGTTCTTTGCAGCACTAATGTCACGGTCCTGCACTGTTCCACAGTGCAGACAAGAACATTCTCTTATTCGCAAACATGTTCTACCCTTCGGACTACTTGTTCCAATACAGGAACAGTACGAACAAGTTACAGAGGAATACTTTTCATTTACTATTTTGAACAACACTTTTGCGTACTCGCATTTATATCGAAGTATTGTTCTGTCTAATATATTATCACTAAGTTATCAGAATGTCAACGCATATATGCGTCATAATCTGAAAATTTGTGAAATATATTTAGTACAGTTTTAAGCCTTTCATCCCCTAGCTAAAGCAAGGGGTCTTTCGGAGTGAATGATAAAGCATTAAACTTCATTGTATATAGATTCATCTAATTTTACATAAAAGTAAAAAGTTTCATCAAAACAATAAAAAGTGTATTTTTCTTTAAATTCTAAGCAATAATCAATAAAGCTATTATCAGCATATGATTCATTTTTATAAGAATCATTATATCCTTCAAAATCATTATAAGAACTTATACTTTTTGATGTGTCTTTTTTATCAAAATATACAGACATATTATACCTTATCATTAACACACTTATTAATTTTATTATTTTTATCATCTATCCATCGGGTATAATATACATCATCTATTTCACTTATAGTAAAAATACTAATATTATCATGTTTAGAAAATTGATTATCTGCATTACCATCAAAATGATAAAATATATTAGTAGGAATATTCATACTATCACTTAAATTAGTTATAATTTGTTCTATTGTATCATTGGTGGGTTGGTCATGCATAATATACCTACTATAAATTAGTCAAAAATATACTTCATATTAATGGTATCATTATCGTCATTAACAGAATTATTATTATAGTTATATTCATTATATTCTTCATCTATGACTATAATAGAACCACTGAATATAGGATAATCAAAAATAGAATCATCTGTAGATACACAATCATCTAAATATGATTCTATATCATATTTTAAAATTTCTAAAATATTATTTGTATTATCTTTATATTCACTATCATTACAAGATTTATCATAATGTAGTTGGTATAATCTTATATCATATATAGTATCAATAATCATGTAATAATTCTACAATGGTCATGTTTAATTCTTTTACATATAAGTTTTTTGACTATATCAGATTTATCTAAAAATGATATATCTATTTTATCTATTACAAGTCCATTAGGACTATTATTATTATTAATTGTGCTAATACCTATATCTCTAAAAAAATCATATAAACATTCTTCACTATTATCATAGTTCAATAATTTAGAATTATTTAAGCTATTTAATTCTATTCTATCCGTTTTATCATACTTTGAATGGTCTTTCATAATATCACTTTAATTTTTTATTATCATTAATACACATTAAATTAAATATCCATTTAGATATTTTTGGAGAATCATGTAATGAATACTCATACAACGAAATAGAATTACCTGAACCTTCATCTAATGTCCATAATACAATTCTTTCATTATCAAAATGATTTTTATTATCTATAGAAATGTTGAATGCAGATGCACTAACACTTGCATTATTATCATCAGCAATACTATCAGAAATATCATCTTTCATATTAAAAATTTCTATATGCTAATAATTTATTAAAACTTTTTTTTGATAATTCAGTATAAGGAGAATAATCATAATATGAATTATCAAAATTACACAACATTTTTCCTCTAATACTATCATAAAAAAATATTAAATCACAATCATATACTTTATATTGATTTATATATGATTGATTATTACCGTAACTATGATATAAAGGTTCGTCCATATCACTATAATCACCAAATAAATAAGTAAAAATATACATTTGTTTATTATTATATTCTAAATAATCTTTAGGTTCACCCATACAATATTTTTACTAAAATCACAATTATCTTTATAAGAGCATAATAATTTATAATTTTCTGTTATACCGTTAAACACTAAATCATTATGAGTAAATTGATATAAACTACTACTGTCATCATAAGATGTATTAATAAACATTAATATTCCTCTACACACATATCAAAATGTTCGTTATAGTTATAAATGATATACGAATTTTTTTCATCAGTAATCATATCTACTACAGGTTTATTAAAATATCTAACCCCTGAATAATCAGCATTAATAGGGTCATCATAATGTGAGTCTGTAAAATACCCTGACTGTACGCATATAGAACATCTATTTTCTTCAACATAATAACTAAATAGAGATTTATCATAATGATTTTGATTTATTACATAGTCATACATGTTCATAACAATTACCTATATTTAACCATAGTTATCGTCCATAAAAGATAGATTAGTGTATTCATCTGAAAATTCAGTTTCATCAAAAATATCTGATAATGAAATATACATAGGATTATTTAATTCAATATCATATGCTGTTATATCAATTAGTCTATACATAGAATCTATATTAACTACTGACATATCACTAATTGTTAATGTACAAGACTCCGATAAATTAAAAAATGTTCTATCAATATCACCATAGTCATCCCTGTTCATATATTTCTCCTAAATATAAATATCTAAATATATATGTGTATCATGTATGCTATAATCTTCTTCATAGAATCCTTCTAATAGAATATCATAAAAACAATCCACATCTACACTATAATATATATCAACATTTCTAGCAGTTATATCATTTTTTGATTGTCTATCAATTTTATATGAATTAGGTGATGAGTCAGTATATTCATCTGACATACTACTATTATCTCTAATATTATTTAGAGTATAACTATTCATTTTTATTGCTTTTACAAAATAAAGAAGGAGATTTATCTAGTAAATATAAAACTCCATATGAATCTAATAACGGCTTATCTAATAAATTAAAAGTTTTTAAATAATTAATATCAAATATACTTTCTTTAAAATTTTCATGTTCAGGTATATTATTAGATGATATACAATAATGAATATCTGAATAAGATTCACACATTATATTTTTATCATTAATCATTATAATTTAATCCTCTAAAAATTTCAAAACTAGAAGGTGTCATAATATTTCTATTATATGTATATATAGGAGGTTTAATATACTTATCATATACACTAACATATTGAATTTCATATAATGCGTTGTCATACTTAGAAGCACATGAATTACTATCATCAAAAATTTGCATTAAAAATATTCTCAAACTCTATATAATTATTATCAGTATGTGTATTAATTATTTGAGGTATATCTGAGTTCCATTTATATCCATAATAATATTCTAACGATTCATCATTATCTGTACATTGATACTCTTTTATATCAATTTCACCTTTATTATTATATGAAGTATATAAATTAAAGTATTCGGTATCATCATAAACACAATCATTACATTCTAAAAGACTTTCATCGTCCATATTATACTCAATAAACAGAATTAATTTATATATTAAAAAAACCCCCTTAAATGGGGGTTTTTAACTTATGCTACAGGTTTATTAGGGTGATATAATTGAGCTAATGAATATGATTCACCCTCAACTAACCATGAAGAATCACGATTAATAGACTCTAAAAATGCTTTAGATTCATCACATGTTAAAGGTCTAAAGTCAATAATACCGTAGCAACGACCTTCACGAATTAATGCTTCGTCAAACTCAGTACGATTTGGAATATTAGTAGTAAAGATAAGTTTTTTATTACTTTCTTTATTTTTAATAAAACCGTCAGATGTAGACAATAAAGAATACATTGCAGTATTACCTTCATTTCGTGAAGTTAAATGAAAATCCATATCTTCAAAAATAAACATAGAAGAATCAGACTTAGTATATTCATGGAATACTTCATCTTGTTGAATTACATCACTAGAGCTAGTAAAATAAATATGTTTTGTAGGGTCGTTATATTTAGCAGATAATGCACGTAATAAACTAGACTTACCTGTTCCAGGAGGACCTTTAATAATTAATACACTAACATCTGAATGGAAATAATTATCAAAATAAGTATTAATGTCTTTAATATACGGATATGCTAAAGGATTAATGTCAGGTGAATAATCTACAAGAATTTCATCAGAAGCAACTTTACCACCTGAAACAAAAATCTTTTTGATTTTTAAATTGTTAGGAGGTGTAACTTTCATTTTGTTAATAATTTTAACTAATTCTAAATTTTCATCTGCATTGATAGAAATAGCATTGTAAGACATTTTGTATGCAGGAAACTTATTGATAATAACTTGTTCAATAAAGTTTAATTTAATTACACTCAATTTCTTATCAATCACTAAAATTTCTTTAGAAGAACCTGAATGATGATATACTTCTAAATCTAATTCTTGTACTTTACACTTCAACTTAGATAAGTCTGTCGCATACAAATAGAAGTAATCAAATGAAGAACCAAAGTATTTATGTTTCTCTAACAAATTAGTTAATTTTTTATTCAAGATACCTTGATAAGCATTAACAATTGGGTTAATAGATGTTTCATGTGTTAAATGAGCATTAGTCATTAGTTATCACCTTTGTTGTTGTTTAATTGTTTCAAATTCTAACATAGTTTTTTTTATTGTCAACTAATTTTTTAAATTAATTTCATATCGCACCAATGCTTCTATATTGAGTTATACGGTGTATTAGAGGAGTACTAGTACGTTTGTATATCTTTTGTAATAAAGAGCGTTGTAGTGCATTTAAAATGATGTGTAGTCGATTTGTGTATCATACTACTTATCACCAAGCCAGTCAAGTAGTAATTTACGCATTCTTGATGACGGAATGTACAAATTAATAGGCTTCTCATTTCTTATAGCAGAACGCCAAATGAATTGTACCATCTCACTTAATGCAAATACATCACGATTAATACTATTACCTTTAATTGCAGCAGCTTTTAATATCATAGGATTAGGATACAAGTTTATTAAATATGCTACATTTGTAATATGACAGTAATCGTTAGTTGCTTTAGTATTAAATGCAATCCAATCTTGTGTATATCGTTTTTTACTAATAGTCACTTTATTATTTTTAAAACACGTCCACATTCTATCATTTTTCTTTGTTTGTAATTTATTCCTAAAAACATTATACAAATTAGACGACAAAATAGTAGGTACTATTTTATTATTTTTTAAATGTGTTACTGACAAAGCAGTTTCAGTATCACCTACAGCATTCAGTTTTTTATCATCTATAACATTGATAAGATGTTTTACTTCTGACGGTTTGCGACCAAATTGGATTAATTCATAGTCCATTCCATGATTTTTTAAATAAGCAGATAATAGTGAACCCTCAAACAAATAAGTAGCTATCCAAACTTCTCTAAATTTCTTTAATGTATCAATAGATAGTTCCCATACAATTACTTTACCATCTACGAATAATAATTGTCCCAAATCACACAAACATGCAAAATTTTCATATCGAGTATGAGATGGGTCACCACCATTTAGTCCAAAATTATTTCTGTTAAATCTGATAGTTAAATCATCTTCATCAATGAAAATCCATCCTAATTTAAACATTTGATTTAATTCTTCTGATGAATAGTCATCAAAAATATCATATACGGTTAACGTTTCATCTATAACTAATGTGTAACGAGACGTATTTTTTAACATATCGGGTGTCAAATTTAAAAATAATTGATGTGTGCTAACTATATTGTCTTCAACTTGTAACAAAAATGATAGTGATTCTCCTTTGTTACCATTTTTACTAAAATTAGGATGCTTAAACATTCTATCTTTTAGAGGAGCTTTTTGGTCATAATCATATAATACGGAATGTTCTGCATCAACGATAATAGGTCTTTTAAGAATATCATCTGCATCAAATTTTGTCCCTGCTATACGATGACATTCAGATAATAAAGGAGTGATATACAAATATCTATTCATCATACTTGATTTTTTATTTCACTAATAATAGTTTCAGTTTTACCCGAACCCATTAACGCATCATACACTTTTATTTTCATTATATTAATACTCATTTTATTTTTCTAAATGATAATATAAAAATTTGAAATTGTAAAGAGGAAAAAATGACAAATTTACCGAAATTGAAATTGGGTTTACACTTATTTTTTACTATTTTTAATATATATTTTTAGTATATTCGCTTTTAAGAGCAACTCAATATTTTTAGTACTAAATTATTGTTTTTAAAATATATTTTTTACAAAAAAAATCATTTTTACACTACGCTATAGTGTAACTTAAAAATTATAACAGCGTAACGGAGTGTAGCTGTTAAATATTTTACGTAACGGAGTGAAGTAAAATATTTCTATTAAAATATAGAATAAAAATATATTATTCCGCTACGCTCATAATATATTTTGTTACTTCACTCCGTTACGTAACATTTTTAGTTTTATATTATCATTAATTCCCTTTCATTCTTTTTGGTGTTAACCGATTATTTAATAAATTACTATTTCGGTAAATCTTTCTTTTATGTATATCATACTACTGTTTAAATGCGATTTAAGACGTAGTAATGAAAAGTAATATCTTAGTACTACTTTTTCTTTATCATGTCATAGAGGTGCTTTATTGATGTGTATAATTGATTTTATTAAATGAGATATAATTACTAATAAATGCTAATTATATTATTCATTATTACTTTTATATTAAACTATTATTTCTTAGTAATAGTGAGCTTCGCTCACACAGCTTCGCTGCTCTTTTTCTTTCTTTTTTCTTCTATAAACTACTTTTTATTACTATATTATTATAAATATATTTTTATATATTCTCTTATAAGAGTAACTGCTATATCTTATTGTAATATAAAGAGAAAAAAAATAATTCACATAAAGCATTTATGTAAATCTTATTATTCACGTTAGACTAATAGTAAATTGATTTTTTAGTATAGTTTTGTTATGATACTTAAAAGAATATAGATAAAGGATTTATTGATGGAATTACATGTATTAGATGCAATTATGGGGTCAGGTAAGACAACTAGATTGATAGAACTTATAGCTAAATTACCTTCATCAGAAAAGATAATTTATATAACCCCATTACTGTCTGAGTGTCATCGTATTGCGGGTACAACACCTGACGAAGAAGATTATGATAAACCTTTGTTATTAGATGGTGAAAATTATTTATATGATGAAAATCATCCATTAGCTAATAGATGTTTTATGTTACCTTGTACTAAAAAAGGTATTAATGGAACAAAATCTCGTGATTTCATGGAACTAGTTAGATATGGTTGTAATATAGTATCTACACATTCATTATTTAATTCATTAACTCCTAGCATACACTTAATGATAAAACAACAGGGTTATACTTTAGTATTAGATGAATCAATAAGTGTTTATGAAATATATGAAGAATTATCTGATATAAAGGAATTAAAAGCATTTATTAATAATGGTATTATAAGTTTATTAGATGATAATATTACCTTGTCATGGAATCACGATAAAATAGAGTATAAAGGTATAAAAAGATTAACAGAAATAGGTAATTTATGTGATAATAGACGTTTATTGTTAATTGACGGTAAAGTAGTAATGTTAGAATTTCCTATAGATATTATTACTTCATTTAAGAAAATATATCTAGCATCATATATGTTTAAATATACTCCTATGTATGCGTATTTATGTAGTCATAATGTAAATATTACTTTTCATAAGTTTGGGAAAAAACCATCAGAATATAAAAATCTTATTAACTTAATAGAAGATAGTAAATTAAATGAAATAGGTAATGATTATTACAGTCTTAGTGAAAAATTTTATAGAAATAAAACATTAAATTTTATTATGACTAGAAACCTAAATAACTTTTTTAGATACAATATAAAAACTAAAGCTAATGATAGAATATGGACTATATTTAAAAAGTATAAAACTTGTATAGGAGGTAAACAGTATAATAAACAATGGGTAGCATGTTCAACAAAAGCCACAAATCAGTACCAACATATCGAAAATGTTGCCTATTTAATCAATCTATTTCCTAACCCAATGTTATTAAAACTATTATATAGTAAAGGTATTCATTTGGATATAGAAAAATATGCGTTAGTAGAAATGTTACAATTTATATGGCGGTCACGTATAAGAAATGAGCAATCAATTAATTTATACATACCTTCATCAAGAATGAGGAGCTTATTTCATCAATGGTTAAATGATGAATTTAACGACTAGTTACATTTTTTATACACTAAAAATTAAAAAAATTGTATGATAGTAAAAAATATCAATGAGGTTATTATGCGTAAATTAAAAACTAGTGCAATTGATGTGTTATTAAAAATTTCATCACAAGATAAAAATATTTTAGAATTAATTAATTATATAAAATTATTACGTGATAATTGTAATAATTATTACAAACATTCATATTCTCGCTTATTATTAGGTATATTTTGTGAAATTTTATATCCTGATGAAATGCGGATATGTCGTTGTGACGGTATAATTGAGGAAGCATTGAGAGTGAAAGATGACTTACATATTCCTGAAAATATATTTGTTAATACTACTACGCTTTATTCTAAACTTTTTGATTTATCTGCATTTGAACATACATATTCCATACCTAATAATTATTGTATTTGAGGTTTCTGTGAAAGATTTTGATGATTTATATCGAGATATGAATAGTGTTGTTAATCTATACACTAGTCAATTCAAGCGTAAAAAAGCAGCTTGGGGCTTACATAATTCTAAATTAAAGCAAAAAGGTTCTATAGATATGTGTCGTATCTATAGTTATAAAACATCTGACAATATATTTCAGAAAAAAGTTAAACAACCTAAAGAAAAATCTCACGGTATAATTTTACTAATAGATAATTCTTATTCAATGGTATCTAATATTTTTAGTGTTGTTCAGAAAGCCACAGAACTTGCTATTTTTGCAGTACGAAATAAAATTGATATGGAATGCTATTTTTTCACAAGTGGTAGAAATAAATGTGCAGAAAAAGATAAGGAAGGGTTAAACGTAGATGATTTAAAATTAGTTAATTTGTATAACAGAAATATGTCTGAAACTGATATTCGTAATATTTTTTATAACTATTATTTATTTAAATATAATCGTAATATGCTTGATACTAATATTTTAAGACATTTAGAACATATTTGGTATATGAGTGGAACTCCCCTTTTAGAAGCATATATGGCAATGGTTGAACGTTGTAAGTTAATGAGTTTGCGAGATATTCAACATATAAATTTATGTGTATTAACAGACGGTGAAACTAATTCTCCTTTATATTTTGGAGGTGATATTTTAAAATCATTTTTAGACCCATTTAGTCAAAATATTTATAACGTTGATAATTCATTAAAAATGAATATAGAAAATAAACAACTTGAGCTTATGAATAGAATACTTAAAGATAGTAATATAACAACATCACATATACATATAACATCTGAATATTCTTTCTATGATAAAATTATTCCTGATACTATTTTAAGAGATAAGTTTAATATAGATTCATATGTCTATATAGACAATAATCCACTAAAATTCGATAATACATTGATTATTAAAAGCAAATATATCAAAAATATTAATTTAGATACTAATGACATGCAAGACTATAATCATAAAATTAAAATTAATAAACAATTGACGACTAGCATTATAGATGCGTTATGTCAATATTATTTATAGGTATTAATATGAATGAAAGAAAACAAAGAGAAATACGATTAGCAACTGATATTATTGCTAAATTACTTGCATCAGAAAATCTTAAAATTATTGATGGAGGAACAAATGTAAGCTATATTGATGTGGTTAAGCGTGAAGTACATGTTGTTAAATTTAAGGCTGATAGCCCTTTAAATACTGAAAGTGTACGTCTTACATCATTAGCTCATGAAGTTGGACATGCTCTTTTCACACCTGTAGATTTATTACATCAGAAAATAGATGAATCATATCCTAATTTAGCACCTTTTATTAATATTGTTGAAGATGTACGTATTGAACGTCTTATAAAAAATAGATTTGCAGGTTTACATCGTATTATGAATGAAGGACGTTTACTAATGTATAAAAATGGTGTATTTGGTGAAGATGCTATTACTAATCCTAATTCATTAGAATTTATTAATAAATTCATTTTAGCATTTAAAGTAGGAATTAGTAATACTAATGGTTTAATTTTAAGTAATGTTGAATCGTGTGTATTACGATATATTGAATTACATGCTACTGATAAGGAGTCTGTTATTAAATGTGCAAAATTATTATACAACTTATGTGAATATAAAGCATTACCGCCTGATGAATTAGATAAGTTTAATGAATCAATTAATCCTGAAAAAAATAATTCAGAAAATGAAAGTGAATCTTCTGAATCATGTAACAATTCAGATGAAAATATTTCTTTAAATGAAACAGAAGAAAATAATGTCAATTTTGATAATGACAATTTTAATAATGAAGAAAATTCAGATGAATCACCAAAAGAAGATAACAATTTAGATGAAATTGATAATACTGAAAATACAGAAAATACTGATTCAAGTAATTCTAATGAAGATAGTAATAGTAAAGAAAATGAAGTAGAAGAAGGTAATGAATTAGACCCCAATACAATTTTACGTGTATTATTATCTATAAGTGAAAAATTAACAGACGATGATGTTAACTATAAAAAAGAATATGATAACAATATTTTACAAAAATTAGATAATGAATTACAAAATCATGTTGACAATAATTCATGCACTGCTACAATATCTAAAACTTTTTTTAGTAATAATATTATTCAAATGTATGAGGTTTAAATTTTAATAATGTATAAAGATGACGTAATTTCTAAATTAACTAATATTATTAGTACATATGGTAATACAGAATTATCATTTTCAAAAATATCTACTGAGTTAGGTATTGATGATGCTAAATTAGTAAAAACATATGGTGAATTAGTTACTACTGGAATATATAATTTACCCGACATAGATGAATTAATTAATAGAATTGAATTATTAGAAAAAGATAATAAAGTTGAATCTTTTGATAATAGTAAAGTCACAACTTTCCATACTATTAACCATTTAATACCATCTATAAACCCTAAATATGTTCCTTTTGGTTGTTATAATACAATTTTACGTATTGTAAGCAATAATAGTTTTCTACCTGCATACATAGTCGGTGAGTCGGGGGGTGGTAAAAGCGAATCTATACGACAAGCATGTGCTAAGGCTAAACGTGAATTAGTATATTTTAATGCTACTAATGAAACTACCGAAGAAGATTTAATCGGTAGCTTTATTTTAGAAGATGGTAATATGTTATGGAAAGACGGCCCTGTACTTGTTGCTATGCGTAGAGGTGCTGTATTACTATTAGATGAAATTGACCAACTACCATCTTCTAGTATGTCGTTACAATCTATTCTACAAAATGAACCTTACTATATTAAAAAGACTAATGAAATAGTAACCCCTAAAGATGGTTTTACTATTATTGGTACAGCTAATACTAAAGGTGATGGTGATGGTGGTGACCGTTTCATTGGTGCTAATGTATTAAATGAAGCTTTCTTAGAAAGATTTAATGTTATTTATGAGCATCAATATCCTCCATTAAATGTTGAAATGAAAATTTTACAAAACTATTCTTCTGATAACAAGTTTTGTGCAAAATTAGTAAGATGGTCAAATTTAATTAGAAAATCTTATTATGATGGTTCTATACCTAGATGTATAACAACAAGACGTTTAATTCAAATTTTAAAAAATGTTAGTGTTTTACAAAATGAAAAAGATGCTATAACTTTTGCATTAAATCGTTTTGAAAAACATGTACATGAAGCAATGTTAGGGTTTTTTGAAGCAATGTCTAGTGAACCATTTAATGATGGTTTAGATGAATTAGCAGGTACTGCACCTATTATATCAGATGAAACAAAAATTTTATTTAATAAAATTAATAATAATTCAAGAAAATTATTAGAAGAAGATGAAGATAATGATGAATTTGTAAAATCTTTAGCAAAAAAACATTTATCTAATTCACCTAGTAAAGATGAAATTTTAAAAGAATTACAAAGTAATTCTAATTATATTTAATTAAATTAAGGAAACAAAAATGTATTTTGAGAAATTAAAACAAAACTTAATGACCGCTCGTGTTGCTAAAGACACTAAAAAAATTGAATTATATTCATATTTGTTGGGACAGGTTACATTAAAGACAAAAACACCTTCAGATGATGATATTTTTAAAACAATTAAGGCGTATATTAAATCACTTAAAAATGTTAATACTGATAAAAAAGATTATTTAGAAAAATGTGATTTTGAAATTAGCGAATTAGAATCATTCTTACCTTCACAATTATCAGATATTGAAATTAAAAATATTTTATCATTCACACTGAAAGACCCATGCTTTAGCTAGGGGATGTAAGGAGTAAACTAGTTGACACAAAAATAAATTAGTATATAATATAAACTATTAAGAGTTGAATAAAGAATGAAGACACTAAAGCTCCGAATCAAAGACAAACATTCCAAATTGCTAACGAAGTTAGCAAGACAGGTTAATTTTGTCTGGAATTACGGAAATGCTTTATGTTATACTCACTTAAAACGTACAGGTAAGTTCTTTTCAGCATACGACTTGCATCACTACACAAGTGGAGCAACATCTTGCGGACTTGATTTGCATAGTCAAACTATACAATCTATCAATGAAGAATTGGTTACAAGACGCAAACAATTTCGCAAAGCTAAATTGCAATGGCGTGTGAGCAAGGGTGCAAGAAAATCTTTAGGTTGGATTCCATTTAAAGCAAGTTCAGTCAAATATATAAATGGTCAAATACGATATAGCGGTAATTTCTTTAGTATATGGGATAGTTATGGGTTAAACAACTACAATATCAAGACAGGTTGTTTCTCGCAAGATGCGAGAGGTCGGTGGTATATTTGTCTTAATGTTGTAGAAAAAGAACCCAAACCAATCCCTAATAATAAAGATAAATCAGCTATCGGGATTGATTTAGGACTAAAAGATTTCTTAGCTACCTCAGACGGTTTAAAGATAGAAGCTAAACAGTTCTATAGAAAATCTGAGGCTAAGTTAAAAATTGCTCAACGAGCAAATAAAAAACAAACTGTCAGAAAAATACATAGCAAAATTAAAAATCAAAGACTAGATTTTTTACACAAATTATCTAGCAAATTAGTGAAAGAACACTCTGCTATATTCGTTGGTAACGTTAATGCAAAATCGTTGTCAAAGACAACTCTTGCTAAATCTG
>JACCDG011616754.1_pt1 | contig 20088 bp, 16 predicted proteins | sample 7442471 | NCBI WGS metagenome assembly JACCDG01 (sample SAMN15323444, study PRJNA562643) | freshwater metagenome | isolation source: river surface water | place: USA:Blue River Watershed | collected 2017-08-17 | reverse complement strand
AGGTGTGCATGGACGGCTGGCTTGAAGCCACCATCCAGTTGCGTGCGGTTGAAGACGGGGATTCGGGCCAGCACTTCCGCATCCACCATGGCGGCCATCCAATGCGGCTCGCCGTAGTAGTCGCGCAGTTGCTTGTAGGACAGCCGGTAGAGCAGCGTCTTTCCAGCGCCATCAGTACCCCATGCAGGTATCGCATCGGGTTTGTACCGCAGGTCCTTTTGCCGCTCCCAGTTGCTGCTGAAGTAGTAGCGCGGCACGATGCCGTTCTCCTTCTTCGCCGCGCGAACACGGCACACGTCGAGGTGATTGATCGAGACGGGGCCGATCCGTGCATGTAGTACCTCCCAGCTCATGGTGTTCATCAACGCCAGATCGAGGCCCGTTGCCTCCAACAGCGCCCCTTCACCGGCCTCGCCGCAGAGTTCCTCCCACACGGCGATCGCGTCCTTCATCGGTTCGCCGCCTTCGTCGAGCAGGTCCACGCCATCGCCTGCCACGTACTGCCCGAAGGCGTTCACGCAGGCATCGAGCGGACCGCAGTTGTCGGCCAAGGCCCGGCAGAACTCCGGGAACAGGTTCTGTGTTCCGAAGCGCACCCACGGCTCGCCGGTGATGGACCTGTCGCCAATGGCGGGTGCGTTGCCCACCTGGCCCAACGCCTTCACGCGCAGCAGCCTCCTCCCCTTGGTATGATTCCGCTCTTCCATCCTTCAAAATGCGAAGGGCGGCATCGGTCATGCCTTTGCCGCCCTTCGTCACCACGTGAACACCACGATCACGATGTTTCTTCGATGTTCGTTGCCCACCAGTTCGTCGTTCGTCCCTTGTGATCGCAGGCTTTGATGCCAGCGATGATGTGTCCGTTGTCCAGGTGATCCAGCGTGATGTCGCCAAGGAACGGATGGCGGACCTCGATGCGACCACCAGTGAACCTGTAGCGCGTCACCGGCACCTCCTTCGGCTCTTTGCGCTCGACCTCTTCGATCTTCGCGCTTCCGCCATCATGGGCCTGCCTCGGTTGCCAGCGCATGGCTCAGATCATTAGGCCGTTTCGGCATCCACCAATGCGGAGAGCGTGGTGGCCAGGTCGGTCATCAGCAACTGGTAGTGCTTCTCCGGCTCGTCGGTGCTACCAATGGAGATGGATTCGCCAAAGGCATCACTCGCGCTGCCCGTGGAGTTCACGGTGAGGTCAAGACCGCCTTTGCTTCCAGCCACGATGATCTTGCCGTTCTTCGCGGCGAAGATGCTCACCAGGTTGGTGTTGATCAGCTTCTCGACCTTCTTGGCGGCATCACCGGAAAGGTCCAGGATGCGACCCGAAATGGTGGGGCTGAAGGTCCGTGCTCCGGTGTTCTCGTCCACCGTCATCTCATCGGTGAAGATGAAGCCGCGCTTGTCGAAGTTCCACGGGTAGATCACCGTGGTGGCGGCCATGGTGAAACCGGTGTACACCTTGCTACCTGGTGTGCCCTCGGTGAAGGTGATGTCCTTTCGGTTGACGAGCCAATGCTTCAGTTCGTCGAGTCCGGGCTTCACCGGTGCGCATACCTCGGAGGAGGGGTTGGAGGTGGTAAGGGAACAGGCCATGGTTCAGGTACTGTTTCAGGTTGTGCTTTCGGTTCTATTTGTCTGCGGATCAGTACGCGGTGGTGATGTACGCCTCGTGGACGATTTGGGTGCCCGCGCAATACTCCGTGCGGATCTTGTTCAATTGCTGGTCCGTGTTGTACCACGCCTCGCTGTTGGCCATGTCGTCGTTGCCGTCCGTGCCGAACACGATGGCCTGCTTGCAGGTCAACATGGCGCGATGCGGGTACACGCCGCCGAAGTCGTCGCCGATGCGCTTGTCCCAGTCTGGCTTCTTGATCACGGGGATGCCATTGAAGGCGAGCGTCTTCACGCCGGCCACCAAGGTGCTGAATGCAGCCTCGCTGCCGCTCTGCGTTTGCAGGTAGGCCAGGTAGTTCTCGTACACCGTGCGTGTGACGTAGAACCGCGAGTCGTTCTCGTCGAACTCGGTGAGTTCGTTGGTACGCTTCTCGTACAGCCCTTGCAGGATGTCCTTCGCAGCTCCGGCCTTCAGGGTGGTGTTGCGCACCGCTGCGGTGGTGTTGGCCACGGAACCCGCGAGCGCACCGCTCACGTTGGCCACGCTCACAAGCACGTTCATGCCGGGCTGCCCCGCTTCCACGATGATGTCGGCACCGGCGGAGGTCACCACACATGCGCCGTGGCGTGCCAAGATGGCTGCGGCATGCGCGGTCACGAAGTTTGCGGCGGTGGTGGTCAGGTTCGTGTCGAACGTGGCCAGGTAGTTCACACCGTTGATGTTCACGTTGGCGGTGCCGCTGGCACCGGTCAGCGTTGCCGTCTTGACGGCAGCGACAGCAACTACGTTCTGGTAAGCCGCACCATTGATGTTCAGCCGCTGCGCAGCGGGGATGGATCCTGCGGCGAACTCACCGATCACGCGCGGCCAGATGCCGGTGTACTCCTTGTAATGCACGTCTGCCGTGCCGCTGGGGGAGAACAGGCCTCCCGTGTTGGTCATGGTCTCTTTGGCCACGTCACCGAGCCAGCCTTGGCGGACGGCATCGCGGGCCAGCCCATCGTTGAACGCCTGCATGAAGATGGCCTTCAGTTCGGCGTCGTTGTCCAAGTTGTTCATGTCCACACCGCTCGCCAGCGCAAGCTGGTACACGGTGTTGTAGAACTCGTACGGCGTCTGGTGCTCCTCGGCCTTCATGCGGGCCACGCTGAGCACGCGCGGGGTGATCACCACGCCGTTACCCGTAGGGGTGTAGTTGGTGCCGGGAGAGTAGCCCTTGGTGATCTTGTCCAGCGGACTGATCCGAAGGAGTTGCTTGGAGGTCTTCACGTCCACAATCACGGTGAACTCGTCCGTGATGCGGCTCTTCTCGATGAAGAGGGGCGTGAAGAATTGATTCACCAGGTCTTGCTTGGTGAACGGGCTGAGGCCCGAAGGGATCATCAAACTGGGCATGGTTCAGGGTGGCCGTCAGGCCGTTTGTTCGTTTTGTTGTTGGTCCGCCTTGGTGAGCGCCTCGATCAGATGGCGCTTGGACTGCCCGGCGAGGGCGATCCCACGCTCTTCGCACAGGGCGAGGAGCTGCTTGTTGCTTAGGTCCGCGTACTGCGCCGATGCTACGGTGGTGCCGTCCTCGCCTTCCGTGTCCCCGGTATCAACGGCAGGTCGCTCCGATGCTACGGTGGTGCCGTCCTCGCGCTTCCAGCCCTTGGCGTCGAAGTGCGCAGCGTCGGACGCAGGCACTTCTACCACTTCGCCGGTATCGGGCAGGATGTAGCGCACGGTGTTCATCACTTCGCGGCTGCTTTGGCCTTCATTGCGCGGTCATAGGCTGCCCGCTGGATCGGCGTCATATCCTTGAAGAACTGCGTCTTCACAGCAGCCGCCACGGGGTCGGCCTTTCCCAACTCGGTCTTGGCCTCCTGGTTGTCCGGCACGGTGGCTTTCGCCAGCGGCTTTTTCAACCCGGCGATCTCCTTGGCGTGGGCGGCCTTGGCCTCATCGAGGGCCTTGGTTAAGGCTTCGGTGGCGGTGGCGATGTCGGCCTTGGCCTTTTCGGCCTCCGCATTGGCGGCGTCGCCTTCTGCGGCCTTGGCCTTCATGTCTTCCACCTCCTTGGTCAGCTTGGCGATCTCCGCATCCTTGGCGGCGATGGCATCGGCCGAAACCTTGTCGGCATCGATCTCCACGTCCACGGTGACGCCTTCACTCAGCGCGGCCTTCACCGCGTCGATCGCGGAGAGCTTCACAACGGCCTTGGCCGTGATGGTATTCTTGCTCATGGTCTTGAGGTTCTGTTGGTAATGGGCGGCGACTTTGGCACCTTCCATGATCTCTCCGGCAACGCCGAGCTTCTTGGCCTCGGCGGCATCCCAGAGGATGCCTTCACCGTTACTGGCCTCCATGTGCGCCTTGGCCTCGGCCTTGGTCCAGCCGTATGCCTTGATGTACAGGTCAACCAAGAACGAAGTGGCGTTCTCGATGGATTTCTCGTCCCCGCCGTATGGCAGGTGAACGAGGAACATGGAGCCGGGCGCGATGGCGGTGCGCTTGGGTCCGGCGAGTGCCGCATAGACGGTGGCCGCGCTTGCGCACAGGCCGTAAATCTCCGCGTAGCATTCGATGTTGTGCTCGGTGATCCACCCGGCCACGGCGATTGCGTCATAGACGTAACCGCCGGGGGAGTAGATCACGAACCGCACGGAGGTGGGCTTCACCCACATCAGTTCACGCAGCAGAGCTTCGCCGCTGAGGTCGAAGGAGCCGACCTCCCCGATGATGGGGATCTCCCACGCGCCGTCAGGGGCGCGTTTGCCGATGGTCTTGGTGCGGTCCTTGGGCTCCACGATGCGGCAAATCACCGCACGCGCGATCGCACAACTGCGAACTACCTCTTCGACTTGTCACGGCCCTGCCCCTTCCGTCCTTCGCTTCGCATGGCCTGCACTGATCGAACGGATATGTCAAAACGTGCCGCAAGCTCCTGCTCGATGTCGTGGGCCGTGCGCACGGAGTGCGGGTCGGCGAGCATCCGGTAGAACTCGTGACGCACCACCGCGCGGCGCACGCGCTTCGCCGTTATGACCTGTTCGCGCACCAGGAGCTCGATCACCCGCTCTATCGGCGGTGATGCCCCCAGTTTCGCGACTGCGATGTCTATCAGGTGTTCGTTGTTACTCATAGTGTGCCGTGGCTTTCTATCACTTGTACCCGATCCTGCACGTCGTTGATCTCTCGGACACTCACAAATAAAGGGCGATCGGATATGCTCGCGGCTGCCCGCACGAACTGGTTCTGCACAATGTTCTGTGGCGTTGGGCGTGGGGTAACGATCCCGACGGTGCCACCCTCGGCATATCCCGCAGCGGCGTTGCCCGCGCGGAATGCCCGCATGATGGCGGTGGTGTCGTCCGCGTTGATGGCCTTCAGCAGGGCACGGTACCGGTCGGCCTGTCCACGGCGGTTGGAGATGACCTCCTCGCCTGGTGCGAGATGCGTGAACACCTTGTCGCCGTATGGCTGCCGCTGGCCCTGCACGGTGCCACCTGCGGCCATGGCCGGGGTTGCCGCGATCGCCTTGTACACGGCCGCCGCCGCCGCCGTAGCGGCCGCTACGGCCGAGGCGATGCGCAGGGCCACCGTGTAGGGGTCGCCGGGTGCCGCCGCCGCCGCCGCCTGGCCCACGGCCGCCGCGATGGCCGACATGGCCGTGATGATGTTCGACACCCTTTGCGCGGCGGCCCGTTTCTTCGCGCCCTCCGCCACCACGTTGGCCTTCTCCCTCTCCAACGCCTCGGTGCTCTGTCCTTCGCGTTCGGCGGCGGCGATCCGTTGGTCGATGGCGGCCACATCGGCCTGCGTCTGCTGGTCGATGAGTTCGATGATGCTGCCCACGGCCTGTTGGGCGGATGCGGCCACCTGCTGGAACTGCTCCACATCGCGCATGGTGCGCTGGGCAGACATCTCGGCCAGGTAGGCGTTGTACTGCTCCTGCAACGCCATGTCGTTCTGCCTGAACTGCTCCTTGGCCGCGTACAGCTCGGCATCGAGGGCCATGGCCGCCACGACCTGCTCGGCCGATAGCTCACCATCGGTATCGGCCAAGGCCCATTGCTTGTCGTAGGCTTCTGTGAGCGCCGCGATCTTGTCATCGAGCGCCTGTTGTTCGATCGCGCGGCGTTCTGCCAACTGGCGCTCGATCACGGCGGTGATCTCCTCCCCGCCTACCACCACGGCATCGCGCTCGGCCTGCTGCGCGGCCAGGAACGAGTCGGTTACGCCTTGGTTGGCCTTCACGCGGAGGCCGTTGTACTTGGCGGTGATGGCCGCCAGTTCCTGGCCGGCAGCCTCTTGGAGTGCGGCGGTATCCTGCCCGGCATTCTCCGCATCGGTGTACAGGGCCTCATACTGTTCGAGGATCCTTTGCCGCTCCTCTTCCTGCTGCCGGTCCAGTTGGGCCATGCGGTCGGCTAACAACTCGTTGTCCACGGCATACTGCGTGGCGGCCACGCGGCGCTCCACCTCTTCCTTGGCAAGGCCAGCGGCTTCGGCGGCGCGGCGCACGCGCTCCACCTTGTCGGCGTACTGCTGCTCTTCGGCACCCACGGCGGCATCCGCAGCCCGTGCCTGCGCGTCTTGTAGCGCCTTGGCCGCCGTATCCTCCGCCTGCACACGCGCGGCGGCGTAGCGTTCGCGGATCTCGGCGAGTTGCGCCTGGTGCTCTTGTTCGATACGCGACAGCAGGTCGGCATCGCCCTTGGCCTTGGCCGCGCGGTCATCGCGTGTGGCGGTGGCCTCGGCCACTTCACGCTCTTCGGGAGGCTTGGCCGCCAGGGATCGCTCGTTCTCGGCGGCGGTCAGTTCCTTCACCAGTTCCAGGCGGTCCCGCTCGGCATCGCTCACCTGCTTGGTGGCCTTGGCCGTTCCGCTGAGAGCGTCGATCTGCCGCTGTATGCTGGCGATGTTGCGGTCGGCGGCGGCGATGCCAGCGGCGTCCGCAGCGGTAAGGTCGTTGCGGTTCTTCTTGGCCGTCTCCAGTTCCGCGTTCAGGTATTCGAGGCGCTGGCCAACGGTGGCCGTGCTACTGGTGGCCTTGGCGTTCTTCTCGGCCTGGGCGGCGGCGGCGGCCTGCTCCTGGGCGATGGCCTGCTGTGTGGTCGCTGCCTCGGCCTGCTTCCGGCGGTCCACCTCCTTCTCCAGCATGTCCAGCATGGCCATTCGCGCCTCCGCTTCCCGGCGCGTCTGGTGGGTGGCGTTCTCGCCTTCCTGCTGGTACGTCAACAACACGGCCTGACTTTCCTTCCTCGCCTCGTTCAGCGCCCACTCGGCGTTCTCCAGCCCCTGTGCATCCTCTGCGGCGATCTTGGCGTAAGCCACATGCTTCACCATTTCATCATTCAACTCTGCCCATGTCGCAACGCTGTCGCTACCAACGCCATCGAACTCCATGGCATTGATCTCTTCGAGCGCCTTCCGCTGCTCGGCGATCAGCCGGTTGGTGTTGCTCTCCGCCTCGTGTTGCTCCTTGGCCTTCTCGATCGCCTGTTCGCTCACCGCTATCAGCGCATCGTAACGCTCCTGGGTGATCTCCTTGTTGCGGAGCTGCTGGGCGTAGTCCTCACGTAACACGCTCTGCTGGTTCTGCACCGATTGCAGCGCCGTGTCGGTGGCCGCCTGCACCGTTCGGGCCACCTCAGCGTTGAAGTCCACCAGCATGTTGAGTGCGGAGGTCGCCCCTTGAATCACGTCCTTGAAGAACTCGCTTACCGGCCCCTTGCCATTATCCAAACTCAACACGGCCGCATCCCACGCCGCTCCGAAACCCTTTGCTGCCCCTGTTATGGTGTTCAACTGCTCTGTAGCGATGCGGTTGGCAATGCCGCTGTCGTTCACCGCGTCGGTCCACTCGTTCACCGCTCCTGCACCCCCCTTCAGCAGGACGTTTGCTGCCGTGATCTGGGCGTTGCCGAAGATCTGTCCCAGGGCTTGGTCCTTCTGGGCTTGTGAAAGCCCGGCCGTGGCCTCGGACAATACCCCGGCCATGTTCGCCAGGCCCTTGAAGTTGCCCTGGGCATCGTAGAGGGCGTTGGCACCGTCGGCCGTGACGATGCCCAGGGCTTGCATCTGCTCTTGCGCCTGCTTGGATGGCGATGTGAGGGCAGATAGCACACCGCGCAGCCCAGTCCCGGCCTGCTCGCCAAGGATCCCGTTGGATGCGAACAGGGCCAGCGCCCCGGTAGTCTCTTCGAGGCCCACGTTCATGGATGCCGCGACTGGCCCGATGAACTTCAGCGCGTTCCCGAAGTCGCTCACTTCGCCCATCGCCTTGTTCGCCGCCCCGGCCAGCAGGTCGGCCACGTGCGTCATGTCCTGACCACTGAGGCCGAACTGGACCATCGTTGCGCTGGCGTATTCGGCAGCCTGCCCAGCCTCCAATGAACCGGCGGCAGAAAGGGAAAGCGCCCCTTCGAGAGCGCCTCCGAGTATGTCGGCCGCGCTCACCCCTGCCTTGGCCAGGGCCTCAATGCTCTCGGCCGCCTCCTTGGGGCCAACGTTGAACTTGGGGCCGATCTCACGAGCCGCCTTGCTGATCTGCGTGATGCTCGCCGCATACTCCCCACCAAGGGCGCTTATGCGCCCCAACTGCGCATCGAAATCGGCGATGGTCCTTACCGCTCCGCCGATCACGTTCACCACGCCGCCGATCGCCGCACCAACGCCGATGTACTGCAAGGCAAGGCTTGACAGGCCGGACCTCAACTCCTGCCCCTGCCCTCTCACGAATTGATCGAACTTCCCATTGAGGTTGCCGGTGGCCTCGGCCGATGTTCTCGCGCTGGCTTCGATAGCCTTCAGGCTCTCGGCGTACTGCTTGCTGTTGATCTTGCCATCGGCAAGCTCCTTGTTCAACTCCCCTACCTGCTGATCCAGCTTCGATGTGATGGCGTTCGTTCGCTCCATCTCATCCGCGATCAGTTTCTGAGCGGCTTTTGCATCGGTAAGCTCGGAAACCAGCCGCGCCTGTTCATCGGCGTATCTCTCCTGCGTCACCTCCCCCTTGGCTAATGCCGCATTCAGCGCCTCCACCTGTGCTGAGTTCGCGCCCATTGCAGCGTCAACCTTATCCATTGATAGGCTCAACTGCTCATGCCTCTTGGACAGCTCACCAATTATGCCGCTTTGTTGAAGCGCGATGGTTGAAGCCTCGGCCATCTTGTCCCGGAAGCGAAGGCCGTGCTCAGTGAGGCCGCCGAGGTTGTTGGAGAGTTCGCGGACCTGGGCGGATAGTGCCCGCTCGGTGAGTACCGCCTCGGACAGCTTTTTGTTGGTTGCATCACGCTCGGCACTCAACCGGCGTAGTGCCGCCACCTGCTCTTCGGTGGCATGGCCTGAATCGGATACAGCCTTCTCGATGGCGGCCTCTTGCGCGATCAGGCCCTTGGTCTCCTTGTTCAGGTCGCGGATGCCCGCGCGGGTATTGTCAAGGCTCTTCTTCAGCTCCTCGAACTTCCGCAGCGCCGGACCCTGCTCAATGCGGATCTCGTAGACACCTTCGATCTTGCGTTGCTCTGCCATGGTCAGTTGGTGTAGATGGTGGCGCCGTTGCCGATCAGCCAGGATACATCTGCGATCCCCTGCGCAGTCGGCGCAGCGTTGGTGCCGCCGCTCAGGTCGCACTCGCCGCTGAATTCGTTGGCGCGAAGATTGGCAAGGATGGCGTTGACGGAACCCACGGTGAGCCGACAGGTGATCACGATGTGGATAAGCGCGTGGGTAGAAGGCAGGATGATGCTCTCGGTGGAGCCGATGATATAGAGCTCCTCCTGCCCTGCGATAGCAGGAATGGTGATCTCCGGTATGGATGTGTTGAGGAGTTGCAGGGATCCGTACGCCCCGAAGGGAACCGCGGCAAGCCCCGACATCTCGATCGCAGTGATGTCACCGTCACCACCGTAGACCGCGAAGGCTGCCCTGCTGTCTTCCACGGGGGTTCCGTTGGCATGGCTTCGCCAGATGCAGATGGTGTCCGGTCCTGTCAGTTCGGCCTCAACCCCATCCGCTGTATGGACGCTCCCGTCGGACGCGCGACGGTAACTGAAGTATCCGGCACTATACTCCAGATCGATGTTGCCGGTGAACGTGATCGACACATACCCCGGCCCATCGCATACGAACGGTTCAGGCTCCACGTACGGCTTCAGCGCCACCTCCTTGCCGGGGATCTCCACAAGGATGCACTTCGTGGGGATGCCCTTGCCTAAGCGGTGCTGCTGGATCTCCTGCACCCAATACCATGCGGGACCGCTGCCGTCATCCACAAGGGTTGGCATGCCGAAGTCGAAGTCCTTCAACTCGTGGTCGCGGATGAATAGGTTGGCTTCCAAGTGTGGTTCGCTCAGGCGTCGAACGCGACCATCCCAGAAATGCGCTACCGTGCCTTCGTATCCAGCCGTGGCGTTGCCCCAATGGATAGGAACCCCATTGGTGGCATCGGTCACGAAGTAGCACTTGGGATACTCGGTCTCACTGGCAATGTCGAAGGTCCACGAGCCGGTTGCCATGCCATCGGCCACCAACAGGCGCATCGTGCGCCCGTAGTCATCTACTTGGTAGTCGCCACCCTTCGACCGCATGATCGGCGCGGTGATGCCTCCGCCGAACATCGGCCCCATGACGGTCTGCGAGAAAGGAAGGTCGATCTTCTTTTCATCCGCGTACCCGTCTTCGATCACAGAATCCTCGTTGCCGTAGTTCGGATATGTCGTGACCTGTGTGATGTTGTGCAACTCATCATCACCATCGTCATCATCCCATCGGAACAGGATGCGCTTGGGCGCGGTCTTGTATACCTTGGCAGGTGCCTGCGTGTGGTCCATCCGCGTGGTCCAGTCACGGTAAGGTGCGTCCGTCGCTGGCTTCCGTAGGTACTCCTCCTCGTGCCACATGGACACCTTTTTAGAGTAGTTATCCGTGACAAGGATCAAGCCTTGGTTGTCCAAGATGCCTTGCAGCAGGTTGGAAACGTTCATGTCCGGCACCACACTACCTAACTGGATAGGCATCTGAACGCCGTCCAACTGATAGGCCGTGATGTCGTCACTATCCCACTTGAAGTACTTGTTGACGAACAGGGGATCAACGGGGTGGAACGTGACCCTGTTCGTCACTATGATGGAACACGAGCCGCTATACCCACCGCTTTCGCGCTGAATAGCGAGTCCTACGTTCACGCCAGACGGAAAGGCAACGTCTTCAAACGTGTGGTGGAAAATCACCGCGCTATCGCTCACCGCTGGATCGAACCTCCGCATGGTTGTTGCCAGCGGAACGTTGTTGGTGAAGTCGTATACGTGTAGGTAGAACTTTTCTCCGGTCGTTGGTGGTGAGAAAGGGTTTATGATTATGCCTATACGATCAACCCTCACGGTGTAGTCGCCAGTAAAAGGCGGTTCGTAAACACCGGCGTTATAATTCGCTCCGGGGTCGAGCTGTTCGGAATCCAGCAGGTATGCGCTTGGCGTCGATCCTAGGTTCGTAAGGCTATATGACGTACTTCCACTGCTCCGAACGGTAGCCCCTTCGGGATGACCATAGAAGTGCGGTGTGAGCGGTTCGCTAGGGCTGGTGATTACCAGCTTTTCCCACACGTCCGAGAACTTTCCCTTGGCAACGAACTGGTATCCCGTTGGCAGAAGTGCCTCGTTCAGCAGCCTGTGAACGCGCATGGCAGGGCGTAGCCTCCACCGCTTCACGTCGAACGAGCTAGAACGGCCCTCTAGGTAGCCGTAGTCGATCAGTGGGAAGTAGAGCAGTGAATCATCATCCGTCCACGTATCGACGATGAACTCTCGGGTGAGCGACGGACTTTCACCAGTGATCACATCGGTGAACTTGGTCCGCTTGGCGTAGTCGAACCACGAGGCGTTTCCGCTCACTGCTACGCACTGGATTTGGTCGCGATTTTGCTCTAACACCCTCATTTCTGAGACGAACAGGTCCACACTATCATCACCGATCCGCAGCACAGGGCGGCCATTCCGGGGCACCTCGGCCATGCCTTCGCCGCCCAGGACGCGCCGAGCTTCCTTGGTGGCTATCACCCGGATTGTCGTACTCGTTGCGCCCTTGACCACGGATGGGTCGGTCAGGTTGTTCACGGACAGGGAGAATGCGGGCAACTGCCCGTCATCCATGTAAACCTCAACTCCGTCGATCGTTGCCCTCATTTCCGCATCCTGTCTATCTTTCCCACATGAAACACCTGCCCATCTTCGTTCTCGCGCTGTGCATCATGTCGTGCAAAAAGCCCAACCGAGAGGTTGTCTATGCTGTGACTTGCGACCATTGCAGCGCCGGGTATGAAGACCTTTCCGGAGCATACCGATACATCAAGCTGGCCCCCGACACCACCTACCTGTACACGGACATCGACACCGTTATCGACGGCGTTGAGATGCTTTGGACGCGCGTGGATACGACTATAAACACCGGACCCTTCACGTGGCAGACGCGCTTCATGGCACCGGTCGAGGTTAGGGATAGCCGCCTTGTGTTCAGCGTGTCTCGCCTCAGCACACACGGTAGCGCAACGGCCTCGCGAACCATTGACGGCGTGAAGGATGAGCGAGTGCTGAGTGGGTCTGATATGTGGACAGAGTTCCATTGACATCACGCCTGCTGGCTTAGTTCATCCACGCCCATCCTGAACTCCACCGTACACGGCTGCATCCCCGGCCCCGTGGAGTAGCTGCGCACATCGCCCGATGTGATGATGCAGGGGCACCACCTTCCATGGTCCTGCACGATCACGTTGGCGCTCTCGCACAGGTCTTCGGCCAGCCACTGCTTCACGTCGCGATGGATCGGCGCGGTGCTTACCACGCGCGATCGCTCCGGTTCTGCCCGGTAGGTGCGCTCCATCCAGTCGAAGCCAGTGCCCACGCCGTAGGGCTTCTGCACCGTGGCCCGCTTGGTATTCGACGTGCCGATTTCGCGGCCGGTGAAGGTGTGGCTGTCCACGCCGCCGAGCTTGTTGAGCCACGCGAACTGACGCGCCCCCTCCTTGCATCGGGCATCCACCGTGACCTCGATCGGCTCGCTGTGGAAGTTTGAGTTCTCGAACCGGATCCACACCGCGTACCGCGTCATTCCGTCCACCGTTTCCCCAAGATCTCCGGGGCCGATACCGACGCGGAACGAGGATGTCGGGCCGCTCATGGTGAACACCACGTCCCCGTGGATGGCTGGCGTGTTCGTCAGGTTGTAGATGCGAAGGCGCGGGCCGTCGATCTCGTAGTCCGTGGCTTGATCGGTGAGCATGTGGATACCGAACCTTTCACCGGGGCGCAGCGTGACCTTTCGACCGGCCACCTCCCCTGACTGCGTGCGCACCACCCCGCGCGGAAGCATGGACAACACCTTGCGGGCGTAGCTGGTGCCTCCTACAACGAACTCCGACATGGACGGCTCGGACCAATTCAGCACATCCCCCGCGAAGGGGTGGACGGCGTTCACGGCCACGCGGTACGATGACACATCATTGGCGTCGTCCACCAGCACATCATGCGTTCCATCGAACGGATCGGGCACGGCGGATGAACCCGGAACATCGTAGATCTCCGCAATGTGAACGCGGTAGAACAACGCGGTCACGCCGTGGGCATCGTGAGCTATGCCGCTCGTGGGCGGCACAACGAAGTGATCTATCCGGTGCGTGAAGAAGTCTCGGATGCGCAGGTCAACGTTGAAGTGCGCGCGGCCCGTGGCGTCGGGCGTGGCCCGCAAGTCCACCACTTCCGGAGCGCTGCCAACGGTAGGGTACACCAACAGCCGAAGGTGGATGGCGTAGTTGTTCAGCCACACGCGGAACGCACCGATGTCGGGTGGCGTGTAGTCACCATAGTTCGCCGATTGGATCACGGCGTACTTATCGCCACTGTCTGTGAAGTAGTTCGTCACCATGTGGACGCCAGCATAGGGGCCGCAGCCCGCATCCATGAGGATGGTCTGCCCGGCCTGCAATGGGACCGGCCCTTGCGTGGCCGACGAGAATAGCATGACCACATCTCCAACCTGAAGGTCATTGCCCAGCGTTGACACGTCGGAAGAGTCGGCAATGAACACCTCATCTATCTGTGACAGGACCGGGTCTGAACGCAGTACCGTGAACCGGATGGGACGGTAGCACGATGCCGGTGATGCTGGCTGTGTGACGGTAGCTGCCATTCGTTACGCTGCTTTGAAAGCCCTGCCGAACTGCGACACGAGCGCCTTGGGGATGTCGGAGAGGAAGGCGGACAGGACCGCGCCAACGCCCGGCTGTGCGCGTTCGATGGCGGTGGTGTAGATGTTCTCGCCACCCTCCCTCCATTGCCTCGACCCCTCGCGGAGTATCTTTCGTTGAACGAGTAGAGCGATGCGCGCTGCGTGGCGGTCGTTCGAGGCGAGACCCTTATCCTTCGCCCACTGCACCAGCGCCATCGCGCTCGTCCCCGTTCCGGGCGGCGACCCCGACCCGGCGGTGTGCCAGTAGTCCAGCGCGTAGAGCGTGGCGGATGAACTCCCCATGCCCATCACCACCTCGGCCCTGTTGGACCTCTTCAGCGCGCCGGATGCGTTGACCTTGCGCTCGTCAAGCTGGCGGTCCACGTCTTCGCGGACCTGTTCGATGAAGTTGCGAAGGGCAGCTTGGCCGGATATGAAGCGGATTTGGGTCATACCGCAATGGTTATGGACGCCACGGTGATCATACGTTCACGTAGTTGGTGGCGTCCATGTTCATACCAAACCAGCGTTGATGATATTCTGCGCACACAACTCCCCAACTGCCAACTGCGCGATGTAGCTGGAGTGTTCGTTATCCTGTCCGCCAACGGAGTTCGGAGTTCCAAGCGCGATAGGAGCGCGTTCGGCAACCGTCAGGTCGTTGCACTGAGGGAAGGGCGTACTGTCCACAAGGTGGAACCCTGTGTTTGCGGCAACGATGTTAGTCAGCGCCGTATTGATCAGCGCCTCGGCTGCGTCATTAGCGAAGTTCAACTTCACGATGTTCCATATTGGATCCAGACCTGCTGGTACAAGGAAGTAGCCGTAGATGTTGTTCCGGATGTATTCCTTGAACTGATTGAACTCAGCCGTGTATGTGGCCGTGCTGATCCCTGCCTGTGCATCGCTCTCACCCTGCCACCAATTCACAGCCAACAGCCTTAGACGCCTGCCGGGGTTGGCTGCCTTGTAGTCCCGAATGGCCCGCGCCACGAAATACTCTATTGCGATCTGTCGGTTCGTGTTGTTCCAGTTGCCTGGCGTGAAGGGTGTGATGTTGTTGGTTAGCGCGGTGGCCGAGTATCCCACCTTAATGATGTAGATGGGCTTTCCGGTCAAGTCGTTCAGCTTCACACCCATGCTGAACTCGGGGCCGATGCGGTATGTCGATACTGCCCCAAAGTGGGCGTTGTTCACCCCTATCGTGTAGTCATCCCAAGCGCCGTTGTCAAGGCTCTGGTCATCTGACGTAAACTGCGTTTTGAAGTAGATCTTTAGGCCCTGAGTTGCATCGCCTGGAGAGTACGGGTATTGATCTTCGGTTGTGCGTGCAGATGGGTACCCTGTGCTGATCCCCTTGTAATTGAAGTCAGTGTTCGCCAATCGGTTTGCCGTGCATCGGCCATCGGCGTTGCTCTGCCCCATCACAATGATGCAGTAGTCCTCTTCGTACCCTTGGTCTATGCGCGATCCCTGGATCATGGGGCGATGTATTCGATGTACCCTGCCGTTACAATGGTATTAGCAGCGTCTGATGTGTTCTGCGCCCACAAGAACTCGAAGTTTCCGGCGTTTGCTCCGTTGTCGATGTATGCTTCAAACTCAATGGTCATCAACTGGGTTACCCCAACAAGGAATACTTGATCAGCCGTGTCGTAAGCCAATCCTATTGTGTTGGCTGGTGCAGTGCCAGGTACCACCATTGTGTGCGTCCTGCGAATACGGAGAGCTGTAGGGGACGCCGGACCGCTGAAACGGTATTTGAAGTCAGGGGCGGGGTTTGTAGATAGGAAGATGTGGCCCCTCACAAAATACTTTGTATTCGCGGCCATTGGAAAGAACAGAACAGGGTCAACAGCCAGCGTTGAAGTACTGTTTCTGGTGGTGCTCGTCACCTTCCTAACGGTTGTCCATCCAGTATTCGCCACAATAGCCTCAGACGTTATTACTGCTGAGATCTCGGTGGGGGACTGGTATGTCATCCGAACAATGTTCAGCCCGCCATTATTCCATAGTCCAACAGCCGTTATTCCAGCAGGCCAAGTAGGCTCCGACCCGTGGTTGAAGTAGCAGACCAACTCTACCCCGACCACTGCACCTGTAGTATCGAGCGTTACCGTAGCCGATGATGGCGCGGTAGGGGTGTTGTATACGGCCACGCGATCAAACTCAAGCGCAGCGCCGGTGCGTTGCTCCACCGACATGGTGATATTGATGTCTGTCACGGCCATGTTCAGGAGATGTTGATATTGATGGTGTTGGCAACCGATGGGTCAACGTCTTCTATCAGCGTATAGTCCACGCCATCAAGTTGAACTTGGATGTCGAACAATGCGCTTGGTACGTCAAGTATCCCACCACTTAGGACGGTTCCGTATGGCGACCCATCACGGGTAACTGTTCCGTTCGGCGCTGTGATGTTCTTCGTGGACGTGGCCGGGATAGCCGTAGTGCTCAGGGTCGTTCCACCCGTGTCCTTCAGCACCGCAGCCCCATCCTGAACGGCCAACTGCACCAACGCCCCGCATGGGTCCACCTGTGAACCGTCTATCAGTAGGGTGGCCTCCGTGTTGTATATCTCATAATCCAGCGGGTCGCACGGGTCTGGTACTGGACACTGTGGTACCGTGTTGTTGATCAGGTCCGCAAGGGTGATCTTGCGGTCGCCTACCACTTCGTCGGCGGCATTGAGTAGGTCACGGGCTGGTATCGTCTGGCTTGGTGTGATCTGCGGCCCAATGAACAGGGTGTCGTAGTCCTCCGTGTAGGTCAGTCCACCGTCATCTTCGTAGTACTGGATCACCGACATGGGCAACGGGTACACCGATCCTGCTGGCGTTGTGCCAACTGGAATGCCCGGCTCACTGTTGCTCTGCAGGATCAACACATCAGGCGCGACCAGCGTCACGGTATCACCTGGCGCTACGGTCTGGCTGTCCAGTTCAGTGTCCTCACTGTCCACCATGCGGGCGGTGGCGTCCGGGCACTCACCGCCAAGGTCCGTCTCAGCATCTTCCAGCGCCTCAGGGGTCAGACATGCTTTCACCGTGGCCCATTCGGCACTGGCCAGCAACTCGCAAAGGGTAGGGCAATCTGCGGGCGGGTTGAACGTGTCCTCGTCGAGGCACATGCCCTCTCCCGTGACCGTGAACGTGAGCAGCACGCCCGTTTCGAGCTGCGTGTACTCGTCGAACTGCGTGGTGCAGCCGACGTTGCCCACCAACAGGTCGGGGTACTCCTTGCGGAGCTTCAGGACGTAATCCGAGGCCGCGTTGTCCGCAGCCTCAACGGCCGCATCGCGATCCGCCGGTGTGCGGTCGGTGGCAACGGCGGTGATGATGAGCAGGCGTACCAGAACCGCGCGGCGCAGGTGGCCGAACTCGTCATCCTCCAGCCGGGAACGCCATTGATCCCAGATCGCGCACGGGTAGTTCAGTTCCGTTTCCCGGTCCTTCACATCGGACCAAATGGAGTAGAACGTGTTGTGCGTGGCGTGGCTCTCCACCACACCCTTTATGATCTCCCGTAGCTGGCTCGCCGTCACCGGCGCAAGGTCCGGCGACAGGTGCGCACAACTACGCAGTACTACTTCGTAGGCTTACTTGCATAGTGGTTCACCAGATCCTGCAGCCGGGCTTCGTCGGTGGCGGCGCTCATCTCCTTCAGCACCGCCATCGCAAGGTGTTCGGTGATGTCGCGCTTAGGCCCGTAGATGGCGTTCAGCACGGGGAAGAACTCCGCCGCCCTCCTCAGTTCAGCGTAAGCCCCCCATCGGTCGGAATAACCCTGCGCACCGGCTCGGCTCCATGCCTGGTCAAGGACCGCAAGCGGCTCATATTGTGGGCGCATATCGCGGCGAAGCGCTCGCTGTTGGAGAAAAAAAAAGCGGATGCGCCCAGCGCCTTCACGAATGGTGCAGCCATGAAATCATTCCGACGTTGCTGGGTATAGGCGTTGGCGCGGTCGCGGTAGGCTTCGTCGCTCTCCTCGTTGGCCTGCACGGGGTAGGGTCCGTCCTGCGCCTTCATCATCACGGCCAGCGCCCGCACATAGCTCGAGCTTTCAGCTTCCCCGCCAGGCACGTCCATTGCGCTCTGTAGGTCGATCCATTGGCCGAAGGTGGCCTCATCCACCAGCGGTGCGGTGTAGGTGCGTCCGTTCACCTCGATCGTGGTGGTGAACAGGCTGTGGTCTTCGAGAACGGCTCGCGCATCGTCAATGGTCCACGCTTTCCCGTTGTGCTCCTTCTCCCAGTTGTTCAGCGTCTCATACACCTTGGCCAGCGTGCCGAGGGTGCGGTCCTGCGCGGCAGTCTGTTCGTTGATGACGCGGACCAGTTCCTCCACCTCGTGCTGTCGCATGAAGCGGATAAAGCGATCCGGCGCACCGGTGATGCGGACCAGGCGGTTCTTCGTCCGGTCCAGCTCGTTGTAGCCCTCGTCCTTCGCTTCGCTCTCGTAGATGCGGATGTGGTCGGCGGTGGTGAGTTCATCGAATGGCTTCACCACGATGTCAAAGGCATCATCGGGGCCAAGTCGGAGGCGGATGCGGAAGTGATTACTCATCGGTTGTGGATGCGGGTGTTGCCCTCGTTAGCTTGTGGTGGTCTTCGTAGCCGAATGCGGCGCTCCTGTTCCACACGGGCCGTTAGGGCATCGGCGAAGATAGGCTGCGGCCCCAGGTCGAGGGCGAAGCGCATGGCGACGGTATCGAACAGGTCGGGGGATCGGGAGAGCCGCGCCTTGGGGCCTGGCGGATCGGTGCTGTCCTTGGGCACGACGCCCCACGCGCCGCCGGAGTTCTGCCCGCTGGTGCGCAGGCATGCGTAAATCTCCTGCTCCAGATCTTCCCGGTGCGCGGCCGTGGCGATGCGCATGGTGCGGCCGTTGATGGCGTCGGCGGCCAGGTAGTGGCACTGGCTACGGAGGTTGGTGTAGGCCATTTTCTGCCCGCGCTGGGGTAGTGCGGCACGGCCACCCTGGTACGGCACGGCCCCTTGAAGGTATCCCCGAAGGTAGGCCCCCAGGCCGTCGGCGTCGTACACGATCCTGGAGCGCGGTACATCGTGCTCGGTGGCCTTGCCCTTGATGATCGCCTCCACCTCCTGCGGCTCGGCCTTGGTGTAGGCGTTGATCTCTTTGATCACCAGGCCGCGCCAGGCGGTCACCACGAAGCGGTCTGAGCCGTGCAGGGCGATGTCACAGGTGAGCGAGGGCTGCCCCTCCAACACATGCTCGTTCGTCCACAGGTCGGCGACCGCACCGTAACTCACAAGCAACGAGGGGTCGGCGCTGCCCTCGCAGAGGTAGAGGGCCTTGAACACCGGCTCAGGCAGCGTGGCCCGCGCGGTGTCGAAGGCTTGGCGCGGCATGATGCCAGCCTCTACCGATGCCAGCGCCGTCGTGCGGAAGTATCGGAAGCCATCCGTGCCCATCATGCGCTCTATCCACAGGTGCCACTCCGTATCGTCGCCCTGGTAGTTGCCGATGAATGTGATGCGTGCGCCGGTCTTGTTGGCCACCGATAGCAGGGACGGCCACAGCGCCATTCTACAGCGCGTGAACTCGTCCACGACGATGCGGCGGACGTTGCGCACTCCGAACAGGTGGTCAGGGTGTTCTGCGGTCTTGTAGCACAGAATGCCGCCGCCCGGCGTGTGGATCTCGCGCACCGTGTCGATGCAGCGGTAGAGCGCCGTGAGGCCCGCTTCCTCGATGCTCCGCTTCACGTTGGCGTACACCGCGCGGGCCTGCGCGATGGTGGGTGCGCACCACCAGTACTCGTCGCCCTTGTCCGCCGGTTCGTGAGCCTGGGCGAACAGCTCCGGCTCGAACACGTAGGTCTTGCCCGTGCCGGTGGCCCCTTCGATGGCCACAAAGCGTTCGTCCGCATCCAGCCAGGCGCGTTGGAACGCGGCCACGTCTGGCATGTCCACCACCACCTCGGCCATGTGTCAGGGCGTAGGTGTGTCCGTTGATGGCTGTGGCGATGGTGCCGACCGGTCACCACCCCGCCGGAAGGTGATCACATGACGCTGCTCTCCGGTCTGCTCCACCTCAACCTTCTCCCCGTACTTCTTGGGGGCCAGCTTCGACGCTCTCCATTGCAGCCCGGAGAGGACCACCCGCGCAACGTCAGGCGCGATCGCCCCTGCCCGGCATTCGTTGATCACCTCGTCTATGTCCTCATCAATGGAATCAGCCTGTAGACACCGCGCGCGCGCGCACTTGGCTGCGAAAGAACTGTGCGTATTGAGCCACCGCAGCACGGTT
>JACCDG011173212.1_pt1 | contig 20093 bp, 32 predicted proteins | sample 7442471 | NCBI WGS metagenome assembly JACCDG01 (sample SAMN15323444, study PRJNA562643) | freshwater metagenome | isolation source: river surface water | place: USA:Blue River Watershed | collected 2017-08-17 | reverse complement strand
GTCGCCTCTCATGCAGAGGCGTGGATTGAAACATGATGATGTCAGCGCAGCACTTGAGGCCATTAAAGTCGCCTCTCATGCAGAGGCGTGGATTGGTAATCGGCCCCTAGAACCAAAGGTGTGAGAAGTAGAATTTTTCCAATGGAAGAGGCTCTATATTAAGAGCTCGAAAAAGAAAACCGCAGGCTGAAGAAGATGTGCCTTGAGGAAAAGCTCAAGACTGAGATCGTCTCGGAGGCGCTCGAAAAAAGTGGTGGGGCCATCTTGTCGAAGGGAGATGACCAAGAAAGTGGTCACAGAGTGAAGTGGATGTAGTCTTACAACTATGACTGACCAACCATGGTCTCGGACGGGTTCACCCCTAAGCAGCGGCTGGCCATGGTTGCGTAATGTTTCTACTTCAGAGACCCTTACAAAAGGGAAGGATTACCGATCGCGCTCATTAATCAACTGAATATCCTTAAAGGGCGTATTGAGAATCCGTTTGGGTATTTTCTTATTTAGGGTATACACCCACCGGTCAATCTCAATTAAGCTACTCTGTTATGTCGCAGTATCAAACCAATTCGAGGGCGCCACATCAACAGTACGCCTCTATGATCCGCTCGAAATACTGATCTCCTTCGCCCCATCTTTCTTTATTTTTGCAACAGAAAAACCGTCGTCAAGGATCTCTTCCGAGTCGCGTCGAAGTTTAATCAGCGCCTTCAATGTGTCCTATGCTACGGGATTAGCATAGCTCTGTGAACCCCTATGCCCATTCAGCTCATGCTCACCGATTTGAGGTTCATTTTTGTAGTTATACAAAAGCCTAAAACCATCTGCATGGTCATACACGAGTGCCGCGGCAACACTGTTTGAGCCAGATTGCCCTGTCTTTAAACGTATGCGAAGCTTGTCCCGGCCTTGTACTATCGTCACTTAACCTGACCATGCCGAACCTCTTTCGCTCAGAGTCTGACCATTGCAGTCCCATATTCCTGACAAGTTTGGTACTTTAAGAAGCCCCGTCAATCAAGACCACTTCCAAATTCGTGTCTCAAATAGTCCATAGAGAGCGATTGCAGTAACAGACCACAATACAGAACATTTTCGGTGATGCCAATCGCATGTGCTTTATTTATCAACCACGCAGCAAGTGTTCCAAAATCTACCGCAATCGCAGACGCTACATTGCTTAGATACCTGTTAAACTTAACAGCGTCATTGGGGAGTAGCCTCTCTTCGCATTGAAGAGGCTTGCGTCAACACACTTGTCCCGCTGGACATGGCGCAAGCGGTTCTCGAGCTTGGCAAGACCTTTGACCACAACGCCTCCGATTTCTGGCCGGGGATGCTTTGTGGTCATTTGTCTTTGTACCGGCCTGGGAAAACACAATGGAATCTCTTCTGGTCTCGACCGGTGTCGTCGCACTTGCAGAAATCGGCGACAAAACGCAGCTGCTGGCCTTCATCCTTGCGGCGCGATTCAAAAAACCTTTACCCATCATTCTCGGCATCCTGGCTGCAACCGTTATCAACCATGGGCTAGCAGGCGCTCTGGGGGCTTGGATCACATCAAGTATCAGTCCTGAAGCATTGCGGTGGGTGCTGGGGGCCTCGTTCATTGGCATGGCGATCTGGACGATGATTCCCGATAAGATTGAAGAAGAAGAAACGCAGGTAGCCCAGAGATTTGGCATCTTTGGTGCCACATTCATCACCTTCTTTTTGGCCGAGATGGGTGATAAAACGCAAATCGCTACGGTGGCCATGGCGGCTCATTACTCGGCACCTCTGATGGTTGTGATCGGTACGACCCTGGGGATGCTGATCGCAGACGTGCCAGCTGTTTTTGCCGGCGACAAGTTGGCTAACAAGATTCCTATGAAACTGGTGCACTCTATCGCGGCAGCTGTATTTGCAGCATTGGGTATAGCTACCCTGATGGGTGCAGGTACCCAATTTGGATTCTGACGATAGGTTGTGAAGGGGGCAGACCAAGCCGAGATCAATCATTTGTTCCCAGGCAGGTTTGCCACGTAACTTGAGTCGGAGGTGTTCGGTCCAACGACTGCGTTTGCACGAATGCTGCTTTTGGCCAGTGTCTTGAATAGCGTTCACCGCGCAATCTACCTTGACGGTAGTACACAAGCGCCGCTGTGGCTTTTCCCCCAGAAGATTCGCTCGGCGGCCATGACCAAAAGTTTAGCTTTCGGGAACAATATTCCATTGGTTGCAGGCGCCATGTCCAGCCCTACTCTCCATAGAGCCTGTAAATACTTTACGGTTGTCTCTAAAGCCTTCACGCCTGAGCATTACATGAGCTCGCCTATATGAATTAAACCGCTGTTTCAATTGCCTATCCCAATCTCGGATCGTAAATGTACGGTCGCACCACTTTAGCCTTGATGTGGTGTGCGTCTTTGTGCTTTGGGTTGATCAGTACATTAAATTCTTCGGGCACGATCACGGAGGGAACCAATAGCAAGAGTGTTTCTCCGCTTTTAAGCCACTTGTCACCGATCTCCATTGTGTCCATACCAGGCGGCTCTACGACCCAAGTAACAGGCAGGTCTCTAGGATTTAGTTTTTTGCAATTATCCATCAACTTCGCTGGAATTTCAATGGCAACCAAAAAACGATTTCGACTTGCAATGTCGTCCCCTATGTGCTCGAGTGTTTCCAGTGCGCACAGGGATACCGAGGTTCCTGCATAGACAACATGGTTGCCTTCACTGTTCCATCGCCCACCGACCGAAGCTGCGCCGCCACCGCTCAAGTCGTCAGCCTTGAAATCCTTGGTTTGCTTAGCGATGCGCCAGACGGTGATGTGCGTGCTCGAACTTGATGTCATCAGGCAACGACACCGTATTCAATACGCCCCAATGTCTTCATCACCAACTCAAAACCACTTTCTGTATCCATCAAGGATACAGGCGTGACACCACCTAGAGACCTTATTTCGCGTTTGAACCATTTGGCCGCAGCATCGTGATCTTCAAAGACCTCTTCTGCCTTAGCAAGAGCCTTGGCCGTGCGAAGAACTGCACCACCTTCGGCGCTGGTCAATGGCGTTTTTTTCTTGATTCGTGCCTCAATCGTGCTTCGCGGCAATTGAAGGTTGTCCAAGAAACTGGCGCGTGTCATGTCCAAAGCATCGCTCATTTCTGACACATATTCCGCTGACAACCCCTCGCGAAGATGAACAGTTTGATCCCATAGACCTAGGTTCACTAGGGTAAAGATTGAATCTTTGCTTTTGCCAGAACGGATGACGCGCGAAGTGAAGGTTTGAGACGATTTTGCTCTGCCTTGCTTTAAAACAGATGCAGTGAGCACTTTCGCCGCACGAGGCGATTGGGCTTTAACTATTTTTCGAGTAGTCATGACAAGTCCAATTCTGTCAAATAATTGTCTAATTTTAGACAATTATTAGCGAAATGCAAGGCGCTGCATTGTGCTGGGATTGCCTCATAAGCAAGTGGATCCCCAATCGTCATTCGATCAAGACCTCTTTAGATATGGTCTTACCTTTTGGCAGATGCTTATCAGCATTTTTACGAATGGCGGTTACCTGTTTTTGGGTTGACGGTCCATCATCTCGCTCATACGAACGGAACAAGTCAGTTGCTAACTTTGACAACGCTATGTGAATCACTTGCGCTTCGTTCACATCCAGCTTCTTGGCCAACGTCTGGACGGCTCCTCGAGTCACACCACACGGGGTGTCATCGCCGAGCCCGAAATACGCATCACCAATATTGCGTCCGCCCGCGATGCTGGCCAGGCAGTCAACAGTCATGGACTTGTTGTGCATTCGCCGGTTCATGCGCAAGAAGTCGGTCAGGTAATCCAACCAGCGGCTGCGGCGCACCTGCATGCTCCGGTCTGCCACCTGGCGCAGCGCGTCGAACAGCAAGGTACCGGCCGTGTCTCGTGCCAGATGTATTACTGCAGGTCCAAACTGCGCTGGGCTTGCTGCGCCAACAGCAGGCGCGCAGCCAGTGCAGCATTGCCGTCGGGCAGCATCCAGAGGGCGCGCTGGTCGCGTCCGGGCAGCTGGCTGAGCATGGTTGCCGCCCTGAGTAGGGACGGCTCCACGCTGGCGGACTGCCCGGCGCCAATAAACGCAGTACCGTCTAGGGGCTGTGTCCCCATGACAGCGCCCGCGAAAGCCGGGAAAAGGAAGCTCAAGACCTTGACCCAGTGGTGCGCCCGTGGCGCGATACCAGAGGGACAAAGATCGCCCATGCTCAGCCCCCCAAAGCAATACACATGGCCGTGATCGCCACGCCAAAGCCTGCGAACAGAGCGCCCCCCGCAACGGGTCGTGTCCCCAGCCAACGAGAAACCCTCACGCCCAGCACAAACAGCAGGCTCACGGTAACGACCTGGGCACTGCGCATGGCCAGTGCCGCGTCAGACTGCAACAGAAAGGGAAGCAGCAGCGGAACGGTAGGCAGCATCACACACAACCATACCAGCGCGGCCGCAGCCCAATCGCGGTGCGACAAGCGCGGCAGTTGTGCCAGCTGTGCAGATTGCTGCCTCTGACGAAAGGCCGCCAGCGCGACATCGTCCATCTCGGCTAGATCGGCGCTGTTCGGGTCGGTGCGCAAGGCCTGGCGCAGTGCGTCCAGGTCGGGCGCCCTGAGCCAGGCTTGCTGCTGCTGGCGTTGCTGCACCCTGCTGATGCGGGTATTGAACAGACGCATGCCGGCGTCCACCAGACCCCAGGCCACATTGCAACTGGTCACGGTACCCACCAGCACGGCGGCATCCACATGGCTGGCTTGTGCCACACGTTGGGCCGACAAGATGGAGAAGGTCATGATGCTGCTAAAAAGCATCTCGCCGGCGATTTCAGCGGGCGTGAGTAGGGGCGGCGTGGCAGGTTTCGGCGAGGGCATGGTTCGACGGCAAACATGGCGGCGAGGGTTCTGTTGCAATAAGGAATCTCCGTTTCAATGAAAAACTACTGAGAACGCTTCGATCTCTTTGTAAACACTACCGGTATGTGGTACCTCCTCCATTTCTTCTTATTGCAACAGAACCCGCAGGGGCGTGCTCAACCGTATGGTTGTACTCGCCCGTCCGCAGTCTGTCCGTAATGCCTGACATGAAGATCACAGGGGTATCTCAGCCTTCAGTTTCGATTTATGCAACAACATCTCAGTTTTGATGCGAACCAGCTGATTCTGCTGTAATTGCTCACCGCCCCCCGATCAAGCACTCCTGCTTTGCTTCCATGACCAAGATTGTTCTGCCATTGCAATTATGAGTCTATTAGAGTTAACAAGACCTATTTAAAAGATAATAATGAATACTTAAGAACACATTAACTCTTTTTTGTGCTATTGTCATTGCGGCCGTTCGCTCTCGGCTTGCGATCGAAATCACGGTTCAACATTTAGGGGCAAACAATGGGTGTTTTGATAAATTCTGGAAACATGCTGACAGAGGCACTGTCTCGCAACTGGTGGCTATTGCTGTTGCGCGGCATCTGTGCGATTGCCTTTGGCGTGCTTTCCTACATGTGGCCGGGCATCTCGCTGGCCACACTGATGTTGTTTTTCGGCAGCTACGCACTAGTCGATGGCGTCATCGGGTGTGTGCTTGCGGTTTCTGCCCGCAAGGAACGCGCAGACTGGTGGGCCTTGTTTCTATGGGGTTTGATTGGTATTGCTGTGGGAGCGATGACCTTCTTCGCCCCAGGAATCACTGCCTTAAGCCTAGTGCTCTATATCGGGGCATGGGCCATCATCACCGGCGCGATGCAGATTGTTGCCGCTGTCCACCTGCGCAAAGCCATTAAGGGCGAATGGCTGCTCATTCTGGGCGGTGCGGTGTCGTTGATCTTTGGTTTCCTGTTGATGACCCAACCCGGCATAGGCGCCCTGTCACTGATTTGGCTCATTGCCGCCTATGCTATGTTTTTTGGTATCTTGCTAGTGGTGCTTGCGCTCAAGATGCGGTTCCTTTGCAATCGGCTAAGAGAGTCCATCCCCTCAAAAAGGTAAAACGAGATTTGCTTATGTCGCTTTAAAGAGAGGGCTGCACAAAAAATTTTGCAGGCAGAACAAATATGGGGTTTTTTGGCAATCTACTGACCCGGCTTAGGGGAAAACCTGCAACGGAGCGACAGCCCCCGGCAGTACTGCCGCGTTCCCTGACTGCGGGTGACTCGAGGCCAGGGCGCCGCTCAGAAGCCTTGACCGAGGCATCCCAAAAGCACGGCACCATAGCACACACGACTATTGCAGGGCCAGCTGGGCTCAGTGTTCATATCTCGGACGAAGAGGTCGCGGACCGCATTAGGAGCTATGAGTTTGTTCTAACCACCGACCCACCGCCACTTAAAACTACTGATCAATGGTGGGAAGAAGAAGCCCATAAACATCGAGTCCGAGACAGTTCGGACAGGGCCTACGCCTGGCTGCTGCCGTTCATGCCCCTTGAAATCGCCAAACTGGAGCCACTGCAAAAAGCCCTGCAGCGGGGGCCGCACAGTGCGAGCGAACTCGCGAAAGCTCTCCGCACCCTGATCAGGGAGAAGCGCAAGGCAAAGCAGCCCTACTCGGACTTGCTTTTGGCGCTGTATGGGGTCAGCGCGATGGCAGATCTGTCAGCCTCCCTAGTTTTTGAAGGAATTCAAGCGCATTACATGGCCCGGTTTGTTAGTCTCCCAGAATTGCAGACCATTCAGTGCGATTACGCCACGATGGGCTATCAATGCTCAAAGTCCTTGTCGAAGACCGACATCAAGTGGTTAGTAGAAGAATTAGGCGAGCCGTCTGAGCATCAGGCCATTAACGCCGTGTTCCCGCAAATTCAGCGCAACGCAATCGGCAGATATTGCTGGTCAGAGATGCGCCGGGGAGATGAGACATCTATGCAGGGCTGGCTGACTGCCTTGATCAAGCGAAATCTCGGTTATCACAAGGAGTGGCAGGAGCGTGTTGCTGCGCGCAAAGTGCAACTGGCCGAGCGTTCTTCTGCGCTAGACGCTGCTTGGGCCGCAACAAGAGGTATGTTTGTTGTCGCAGACCTGGAGACCACAGGGCTAACTGCAGCGTCCGACGAAGTTCTGGAATTTGCGGCGGTGCTGGTTAGCGCGGCTGGAGGGATATCTGCCGAGTTTTCGGCGCTTGTGCGCGTCAAACGGCCTGTGCCACGCGGCATCACCAAAATAACGGGTATCACTCAGGCCGATGTTGACCGCGAAGGGCTACCGCTCCCGGAGGCACTGTCAGCCTTCTTGGCGTTTGTCGGTTCACACCCGGTCTTTTTTCACAATGCGCTGTTTGATGTTGGCTTCCTAAAGCAGGCAACCGCTCAGTCCCAGCTAAAGTTCAGTAATCCAGTTCACGACACCTTACCCATAGCCAGGGCGGCTTGGCCCTCTCTTGGAACATACAAGCTTGGAGCACTGGCCGAGCATATTGGGGTGTCTGCTCCTACGCATCGGGGGCTTGCTGACGCAAAAGCTGCCTTGGCGGTATTGCTGGCTGCACGGGACAAGGTCCAGCCTCTGGCCGCCACCTGACTAAGAAAAGGCCGCGTTATGGGGGGCGCCTACAAAACAGCCCGCTGGCTAGCAGTCAGTAAGTCCAGCCTGATGTTCCGGGTTGCGGTGCCAGCTGCTCCACCCTGGCCCGGCTCTGTTGAGTACGGCGCGTTTTACCTCGGTAAACGGTGGAGGAGAGATGCTTTTTTGCATCGAAGCGACTCACCTAACTTTTTGAGTTTAATGGGTCTATCGGTGCGGCGGGTTGATTAATGCCACGCAATCTACTACAGCTGGTTGAATTACTTTTGATCGTGTCGCCCGTTAACATTAGGGGATGAGGAGCAAACATCCCATTCCCCGGTCGCCTAGAAACCGACCGCCATAGGAACCCGTGGTAGGCCGCGCTGGCTATCCTTGGATCGGACATGTTGTCCTCGTCTTGTTGGGGGCGCTCCTGACGGCGATTGGCGGGGTCTTGTCCCAGGGGCCAGATGCGTTCCGAAAACTACCCGAGTTGCCAGATGCCGTGTCTGAGACCGTCACGCGCACATTGGAAGAAAAGCAAATCGACTGGCGATTGTCGGGTACATGGGAACACGCGCCTATCCCCACGGATTCAATGGACGCTCCAGCCCCCCTCCGAATCAGCATTGAGGTGGCAAAGGGTCTTGTTTATGTCGAGCTTATTTCCGCCAGCGTGCGTAAGTGGACTATCTAGGATATGGCGATGATTGAGGGCACACATGACAGCGAATCGCTAAGGCTTCACGTTTTCGAGATCATCCAAGGCAAGAAGACTAGGCTTGCCGATATTTCGGTCCGATTTCGGGAAGAGCCACAGGTCATCTCAAATCATGCCCCTGCGCTTGTAATGGATGAACTGGAAGCGCGGGTGCTTTGGCAGCAGAAACAGGCGTTGCCGAGGGAGTTTTTACTACGAAGAATTGGCAAGTGAGCCTGCTTCGGTGGTGCGTTGCCGCGTGGGCTCGAGAATAAGTTGAACGTAAAACGCAGAATCATCCATGCAATGACCCGGCCCAGATGTCCTCGTGAACGATCAAGAGCGGAACACCTGCCTGTTTGTGCTGAATAGCTTTCTCGATTTTGATGCCGAAGCTGCCATGCTTCCATTCTGGACTACCAAGGCCACCTACGACCAAACAGTGAAGTTTCTTCGTGACCCCTCCGATGGAGCCGCCGCGCAGTTCTACGGCTTTTTCGCAGTTTTTTCGGGGCCCAAACACAAAATCCCCGGTGAAGCAGAACATCTTTCCAGAGACTTCGACAGTGTCCACGCGGTCGAGCGGTAATTTGCTGACATAGCCTGCATCCGCAACCTCATCCAATTTCCCCCCAACCAACTGTCGGAGAGTCTCTGCGAGGTGATCACGCTCCTCCTCCGTGATGATGCCGTCCTCAAGGATAGCTGACACCTGAGCGCAGATAACCGTGCATGGCCAAGTAAGGGTCAGGGCTTGGGCATCCTTCAGCCACCCGTGCAAGAACCTTATCTCTTGATCGTTGAGTTGTTCATCTGCCATCAATCCCTGAACTATGCCCACAAGTGCGCCACAAGAAGTTCGCAGTTCGTTTCGGAACGTGGCTGCTCGCCGCTGATAGATGTTTAGCATGTGTTTTCCTTAGACAGCGTTGGCGTACTTGTTCTGGTCCGAAGTGAAGGTAACCTGTACATTAGTTTTCGAGCACACGATGGTCACCTCTCTATTTGTGTCGATCTCTAGCTTTTCACCGCGTAACCCCTGCCACATGGCGAGATAGAAGTGGGTGCCGAACTTCTCGCCCTTGATCGGCTTGTGAACTCCCCCCTTCCACGGCAACACAGGCAGTTCTCCCGCAAGAGCGCGTACGGCCATCGAAGGGGTCTCTTGGCGCTTCTCCAGCCCGCGCTCCCAGCAGGCGATGATGCCTTTATCAGGGCCTTGCCAAAGTGCTTCCCAAGTTAACGCCGTGCGGGGTGCCTCGTCGAGTTGTCGGGTGATCTTCATGATGATGGCTTCTTAGGCGGGATGTCGGGGGGTAGTCGAAAAAAATAGCGGGAAAATTCGAGTACGCCATCAGGCCTTCACAGAGGACAAGGTGGACTCAAGCAAACTGCAACTCGATTTTGCCGGCGCGCCACCGCACGGGGCTGACCACGATCTTCACGTCGTGGCCCAAACGGGCCACCAGTTCGAGCAGCTTGGCCTCGCTGACGCCGCGGAACTGGCCGCGGGTGATACATGACACTTTGGACTGATCGATGCCAAGCAGCGTCGCTGCGTCTTCCTGCGTCAGGCGGCGCGCCTTGATCGCACGGGCAATCTCGCCGGCGAGCTGGGACTTGCGCTGCATCTCGGCCGCGTCGGTGTAACCCAGGTCGGCGTAGACATTGGTGCTGCCTTCTTCGATAGTGATTTCGTTGTGCTCATTCATTTGCGTGCTCCTTGCTGTTCCTGCCAGGCTTCGAAATCCCGCTTCGCGGCCTTCAGGCGGATGTTGATCAAATCCATGTCCGGTTTCGGCGTCGCGATGCCGCTTTTGGACTTCTTCTGGAAGCAGTGCAGGAAATAACCCAGCCGGCGAACTTGACGGTGTAGACGGCCCGATAGGTGTCGCCCTGGTGGTCCTCGACCACCTCCAGCACGCCAGCCGAACCGAAACCCGCCATGACCTTGGCATCCTGATGCTTGCCGCCGGCCTGGGCCAGGTCGATGGCATGGCCAAAAACATCCTTGACATCGTCGGGCATCGCATCGAGATCCCGCTTGGCGTAACTGACCCATTTGAGGGGTTTACGGGCGTGTTTCGACATTGCCTCAATTATGCCTGTCGATTTGTGGGGGTACTATCCCACTTTTATCATGAACAACCTTTGCCTGCTTACAAATCTTTCCAGTTCGAACGTTGCTGCGTGGATGCAGGCTGTCGTCAGCTCGGTTTCGATCCTGGTGGGGGCATATTCCGTCTGGTGGCAGGTGAAGCGGGGACGAATGGAGCTCTTGAAGCGCGAAGCATTTGCCCTTGATGGCCTTGCAAGGCTGCTGGTGCACCTTCGGGACTACGCGGTTGAGGCACGGCTGGAGAAGCGAAAGCTTCAACGCTGGCCGCAGGGGCATCCGGCGGAGCCGCTCACCCGCTATGCGCAGTTGGCGCGCGCCGTGACTCAGTATCCGCTGGAGGCGCTTGGTGCAGATATTGCCTTCGAAGCCATCCTTAGTGCACAGGGAGTGGCCCGGGAAATTGACGCCCTTGTGAACCCGGAGCTGGACATCTATCCTAACTTCCAGTATACATTTGAGGCTTATATGCTAATCCTTGAACAGCAGATCAATCATCTTCGTGGAGAGGCCCAGCGTCTGCTGAAGGGGCAGCGAACGCGCTTCACCGCGGAGCCTGCCAGTTCGACAACATGCACCACGCCAGCTTGATCATCGCAGCCATCCTTGCGACACCAGTCGCTGCGCCGAACGCACTGGCGCAGGCACAGTCAAGGCTGCTTGGAATCCCGTTCGGCGATAAGCTCGCGCTCGCGCAGTGCCCAACCAACACCGACAAGGCCAAGGCTCCATGCTGGATTGACAGACCATTCCTATACAAGCCAACGGGCTCAAAATCTGGCTATGTCCACTTGCCAAATGCCGAGGATAGACCGGAGTGGGCAGCACATGCAATGTTTCAGATCAGCCTAGATAAGGATGCTCGAGTTCAAGAGCTCAAAGTAAAGACCTTGGGTTCTCAGAATAGGATTCAGATATCGGAGTCCATCTCGAAGCGCTTCGGCAAACACATCCAGGATGAGCTCCGAAGAAGTGATGTTTCGTGGGCTTCTTGGAGATCGACAGAAGGTTATGTAGAAATGCGCTGCAAAGACGAATGCTGGATTGCGTTCCGTACGCCTGCAGCTCAAGCGGTGGGCGACGCCGAGTTGGCTGAGCGTGCCAAAGTAAACGCTGCACGCCCGAAGGCCCCCTGAGTCGTCAAGTGCATTCGACGACACCAAACTGCAATAGCTGCGGGCCTTGAAATTGCCGGCGCCCGATGTGAGCTCGGGCCGCGGCAGATACTGGTGCAAAAGTCCAATAAATTCTATGAAATCATAGAGTTAGGGCTGTTTTTGCGGGTTTTTACATGAATCCCTGCCGACCCTCAGTCTGAGGGACCGGGCGGAGAACGACCACCGGACATATACCTGCCAGGATCAGACAAGGCCCACCCATGCAAAACACTCTGCGCAACTTGGACGGTCGCCTTCTCATTCGTCGTTAGTCTGATCTGCTTGGAGAGGCGTTCTATTGCAAACTCGTGCCCATCGAACCATGGATATAGTGACTTCAGTCGAGCACTACGATGAACTTCATCCTCAACGGACTTGTGGATCGAGAGTACAAGCCCTTTTGGCCAAACACGACCCCCACAGCAGGCCTGACACGCTTTGCTAGGCGTAGGTAGGATTTGTGTCCAGCAGAACCAGCTTCAACGACTGAGCTCTTCATGCAGCGTGGCAGCATCTTGCATCGCAATGTCCATGATCTGGTGTAGGTATCCCACACCGGTTCCCTGCTCCTTGAGCATCCTCTTTAACGCACTGAAGAATGTGCTGCGGAACACATTTTCCGCTGCTGCAATGTAGGCTGCCGGCTCAGGCGGAGTTGGCTCAAACAATGTTTCGCTGACCAGCTTGCCACGGGAGTTATTGCGGATGGCATGGATGTCCGTGTCCTTACAACGCAAGGAAGGCAGTCCATGTGCCTTGGCATAGCGATTGATCTCGTTGAAAACGCTAAACAAGGAAATGCTGTGCTCACCAGCGTACCGCTGCAGCGCTCTGTTTTATGCGGAGACGGAGTCATGCCTCGTTGCTTGTAGATAGGCAACCTCTGCAACGGACTTCGGGAAAAGCAGTGCGCCGGCCAATGCGTCGGCGAAGTCCTCTCCCTCTTCTGTGCCAGCAAGTCCTGGCGTGTAGATGTGAGCCAACTCGTGGGTCATCCAGAACTTGAAGTCCTCAAGCCGAGTATCCAGACTCAAGAAGATGAACATTACCTGCTCCTGCGGAAGAAGGATGTGCAGTGCATTTTTGTGGTTCTGCTTCTCACCCCACAAGACTGGGACAACGACTGCCCCATTTGTTCCGAACTGGTCAATCAGGTGTGAATACGACAAGACTGCCTGACCACCCAGTTCAATGCGAGCCCGCACTTCGGCAGCCGTGGCTTGCAGCGCGTCATACTAGGTGCTCGGCGACGGTATCTGAACGCGAAGCGAACGCAACTCAGAGGTAGGGCACCAAGGGCTTCAGCAATGATCCCATGGCAATGGCCTTTAGGATGTGAGCGTCGGTCGTCTTAGCGCCCCCCTTCTTGCGGAAGGCGATGATCGGTTGATCCTTGCTCGAGCTAGCGACCAGATCCGCGAAGTTCAACTTCAGGGTCGTCGCAAGCTTCAGTAGCTTGTCAGGGCGCGGGAAGTCCGCCCCCGCATCCAATTCGTAACCGCTTGCGCCATCACCTCTATCTCTCGAGCGAGATCTTTTTGAGTCCACCCACGAGCCTGCAGCGACTGCTTGAGATTGTCTCTATGGATAACTTTCTGCATAAGGGATAGATTATCCGTTGCGAGTGGTCGCTCAATATAGGGGTCGTCTCAGAAAACGGAAAAAATCGTACGCTAAGCGTGTGCCGAGGCTGGCACCCAGCGATACAGCGTAGGAACGGACACGCCGAGGTTCTTGGCCACATCCTTGGCAGGCACGCCGCTGGCCAGCAGCTTCTTGGCGGATTCGATCTTGCTTTCGGTCATTTTGGGCTTGCGACCGCCCTTGCGTCCAAGCTGACGAGCAACATCCAACCCGGCGCGGGTACGCTCGATGATTAGCTCGCGCTCCATTTCCGCAAGGCTGGCCATGATGTGGAAGAAGAACCGGCCAGATGGCGTGCCGGTGTCAATGGCGTCAGTCAAGCTCTTGAACTGGACGCCCTGCCTGTGCAGTTCGCCGACCAGATCGACCAATTGTTTGACGCTGCGCCCCAGACGATCCAGCTTCCAAACTACGAGGGTGTCACCCTCGCGCAGCATCTCCTGTGCTTTTCCTAAGCCGGGGCGGTCAGCCCGCGTACCGCTCACCTTGTCTTCAAAGACTTTTTGGCACCCGGCCTTAGTCAAGGCTTCACGCTGCAACTCCAGGTTCTGATCCTGCGTCGAGACACGGGCATAGCCGATTAGCATGGCTTGTCTCGCGCGCGCTCGATGACAGTGCGACGGCTATCGTTGAGGTTGTCAGCCAACGCGGTAACCACTGCCCGGATTTTTGTCGCCTTCTCAAAATGATCGAACCGGTGGGTTTTGATCCACCACACAGCCGCTTCCATCAGAAGCTCGGGATCATCATTTTTGTTGGCAAAGAATGCATAGAACGACAGGCCAACATTAGCACCTTTTTCCGCGATCTTTCGATCACAAATCTCCAATATCTTTTGCTGCAAGGCGGGCCTAATAGGCGATTTGCTATCGTCCATCATGAGACCCATCCTCTATCTCATGGCCATAACGGTCGTCAGCTTTTTGGCGCACAGCGGGCAGTTGCTTGAGCAATTCCGGTAGTGCTGTCTGCACGGTGTCCCACACCACATCGAGGTTGATGTCGAAGTAGCCGTGGGCAATGCGGTTGCGCATGCCGCGCATATTGCGCCACGGTACTTGCGCGTGTGTTAGGGCGAATTCGGCATAGCCATCCATCACCTTCGTGACGGCCTCACCAATGATGATGAGGCTCATGATGACGGCCTGCTGAGTGCGCTTGTCCTCAAGGAAATCCTCTTTGGCCAAGCCCTCTACGAAGCCGCACGCATCTGTGGCGGCCTGCTGTATGTGGTCGAGGTAATCGTGAAGACGGTGTTCGCTCATACCGGCTGCGCCTCCGCGAGCACTTTGGCCCGGAACTTCGGCGGCAAGTCAGTCGGCGTCAACAGATCGACATGGAAACCGAGCAGCGATTCAAGTTCGTCTTGCAGACCACCCAGGTCGAACAGGGTGGCCCCAGGTAGTGCATCGACCAGCAGATCAATGTCGCTGCCGTCCCGGTCGGTGCCATGCAGCACCGAGCCGAAGACACGCGGGTTCGCCGTACGAAAGCGGTTCACCGCTTCGTGCACTGCACTTCGCTTCATATCAAGCACAACGGAGGGTCGCATGAGCATCCTTTCTTATCGAAACTCATTGCAATGGTAAGGGATCAAGAATAACATTTCAAGAATTATTTTCGAGAATCGCAACGCCTTGATTTCGCGTATCACGTCGGTGGTCTGGTGCAGCCTCTCAAAATCTCTCGTTTTCAAGAAGAAGGAGCCTGCATGCCACGCTGTTCGATCCTATCCACCGCAGAGCGGGCAAGCCTACTGTTGCCACCCAACACCGAAGATGAACTCATCAGGCACTATGCCTTTAGCGAGACCGCCCTGTCGCTGATTCGCCAGAGGCGCGGCGATGCCAATCGCCTGGGCGTCGCAGTGCAGTTGTGCTTGCTGCCCGATGCCTCCCTGCCAATGTCCCTGTTGCAATGGATCGGACGACAACTGCGCATCGATCCATCGTGCTGGTCACAGTATGCAGAGAGGAAAGAAACCCGGTGCGAGCATCTGCTTGAGCTGCGTGCATATTTGGGTGTGGAGCCATTCGGCTTGGCGCACTACCGGCAGGCCGTCCATGCCACCACCGAATTGGCATTGCAGACGGACAAGGGCACCATGGCACGCCCCCGATTTGTATCGCTGGAAAGGCCGTCTTAAGTGGGAAGGCCTGACCAGCACGCTGCGTCTGGAGTTGCGCGAGTTGCTCGCACCCAAGGTGGTCTTGAAAAAGCGGTTTCGCTGGAGCGAAGACGAGGGAGTAGTAGCGTCAGAAGCCCAAAGTGAGCAAATAGGAGGTGAGATTGAACTCGAGCTGTCTTCGCGACACCAGGCAATGCTGCATCCTTGCTTCGCTTTGTACAGAGGCAGTTATGATTTTTGCACTGAGTCTATTGTCGGAGAGCGGCTAGATTTCCAGGCGAGTAGGCCAAGAAGATCAAGTAAAAAAGGGGTTCTAAAATGAGTTCAAACTTCGCTTCCCACCTGGGCCGCGCCCATTTTTCGTCCTGGACTTTTCTGCTCGCCGCGGCCCTTTGCTCGCCAGTCATTGCGCGCTCTGCTGATGTACCGGCACCCAATCCGGAGATTCGTGAATTCATCTTGGTGGAAGGTTCGGTCGCTTTTGCATCGGCTTCAGCATTGCCACCCCATGCTTTGCTTTCTGTACGCGTTGAGGATGTATCGCGGGCTGATGCCCCGACGCAATCGGTCGGGGAATTCAAGCAGCCCTTGGGCACACAGCGCTCACCCATCCCTTTCGTGATCAAGGTGCCTGCGCAACTGATTGATGCCCGCCATAGCTACAGCGTCCGCGCAACCATGCATTGGGACGGAAAACTGCAATTCACAAGCATGCGTCACAACCCGGTCTTGACGCGAGGCGCCGGGAATGCGGTAGAGGTCCAGATGGAAGCGATTAAGCCGCCCAGCTACCAACAGAGCGGGAAAGCCGCTGCACAAGCCGCACATGCCACCGCGCCGCTACAAGGCACTTTCTGGAAGCTGATTCAAATCACTGGCAAGGCAATGCCCGGGCATGAAGGACAAGCCATTGGCATGCACAAGACGCGAGACATTGGCATCCTGTTGGATAAGCAGGGGCTGCGACTGAGCGGCTTCTCCGGCTGCAATCGCCTGATGGGCGCCTACCAATTCGATCAACAGGCCTTGACCTTCACCGAGCTTGGCGGGACCCGAATGGCCTGTCCTGCGGCAAGCATGGAACTCGAGCAACAAGTGCTACAGCTCTTGCGTGGAACCCAAGCCTTTCGGATCGAAGGACAAGCTTTGGTGCTAACAGATGGGGGCAATGAACTCGGTCGCTTTGTGGCTATGCCGCAGCACTGAATCCGCTGGGCCTTTTAGCGACAACGCAAGGTCTTTGCGCCTCCTTACAAGCCATCTTTGTCCTGAAAGCTAGCGGCTCTCGTTCGCCTTTGGGCAGCAAGGCTTTGTCCAACAATGACATCAAAGTGACCGATAGCACGCCTGCCACAATCAAGGATAAGGTCGCGACACTTAGCAGTCCCAACGCCGAGGACTCTTTGCCGGACATGCTGGCTCTGGCCAGCAGTGCAACGGGAATATGAGCGAGCACAATGCCAATGAAAAACAGCAAGCTCATCTTGATGCCGCCTGAACTGGCAAACACCAACTGCAAATCTAAGTTCATTTCGCTGTTGATGAAAACCACCGAAACCAAAGAGCCAAAACCTATGCCATCGAGCTTTTGATGAAGCACATGGGTCTGCGCGTCCCGCGTCAACCACGCGACGATCATGCCCGCGGCAAGCGCGCCCAGCAACAGATCCAGGCGAACCGGGCCGACTTACCCAGCGCAGTTGCTGGCCCATATGGCACCTTACATGGAACTGTTTCATCAATTGATGCTCTTGACGGACACAGGCTATATGAACTCTCTTTGCGCGGCCTACCCCGGGCTGCACCGCTATGCCAGGCTGTTAGAGCACTAGGCTCACCACCCCAATTGAGCGAGTTTTGAACATTGCGCAAAATAATTTTGTGTACTTATTAAGTAAATAAGTGTTAAATTTCGAGGGTTTTAATAAATTTAGATTCATTTATGACTTCGGCAGCAATTTACGGTGGACGCCTATTTCGAGGCATGCACCAATGGGTTTTCCAACTCTCCTGTATGTTGTTTCTCATTTCCTGTGGTGGCGGTATAAGCGTCGTTCCGACATATACGGTTGGTGGCACCCTTGGTGGCTTAGCAAGTGGGGGGGAAGTCACTTTGCTGAACAACGGCGGCGATGCATTGACCCTCACGAATAACGGGAGCTTTACCTTTGCCACGCCGATCGCCTACAACAATAACTACGCGATTACGGTAGGCAAGAATCCTCCCGGACAGACCTGCTCCGTGACCAACGGCTCGGGAGCAGGGGTGATCGCTAACATCAACAATGTAAGCGTCACATGTTCGACGCTCACCTACGCAGTAGGCGGCACCGTTAGCGGCCTGCTCAGCGGCCAGCAAGTCACGCTATCGAACAATGACGGCGATGCATTGACCCTCACGAATAACGGCAGCTTCACCTTTAAAACGCCGGTCGCTTACGGCGGCAATTACATCGTGAGGGTTGCCCAAAATCCCATCGGGCAGATCTGCTCAGTCACTGACGGCTCGGGTACGGGAATTGGCGGCAACGTCAGCAATGTCAGCGTTACATGTTCAACGCTTACCTACACGGTTGGTGGCACGGTCAGTGGCCTGCTCAGCGGCCAACAAGTCACTCTGCTGAACAACAATAGCGATGCGTTGACCGTCACGAGTAACGGCAGCTTTACCTTTAAAACGCCGGTCACTAACGGCAGCAACTACGCCGTCAAGGTCGGCACTCGGCCTGCCACCCAGGTCTGCACCGTTGCCAACGGCGCCGGTAACATAGCCGCAGCTGATGTGTTAAACATCAATATATCCTGTCTGTACGGATCAGCGTATGTGACGAATGTCAACGATGGCACCATCGGGCAGTACACCATTGGCAGTGACGGGGCGTTGACACCCATGAGCACACTAACCGTTTCGGCGGGCAATGGCCCTTTTAATGCAGCCATTGACGCAACCGGTCAACGGCTGTACGCTGTCAATATAAATTCCGACACCGTCTCACAATACACCATTGGCAGTAACGGTGCGCTGACGCCCATAAGCAACTCTCCAATCGCTTTGACGGGTAGGGGTCCCAGATCGATCGCCATTGACCCGACAGGCCGCTACGCATATGTGGTGAACGCTCCTGACAACAATGCCTCGCAGTACAACATCGGAAGTAACGGTGCATTGATACCTATGAGCAACCCAACCATTAAGACCACCCCAACCGTTTCGACAACTGCGTATCCCAGTGCAATCGCCATCGATCCAACAGGTCACTACGCTTATGTGGCAAACTATTCCAACAATGTTATCTCGCAGCACAACATCAGCAGTAATGGTGAGTTGACGCCTATTAACACCCCAGAAGTTTATGCGTCTGTGTCTCCCGTTTCGATCGCCATCGATCCGACAGGTCACTACGCTTACGCGGTGGCCTCCTACAGCAACACCGTCTCACAGTTCACCATCGGTGACACCGGCGGGTTGACCCCCATGGTCCCTAAAAACATCTCGGCGGGTAAGACGCCTGGAGGGATCGCCATTGACCCGACAGGTCGCCATGTGTATGTGGTGAACTCCTCTGACAACACCGTCTCGCAGTACAATATCGGAAGTAACGGGACATTGACACTTATGAGCGTCCCAACCGTTGCGACGGGTAAGACCCCCGTTTCGATCGCCATCGATCGAACAGGCCGCTACGCGTACGTGACGAACTCTTCTGACAACACCATCTCGCAGTACAACATCGGAAGTGACGGTGCATTGATGCTTATGAGCGTCTCAACCGTTGCGACGGGAAAATCTCCTCGTAGCATTGTGCTGTTGCCATGAGTTCTTGGCTGGAAATGATGGCCCTGAAAAACGGCGTGTGCTGCATTCTGTTTCCATCAGGAATTTCAGCTTGCGTGACACGCAACAGATAGCGCTTCAACCTCGTTGTAAACACTCTCGGTGTCTAGTACTTCTTCCATCTGTTCTTATTGCAGCAGCACTCCTTTGTGGTGCGTCCATGGGTTAGCGCGTTCGAGGTCATCTGAATTCAAAAAAACAATGCTCAGATTATTCGAACATGGCTTTGCGCAGCAACGAGCTGGGGCTCTTTTCAAGTAGCAAAGAAAGAATATAGAGTTGTCATATGTAACATTTAAAACCACATGGGACACGCTAATTCACGAATTCAAAAGCACCGTGATGCGCAACGACAGTTTGGCTGCGTACAGTGCGGATTTAGGTGCCAGACACGCGCGTCCTAGCAGTGTTCTTAGGTGTCGCTAAGTAACGGGGTACAAATGTCTTCATTTTTAAAAGCGATTCGGCAATTGAGCACCGCACTGACGCTAGGCGTCAGTGCATTTACATTTGCACAAACACCAGACGCGCTGCCGGTGCCTGATGAGGCCAACATACCCGCCGGCCCGATGGGTGATGCCATCAAACGCGGCAAGCTGATCTTGACCGACACCAAACGCCAGTTGCCACAAAATGTGGGCAATGGCTTGAACTGCACAAGTTGTCACCTAAACGGCGGCACCGTGGCCTACGCATCGCCTTGGGTGGGGCTAACAGGCGTGTTTCCAGAGTACCGCTCGCGCAGCGACAAAGTGATTTCGTTGCAAGTGCGCGTGAACGATTGCTTCCAGCGTTCGATGAATGGAAAGCCTCTGGCCTTTGACGACGACAACATGAACGCCATTCTCGCGTACATCAAGTGGCTTTCCACCGGCATTCCCACTGGCACCAATGTCACGGGTCGTGGCTTTAAGAAAATCGACACCACGCTGATACCGGACCGCATGCAGGGCAAAGCCATTTACGCGCAGCGTTGTGCCATGTGCCACGGTGTCGAAGG
>JACCDG011380645.1_pt1 | contig 20098 bp, 23 predicted proteins | sample 7442471 | NCBI WGS metagenome assembly JACCDG01 (sample SAMN15323444, study PRJNA562643) | freshwater metagenome | isolation source: river surface water | place: USA:Blue River Watershed | collected 2017-08-17 | reverse complement strand
TGTCGTATTTCTTCTGTTCGGCAGACACGTTCTTTGTCATCGAAAATTTTTTAGTGAGAGAAGATTCATCTTCCGGCTTGTAGAACTTCTTTCCTGGAGCGTAGTTGATCCCCTCGTGCCCGGGCACTTTCGAAATCCAGAGTCCGTGTTGCATCTGAGAGTCTTCGAAGATCACGTACACGTGTTCTCCTGGCTTGATCGGGACAGACATATTTTCTGGAAAGAATGGCCAGAAGACACGAAGATTCTCATCGCGAGCAAACTTGTCTAGACCGTCGCTGATGACTCTTGCCTTGATGCTATTCGCGGGATTTTCTGGACCGAGGCGTGCGGGGACGGTGAAGCTTTTGCCGTCGAACTCGTGGCTGACTCCGCCAGTAGCCTGCGGATTTTCGAGCTTCCCTCCCTCTACATCGACACCGATGACAAGCGCTCGATACAAAACAGGAGAAGACTCTCCCCTTTCGAGGAAGAGTCCCTGAGCTCCCTTTCTGAGAAATTCTTGGAAGAGCAGCTCTGGACGACGGAGCCTATCTCTTGTGAACGTCTGATCTGACAAAGCGAGAACCTCAGTTGGTACTGGTCTCGGACTGGTTTTCGATCTCGTCGAAGATCGATTCCTTGTCCTGATCCTTGTCCTTTTCACCTTCGTCAGACTTGGAGCTGACTTTGGTCAGCTCGACAAGCTGTGAATTCATCTTGGTCAAAGCGTCAGTGAGTTTGGAAACATTCTCAGCGACCGCCGCAAGAGTCACCGGTTCAGCCAGCAAAGTCGCAGCATCACCTTTGCCGATCTGGATGATCTTGTCACGAAGCTCGACCAGGATCTCACGGTCATCGTGAATGTTCTGGACTACCTTCGCAAAAAGATCATCCGTTCTTTTGCTCATGATTCTCCGGTCGTCTGGTACTTCTCCTTCCATTCGTCGTACATGTCCTTGATCGACTTAAGGTTGATCAGAACCTGCTTCGTGTTCATCTTCGTCAGTTCCCTGAGGTAGAGGTACACGGCTTTCTTGTTGTAAATAGTGACCAGATCAGGATTCTTCATGAGGAAGATTACCGCCTCAAGAACCTGCTTCTCTGACTTCTTGGCCAACCTCTCGCGCCAGGATTCCATGGCATCGTAGAATTTCAGCCACATCTCCTTGTCTTCGAGGAGATCCTCGTGAGCGCTGACCTGGAAGTTCGGATCGCTGTGATTCGACTCGGAATCGAGATCGGTATAGAGCTCAGCTTCTTGCTTGTTCTTCCGCTTGCGTTCACGGGTCTTGTAGACGAACCAGTTTTTGGCGACCACGTTGAAATACGAGAATCCCTTCGTCCCTTTGTTTGGATCGAATTTCGGGATCATCTCGTACAGGTTGGCGAGCGCCTCCCGCTTGAGAGTATCGACATCGTCGATCTTGTAGAAGTGATAGACAAAGATCAGATTTTCGATCAGCTTTTCGAAAGCCGGCCGAATCTCCTTGTCAAAAAGCTGATGCTTCTCGGTGATGTCGTCGGTAGCGAGGAAGGACGCCAGTGCGATGTCCGTATCCTTGGTGAAGTACTGTGTCATCAGCTCTCTTTCTCCGTCAAATCACGACGGGAGGGTTTTTGTTCCGTTCACGAGAATTCTTGGTTCGAACTTCTCTTCCCGTGAGTTCCTGCATTCTCAGGACAAACTCTTCGAGTCTGGCCGAGATGATCTTCATGTTTCCATGAGCCTTTTGGATTTCTGGCGAATTTTCGAACAGATCAGTCTTCGTCAGTTTTTCGAAGTAACCCACATTCGCATCGAGATCATCGATGAGGTATCCGAAGAGATCGTCAAACTGAAACAGCCTCTTCGTCAGTCGGTATGTAAGAAATCCCAGGACGGCGTTGCCGATCAGCGACAGAACAAGCAGAATCGCCACCATCATCTCTTTGATCCGTACCCGTCACGCGCCCAGCCATGACCCTTGAGGATGAATGTTCCACCGCTTCCGATCAATGATTCCATGACCTGGTCCGGGCACTTCTCACAGAGAGGAGCGGACTTCTCTGTGATTTTCTGCACGAGCTCTACTTCGCCCTTGCAGGACGGACAACGGTACGAGTAGAGCGGCAAGTTACTACGCCCTTCCCTTGCTCTTCAGGTACTTGTCTGAGAGATCGACAGTATCGGAATTTTCACCCGACGGGACGACATCGATTTCCCGCATGAGATCCGAGATGTCCTTGCCTTCAGAGAGTCCCAGACGGACACACTCAATGATTTCAGCCAAAACCTTTTCAGAGAATTTCATATGTTGCTCCTTGCATTATACAGCGGGTTGGGCAAAACTTACACTGCTAAGTGAAGTCCCAAATTTCTGGACAACATCGGTCGCGCATCTGTTTGCGAACTTGATCGACGCTCTCAGATCTTTTGTCATGAGCATCGAAACAACGAGAGCTGAGGTGTGAGTGTCGCCACAGCCTGTCACATCGACAGGAGGAACAGCCTGAGTTGGGAATTTCTCTTCGTTGAGTTTGTATTCGCTAGGTCTGCTTCCCCTTTCGAACTGGATGAGGGAAGCTCCCTTCTGGCCCTTGGTCACGATCACGCTCTTGAACAGAGATTCGACAGAGACATATTTGTCACTGGCTACCTGCACAGCGTACTCGTGTTCGTTGATCTTGAGCACATCCATTCCTGAATACAGAGAGAGATCAGCTCTCTTGGAATCGACGACAGTGAAAGCTTTTGGATTGCGCTCTCTGACGATTCTCACGATGTTATTGTCGATTGAGCCCTTGTCGTAATCAGAAAATACGACAGCGTCGAAATGATCTTTGGGAAGAATTTTCTCAAGCCAACCGCAGAGAGACTCGGTATCTTCTTGCTTGAATTTCTTGATGTTGTCATGACGAAACACGTATTCACCGGCTGGATTGACAAACCTGCGTTTCCGCATGGTCTGCGTTCCAGAACAGTAGAACTGCGAGTTACCGTCGAATTGAAGCAGATCGGCCATGAATCTGAAATCGGCGAAGTCGGCAAGACCCACGAGAGACACGTCGAATTGTTCGCCGCCGATAGCTCGGATGTTTTTCAGGACGTTTGCCGCTCCACCCGCCCTCGATTCCATGGAACCGATTTCGTCCCAGACTGGGATCGGAGCTTCTGGGGCACGCCTGGTCTGGTAGACCTTGACATACTCGTCCACCATCACATCACCTACAACGAGAACATTCTTACGTGACATTCCGCATCCTTTCGATAGTCTTCGTAGTAGAGATTCCCTCGACGATGTCTACGTACGTGACAGGACAGATCTCAGATCCGACTACTTTTTTCGTCTTGTAGTCCGCACCCTTGACGATCATGTCAGGTCTCAGAGCACTTACCAACTTTTCTGGAGTATCCTCTTCAAACACACAGACGTAAGTCACGTTCTTCATGCTGATCAACACGGACCCCCGAGTGATGGCATCCTGTACGGGTCGATCGTTTCCCTTGAGACGTCTGACAGATTCGTCTGAGTTGATGCCCACAACGACTGCTCCTTTGGGTCCGGCCAGTTTGCGGCACGTCTCAAGAATCGAAAGATGTCCCCTGTGGAGAACATCAAAACACCCGTTGGTGAAGATGATGCGGCTGTATCCGCCCGGACCAAACTTAAGCCTTCCATCACCACGAATGCTTTCTGCGACAGGAGCGTAGTGTTTACTTGACGAGAGAGAAGTCTTTGGCATTGATGCCCTTGTCATCGACGTAAAAATCGCCAGAAGGCTTTCCGAACAGAAGACGAGAGTACGGTACCTGATTGTCGTCCAGCCACTTCACCGTCATCTCACGAAGGTGCGCTTCGATCGCCACGATGTTTTCGTTGTACGTCTTCATCCCACGAGCAGTGTGAATAACGATCGTGTGACCTCGCATCGAGAGCAGTTTCATCTTCTCGATAACGGAGGTGATCGGGACAGCCTTGTGGTAGTTCTCGGAACTCTCCTGGCTGCAGATGGTTCCATCAAGATCGAAGACGTATGTCGACATCAGTTTTCCGTGACGGCACGTTCCTTCATTTCGAGCCAGTCCTTCTTCTCACGGATCTCTTCGTTACGATCGATGATGGCAGTGAACATCTTCTCGCCGGTGCCAAGTTCATTGGCGACAGCTCTGAGATTTTGGATGTCCTTGGGGAAGCAGTGACCTCCGTAGCCCAACTGACCGTCTGGTCCCGGAACGATTGTGTGACCTGCTCCGATCCGTTGATCTAGTACAGCCAACTGACGTACGTCCTCGTACTTCACTCCGAGAGCGTTGCAGATCTTGGCGACCTCGTTGGAGAACATCACCTTGCAGGTGAGCATGCCGTTCGCATACAGTTTGACCATCTCGGCCGTCGTGGCATCAGTATGCAGGAGCAGGCGTTTGCCGGTCTTCTGAGCCTCAGGATCCGCAGAGTAGAAATACGTCAGGACGATCATCGAATCATCCTGGTCTCCACCTACGATGATACGGTTTGTTTTCTTGAAGTCATCGACGCTGTTCGCCTCCGTCAGGAACTCAGGAGAGAAAGTGAGACGCATCGGAAGATACTTCTCTTCCATATCTTCGAGGAATCCTGGGTAGACAGTGCTCTTGACGACGGTCACGAAAGAATCGAGATTGCGACCGAGATCCTTGGCAGTGTCACGAATGGAAGCAATGACCTCCTCGACAAATCCCGTGTAGCAGGAACCATCCTTCCGCATAGGAGTCGGGACACAGATAAAGATGACTTCTGCCGCAGAGACAACCTGGCGGAGAGTCTGAAGTTCGGGCTTCGCCTTGTCGTTGACGAGGATCGTCCCGCACTTCTCCTTGAAGAAAGCCTCGACGGCCTTTCCCACGAAACCGTGGCCGACAACACCGACGGTAGCGTTCTTGAGTTCGAATGTCTTGAGGAAGTCCGTGGCGTTGATGTCAAGCACTTTGATTTCTCCTGTCTTTGATCTGCGCGATCAGTTTGTTGAACCTGTCCGCTTGCACGGACCATTTCTCTCGCTCGGCCATCGCTCGAGCATTTCTTCCGATACGTTGCCAATCACCGCTCTTGATCCTTTCACGGATCAGATCGACCCAACCATCGATTGGCTCCACGATCCCATCCACGTCATCATTGATGAGTTCAGAAGGGCTTCCCATCTCAGGTGGATAAACCACCATGCTCCCGGCCGCCTGGGCCTGCCGATGAGCTCGGCTGGAGGGTTCCTTGAAAGAAGATGTGTAAGGAAGAACTCCACACGTATTGAATAGATTCCAGAGTTCATGACCATTTGAGAGATTTCGATGAACTTTCATCGCTGGATGCGTGTAGGGAAGCATCCCTCGCTCAGCATAGTCTGGATAACAGATATGCAGTCTGAATCGCTTATCTGCCTGAAAGAGTCTGCCGAAAAGGGCGGCGCATTGAATAAGCCCACGCCCTGGATCTGAAGCCCAGAGGAGCTGGTACGGATCTTTATTTTCGGCTGGTTTGTAGATCTCCGTGTCGACACCCAGCGTGACACCGTCGTAGAGACGATCGAGAGAGATCCCAGTCTCGTCATGTAGGTTGCGCTTGTGCCACGTCGGAAAACAGAGGATGCCTTCGAGCTTTCCTTCGTCCATCGCTCGGGACACATCACTCTTCCACTCTTGTCCGAAAGAATGGTCCTGGCAATTGATCAGATTGATAGCGCCGGGAACATACAGTTCAGGAAACCATTTTCGCCAATGTACGACGACATCGTATTCTTCTTGTCGAAGCTTGAAAATCGTTTCGCTGACCAGATTGATCGTTGGTTCAGAGACATCGTTCAGCGAACTGAAAAACAGATCCTCGTGATCGAGATCGACAGTCGTCACCGTCACTTCGTTTTCGCCATCTCTGGCGAAATAGTACGGAAGCTCCAGGTGGAACTTCACGAACATTTGGCGATACTCAGGAGGAATTTCCTGAAACTTTCTCTTGATTCCGACGAAAGCGATCTTCAACGCGTCTGTCCGTCGTACCAGTTGGCCGTCTGAATGATCCCGTCCGTGATGCTCGTCCGCGGAAACCATCCGAGTTTTTCCAACTCGGAAGCATCGATGTACTGACTCTTGATCTCCTTGAAGATGGACTCTCGTTCGACGATCTCCACTTTCAAGTCTGATTCCATGACAGACAAGATCAGGCGAATCACGCTCTCAATCGAGTGTGCTCCAGTCCCGCCCACGTTGAAAGCTTTCCCGTTGGTCTCTTTCTCGGAACTTCCGAGCAGAAGACACGCGGAGACGACGTCGTCGATGTAAATGAATTCCCGTTGCATCGCTGAGATGTCAGAATAGAGAGTCGGAGGAAGCCCTTCCATGATTCTCTTGATCGAATTCGGGATCAGTCGAGAGGTGTTCCTGTCTCCCGGTCCGTAGACGTTGCTGCAGCGGGTTACGACGATAGGCATGTCATAGTTGTGAGCGAACGATCGAGCGATCATGTCGCAGCATGCCTTCGAGGTGTCGTACGTGTTCTTCGGTTGCAACGGCATGTCTTCCACATAGGGAAGCTTCTCATGATCTCCGTAAGCCTTGTCGCTGGAAGCGACGACGATCTTCTTGCAACGACCAACATTTCTGGCAGCCTCAAGAAGTGCGACAGTCCCCATGACATTGGATTGATACGTACTGAGAGGGTCTCTGGCTGAGATTCTCACGATAGCGTTCGCGGCGAAATGGAAGATGTACTCGATCTCCCTGGAAGAGATCAGATCGCGCATCAGAGCGTAGTCTGACACATCTCCTACGACAGTCTCAGCTCCTTCGACGGGATTGTGTCCGGAACGCCGTGTGAGGCACGTGACCTCAGCTCCGAGATCATAGAGGCGCTGGGCGATAGCGCCACCGACGAACCCGCCGGCGCCTGTGACAAAGACACGTTTGCCTGTCCAAAAACTCAAGGAGTCGCTCCCCAGAGATCAGAAGTCTTTTTCGATCTCAGTTTGATGTTCCAGTTCTTGTATTGATGTTGTTGCTCGAGAGGGATGACATCACAGAATCCACTCGAAAGAAGAAGTTCTGTCAGTTTTCTTTCGCTGAACGCTGTAAAGTGCCAGTTGCCCTTGTAGTCCTGACCGCCGTACAATCTCCGTACTGCAGATTCAGCTACATCATACCACAGTTGGTTACACTGAGTACAGGCCTTGTCTCCTTCGTTGAACTGATTCCCGCACTGGTTACATAGGAACGGGTACAGGGCGCATGCGGCACGACTGCAGTGAGTCAAGTCTGGAACTTGAATCTCGACGATTCCTCCCGGCTGGAGGACTCTCCAGACCTCAGTGAGGATCGTTTTTGTCAGTCGATAGGGAAAATGCTCCAGAAAATCGAGCATGACGATCTCTTGAGCAGATTCATTCAGCCATGGCCATGGAAACTTTGAAAGATCGACAGGAATGACTCCCTCACGCTCTCTCTGGTCGACATTTACGTATCCAGGCTTTACATCATCTCCACATCCAAGATTGAGTTTCATCAGATCCCCTTCGCGAATTCCAGCATGTCCTGCGCCCGATGTTCGGGAAGGTGAGATTCGTTCAGTTCTTCGTAGAGATTTTTTGCAAAGAGCTGTCGACCGATGTTGTTTCCAAGAAGATCAGTGATGGCCTCGACGAGGGACTGCTCATCAGAAAATGTGACGATGTTCTTGAGAACAGTCTCGTTGTCGATCTTATTGGAGAGCACGCAAGCTCCAGAAAAACCAGCTTCGAAATGACGGCACTGGTAACCAAAACCGTGTCCGAATGGTTGACCCACGTCCGTCGCGTGATTCAACACGATCTTCGATCTATTGTAGATATTGCAGATCTTGTCGATGTCAAAGATCTCGTTCGCTACATAGAAATTCAGACCCAGTCCACGAACGATCTTGATCATCTCCATACGACTGGCGTGATTGGGACCGTAAGAGAGACTGCCAACGAAAGAAATGTCGATGTCCTTCGGAGTTCCAGGAATCGTCTGATAGAGAGTGTTGTCTGCGGTAAGCAAAAGGCGCTGAGCCTTTTCGTAACCGTACTCCTTGGCCATTCGGGCGCCGTCGGCGTCGAACGTAAGAGCAGCTGAGCAGGTGTCACGCATGCTCTGCATCATCTGTTTGATGTGCGGAAATCTCAGGTCGTCAACTTGATAGACGATCTTCTTTCCGCCGAAACCAGCGCGAAGCATCGACCTGAGCGGCGATGGATCGAGCCACTTGAAGATCACCGTGAAGTCTGCGTACGGATCAAGCTGAATGAGCTTGTCAGGAGCACTCGGATCAAAGACACGCACGGTCTCGCCAATGCGCTCAAGTCCTTTTCGGAATGCGATTTCCGTTCCGAAAGGATTGTTGCGAACAAACGCTCCGATAAGGTTCCACTTCATCAGTCACCCTTCCAGGCGCGATACGAATCTGAATCTTCATGTTTCGTACTAAATTCGAAGAGCAGGCTGTCTTCGTGGGCACAAATCTGGTGAAGTTGGTTCGGGGGGATCAGGATCGAATCGCCAGGTTCAAGATCGACAGAATACCACTTCCCGTTTTCGGGATCAATGAGCTCGATGGTCATCCGACCAGACTGAAGGTACATCGTCTCTTTCTTCTTGGCATGAAAATGCATCGAGCACTTCTTACCTGCCTTGAACACGAGGAGCTTGCCGCAGTACTCATCGATATTCTCAATCCAGATCTCTTCGCCCCAGCCTTTGGGATGATGATCCTGTTTCAGCGCGCTGACTTTTTCGATCTTCATTGGACGATGTCTCCTTCAGAGATCTCTGGAAGAAGCTTTCCCACTCCTTCTTCGAGAGATGCAAATTCGCCGGTGTATCCATCGAGACGCAACTTGTTGAGATCAGCCGCGGTATTGTTTTGGTAGAATTTTCTGATCTTTTCAGGCATCTCGATGTATTCCCAGTCGATCATTTTTCCGAGCCTCTTTTCGATGATCTGACCGAGCTCGTTGAACGTCCTGGGATTTCCGGTCCCTACGTCGAAGATTCCAGCCGTCTGGCTTTGAAACATGAAATGCATGTTCACAGAAACGACGTCATCCACGTGGACAAAGTCTCGTTTCTGTTCTCCATCCTTGAAAAGCCTGACTCTGCCGTTTTTCGACGCCTGGTCGATCAGCTGGTTGACCATCGACATCATCTTTCCCTTGTGGGATTCGTTTTGGCCGTACACGTTGAAGTAACGTAGCCCGACGAGGTAGGGATTTTTCGTGATGATCCGTTTGAGCCACGATTCAGAAAGAACTTTTGAAATCGCGTAAACGTTCAGCGGGCTGATCTTCTCACCTTTGCTCTGATCAGCGTTGCCGTACACTGCGGCAGACGATGCCCAGACGCATCTCTTCTTGTTCTCTGAGCAGTGAGAAAGAATACTGAACGTAAAATCGTGGTTCTTCTTGAACATCTCATCAGGATCTTCCAATGTCGTGTCTGCACAGGCACCCTGGTGAAAGACTCCGTTAGAGCAGTTCATTACGGAGATGATCTCAGCGTGATCGTCAGGACTGATGATGTCCGCGACTGAAGTGATACAGCTGAGCACGTTGTTGAGTTTTTCAGCGCTGTTCCTGTAGTCGACGATCGAGATCAGATGACCTTCGTCTGCGAGACGTTTGACGATGTTGCTTCCGATGAAACCCAGTCCACCAGTGACGACGTAGTGCTTCTGCTTGTTCATGACATGCCGTCCAGTTGAGTAAAGAGGTCAAGCACATGCTCAGGAGAGAGATCGTCTTTCGTCTTGGCTTGAGCACATGCGCGGCGGCGACAAAGCGGATAGTTCTTCGTGATAGCGTTCTCCATGAAGAACAGACCGAGGACCTTGAGATCAGCGCTAGCGGCAACGTGCATCATGCCTGTATCATTTCCGACGTATGAACCACAAGTGACGACTTTCGTGAAAGCTTCCAAGAGGTTGTTTGAGATGCTCCACGTGAAGCGTTTATCGTTCACGAGCCTGGAGATCTCCTGAAGAGATCCTTGGGCGTCTTGGATGCTTCCAGAAGAAACGACCGTCTTCTCTGGGAACTTTTTCAGAAGCAGCTTGATGAACTCAGCAAAGTTCTTGTTTCCCCAGTGTTTCATCTGCCAGAAACCGGCGACGTCCCGCTTGTATCCGACGCCGATGTAAACACGGGATTCATCCTTCGGAAGAGAAGGCATGAACGAAGTATCGATGACGCCCTGGACGAAATTACGGTCGAGGGACTTGACTACATCGAGCTGGTACTCCGCTTCATGTTTTTCCCACGAGAGAAGTCCTGGAACAGATGCTTTGGGACGAGGACGTCCATCCAACACTTGGTCGGCAGTGAAATGAAAACCGTTCTTCCAGCGGCCATCAAACGGAATGGCCAAAACGGCCACATCGTAGTGACGCTCGAGGGCGCTGTTGAAGTACAGCTTTCCCTGTCCACATACCACCTTGGACAGTACTGTGGCTGCTCCGAAGTCATCTGGCAGGTTTCCAACGAGGATGTCAACCTCTCCAAGTTTCTGGAGTTCTCTGATCATCGGGATCGCGAGGATCGAATTTCCGATCCCAAAACACTTGGCGACAAGAATCCTCACGATCGACGCCGAGCTCGGAAAAGAAGATTGGGACAGCAGATGCGAAGAGACATCTCGGCGAATTCCATCTGGTTTTTTCCGAAGGGATAGAGTCCCATGTTGATCGGATACTGGAATCCCTCGTCGTCTCTGATCTGTTCGAATTCACGGAATCCAGCCCCATGAAAGATTTCGACCAGGTCAAGGTACGTGAAGAACGCGAGGTGACCCCCGTGATAAACTTCCCTGTCTCCTGACGTGTGAGGAAACCTTCCTTCACATCGAAGGAGCTCTTGGTGTTTCCAGAACTGGATGTTCGGGGTGTTGATGAAGACCTCACCACCCGGCTTCAACGATTCGAAGCAAAGACGAGCAAAGTTTTCTGGATCGACGATGTGTTCGATAAAATCGAGAGCCGAGATGGCATCGACTTCGAACTTGAATCCCTGGGTGTCCACATCCGAGAGACACGTCACATTCCCCTTTGACTCGGCCGCGAGGAGATTCTTCTCAGAAATGTCCAGGACGATCGTCCGTTGAAAAAGGTTCTCTTTGCGGAGAGCGTAACCGAGATCTCCGATAGCACCTCCCACATCAAGATGACTCTCGCCCGTCTTGAGTTTTCCGCTCTTGTAGAGCTTGAGAGCCTTGTCGACCCTTCCGTTACCGCCGACATACGAATCGAAATCTGACGGCTTGATTTTTCGATCAGCCATCTTCGAATACAGTTCAGATCTGTCCACTGAGCTCCCCGTACATGTAATCGACCCTGGCACGAGCCGTGTGAAATTTCATCGCGTGTTCATGTCCCTGACGAGCGATCTTCTCACGTCGCTCAGGATTTGAAAGAGCATGACCGATCATCTCATCGAGTTTTTCGATACTGTCGAAGTAGTCGCAGTGCACACCTTCCTGGAAGGGATGTACCTGACGTCCCCTGAATTCCTGGGAAAGCATGTACGAACCGACATAGGGAATTTCGTAGAACCTCAGGGCTTTGCCGCATTCTGCAGCACCTCTGAGATTTACGCAGATCCTTGACTGGGCAATCTTTCGGAAGTACTCCCTCTTGGGAAGAAACGAATCGACGATGTCTGGACGTCTTTCGACGAAAAGACAGTTTCCATCGTGACCGTATTTCTTCACAAGGTGATCTACGACGATTCCGCGATCACCATGGCTATGATAACCCATGAAACAGATGTTGTACACCTTGTTTCGCAACAGATCTTCTCTCTCTTCAACATTCCAGAGATGATCGAAATTGGTCGCGTATGACATCGGTGAAACGCTGGGAAGAGAATCGTATTCAGGACGCCAATTGTCCATGAAGATACGTTCGAGATTTTTTCCGTATCTCTCTTGCAAAATTTGGACGGACTGACACCAAAATCTATCGTGGCCAGCTACGACAACGACAGGAATCGAGAAGTGGCGCGCCAAAGTCTGAAGATAAAGAACGTACGATTCTTCGCGTTCGTCGATGAAAATCCTTTCGATCTGTCCAGTACGAATCAGTTCATTGATTCCGTTGAGAGAGTATTGAAAGATTTTCTGGCTCTCTGGAGTGAAACCGAGAGATCTGCGTTCAGCTCCGTAATCAGCTAGCTTGTCCCCTGTTTCAATAGGGACACCCTCGCGGTGTTTCTTTGCTACGGGCCAATCGACTACGTTTTCGTATCCGTGTCGAGAGACAAGACCAGCCCAGACGGCGTCAAGAGTGAAGTCTCCTCCAACTCGAGCATCGATGAAAAGAACCTTGCTCATTTCCAAAGGAAGGAGATGATCTCACCTTCCTTCTCCTGGCCGCTTTCACCCGTCGTTTGTACGGTCATACCGAGACCAACGAGCTGATCGACAGTGACGTAGTTCTTGTGTTCCTCATCGAGATTCCCACCTTCGGCTTCCTGCTTCCATTCTCCCCAGGGACAGGCGTATAGAAGAAGCTTTCCGGCCATCTCATGGAGCATCGGAGTCGCTTTCTGAAGATCGTCGAAACTCACGTGTTCCGGACCATGATCCCAGAAGATCACGTCGTATTCACCCTTCCCGACGATCTCAGAAAGCTTTCGAGCATCTCCTAAGATCGGCTTAGCTACATAGCGCCCTGTCTTTACGGCAGCGGAGAAGTCGGAAAAATTCGGCTGATAGATCTCGAGCACGGCGACACGCTCAACACCTAGGTGCTTACAGAAAATATCGTACCACCACGGGCTAGCGTCGTGACGCCATCCGATGTAAAGCAACGATTTCGGCTGAGAGGCTCTGATCGTTGGGATCATCGATTCTACAACTGAGAACGCAGCTTTCGTGTGTGGCATTTTAGACCCTCGTGAACACGTTTCGATCTACACGTGAAAGAAACGAACGAAGATTTTCCAGACCGATGTTCATCTCCCACGTCCAGTGAAGAGTGAAAACTTCTTCAGTTTCAGAACTGGCTGCATGGGACAGCTGAGGGAAGATAGCGTCGATGGCACTGAGCTCGTCTGTCCTTCCGTAGAAATACGGTTTTTTGCTGAAGGACAGATTCTCGAAGAGACCCGACTGCTGGATCTGAGAGTACACTGGAAGTTCAGTTCCCGGGCCACACATAAGATCAGTGAATCCGGATCTCGCCAGAGCTCGAGCTGTCTTCATGTCGATGCAGTTGTGTGGAGGGATGTAGCAGTCGACTTTTCCATCGCCGTTACACTCAGAGATAGAATCGACAGCTGCAGTCAGCTTCTGAGAGATGTCCAGCTCAGTCTCGTGATCTCTGAATTCGTTCAGAAAGCGTTCGTCGTGTTCGATCCCGTGCAGGGCGACTCTGACACGTTCGTTCTGAGCCAGCCACGTGATCATCTTTCTGTCGGTGTATTTCGGGATCACTCCCAGGACATATGAGATACCGTGATCTTCCAGAACAGCATCGAACTTTTTGAAATTTTCCAGGTTGTGCTTCCAAAACTCAGGAGGTTTCGTGCCTGGAAAATCATCGACTCTCAAGATGACGCTCATAATCCTCTAGGTATTTCCTCCATTCCCAGTGAAATCTTCCAATGGAGAAGAGAGAAGCTACCTGACGAGGGTTATACGGACTTCTGTCACGCATGACCGAATCCAGAATGAAACGAGAAACTTTTGCAGTCTCAGCTGGAGATCTGTATTTGCGATCGATGACAGAACCAATGACAGCCTGGATCCCATTCTCTTTGGCGATCGCCGAGATGGAGTTCAGAAGACCGACGTTGTAGGCGACCACTGGAACATCGGAAGCAAGAGCTTCGAGAATGAAATACGAGTTTCCTTCGTACGCGGAGGGCTGGACGATAAGATCTGCTTCACCGATCACGCGATGTTTTTCCTCAGTCGGAATACAGAAGCGCCGGGCAGCCTCATCCATGAGCAACACATCAGCAACACCCTTCAGAGAGTGCTCGAGGGCGTCGATGTGATCAAAACCTTTGTTGCTAGTGGTTACCCCATGGATGACCAACGGCCTCTCTCGAGGTGCCTTGAAAGAAGGGGGCCGGAATTTCTCAAGATCGATCGCGTTATTGATCACGTCAGATGAGAATCCCCACTGCAGATTCATCTGTTCCTGGATGAACCTAGAGACAGCTACGATCTTTCCCCCGCGTTTGAGGTGACTAGTCCGATGATAGACCTGATGAGCGTGATGCATGGGAAATTCTGGTTGCTTGCCGGCGTCTGCGTCATCCTTGGTCAGATGACTCCAGATCCCATGAGCGACAGAAATGACATTCATTCCGAGACTACTGAGATATTCTCCCCAGAAGCCATCGGCGATCACGATCGTATTTTTCGTTACGCGTCTGGTCGAATACAGCCACGATCCGAGAAGTCTCGCGCAATCCCACTCTCCGAAACCCTGTTTGTTCAGAGTCGGCAGATCATCATACGAATAATGTTTCGCGTCAGGAAATCCAGCGATGAAATCTCTGTTCCATCGCGGAACACCGCCACCGGCGTTGAGAGCCGTGAAAGAGACGAGGACGATGTCTCTCAATTGTTTGTCCTGCAAGAATTTTTGTCTTCCTGCGTTTCTGGAAGTTCACGTTTCAGCCAGGTAGATTCCCTGTAACCGTTGTGAACCACAAGACCAGGGATGATCAGATTGGTCTTCCCGGTCCTGCAGACAGACTGGCTATGCACGCGAACAAAATGCCAGTCGACTCCGCTCCCTAGACCGTCATGCGGGCGCCCGCGTTCCTGACCTGTTTCTGGATCAAACCTTGGGATGGGCCACATGCTCATCCAATAGTTTTGATCAGAGAGCATGCACGTGGCGCGGATGTACTTGTTCGTATACATCTCGTCGTTCAGAACTTTCGTCTGGGCGCGCGGATCATCTCTATGTTCTACAGCCGAGTGACCGCTGGCGAACCCAAGATTGAGAGCGGGAGCCAACTGCATGAACTTGGAAGACAGTTTGGACAGCCAGTCTTTCTTGAAGAGAACATCGTCCTGGACGTAACAGGTAAGAGGACTCCTTACCTCGTCGTACATCTTCAGGGCGTTGATATGGCAGAGAGCCTCGTTGATCGAGGGACCCAGACCCAGGTTCTTTCTATGAACGATTCTGTGATCGACCAGATCATTCAGCTGAGCACCGCAGATCACATTCCAGTTGCGATCTGCGTCTTCTATGCCGCTGTCATCGACCAGCGTCAACCGGTACTGATTTCTCGGAGTCGACTGACGGAGTGATTCCAGTGTCTGCCTGAGCAGCTCCGGCCTTCCCTTCGTCGTGATGAACAGATCCACTAGCATCGATGGCCTCGATCCAATTCTTCATGATGGAAGGATTTGTGCATTCGAGAACGAATGTCTTTGCCTTCCCGTGTTCGCCGCCCTGCTGGCGGAGTTGGTCGGCCTTTTTTACCACGTCTTCCTCAGAGATTACATCCGGGAAACGGTTGACCGGGTGGGGGTCGTTGTAGAGCAAGGACCAAGTCTTGTCCCAGAAGTCTCTGAAATTGCGGACCTTGCGGGGAATGTTGGCCCACGAATAGTGGAAGACGGAAGGAAGCTCCTTGAAGATACGGTTCATCTGCTTGCCGTACTCGTCAGGATTCTTCAGACGGAGAAGTTCGAGTTCCTTCGAGTAGTATCCCTGATGAGGGATGAACTCGCTAGTCATGATGTCGATGTACTCACAACCGTCGCTCATACCCTTCTTCGAAAACGTCCGTCCGGTCTTCTCGTCCATCACACGGGCGTCCTTGTTGATGCCGTGGGTGATCTTGAAATTGTTCCGGCTCAGGCGCCACTTCCAAGAGTGACGGTCGGTTCGTACTGTCTTCGCGTCTCCCCACAGCTCGACGACCGGGAGGTGGATGAGATCCACAGCGGTCGGGAACTTCTCGACCAGCTTCCTGATCTTCCCGTAGTCTTGTTCATGAACGACTTCATCGGCGTCCTGTTGCCAGAGGAAGTCGTCTGGTCCTACCGTTACCATCGCTCGACCGAACGCTTTCTGCATACCGTCCATGCCCGGTTCGTTCCAGTCCCACTCGCGATTGATCACAGTGAGACGGGGATCTCCGATAGCCTTGATCTTCTCGAGAGATCCGTCTTTCGATCCGCCATCGACGACGATGACTTGGTCACAGAACCCAAGCATCGATCTGATCGATTCGAGATACGGAAATCCCTGAGACTCTGGATTGAGAACGTGGGTGTAGCCGGCGATCTTCGGAGAGACGTCTTCCCAGTCTTTTCCAATGACATCGATCAGGGTGAGATCATGACGCTCGCCGTTCTGGATCAGCTTTACGACTACTTCTCCGACGATGTCCTTCGGATTGATCTCGTTGATACAGGGACTCTCGCGATCGACGCTGCACTGGTGCTTGTAGCACGCCTTCTCGCAGCCCAGTCTGTTCTTCGTCTCGAGCAGACGTCCAATTACGTTTCCCTTGTAGACCGGTCCAGTAGAAGAAGCGTAGGAACTTCCGAAGATGGCGACGTGAGGCGTTCCGACAGCTGCAGCCATGTGCATGGTCACGGAGTCGATTCCGACCAGGCACGAGGCCCGCTTGATCACGGTGGCGAGCTGGCCATATGTGGTCCGGCCCCGGAAGTCGACGCACCCCTCGAAGTGAATGTCGCCCTCCTCACCAACCGTGACGACAGCGATCCCGGACTTGAGCAGGTTGTGGACGACCTTCTTCCAGTGACGGTAGTTCCGAGCCTCGTGCTGACCCTTGCCGGAGCCCGGGTGGAAAGCGACGAACTTTTCTGGAAGTCCCTGGACGTCCTCGGTGTAGATCTTATAGTCTCCGAACGGAACATCACACTGCGCAGCGAACTCCTGACCGAGCTTGCGGCCCTTGCCACCATGGACCCAGTTTGACGTAGTCATCTGGACTGCGAGGTTCGGAGTGTAGACTTCATCGAACACGTTCTCGCAGAACGGAACATCCATCATCCACTTTTCGAACTGGATGACGCGCGCGATGTCTGGATTGTCCTTCAGAAGACCAGAGTACTTTCCGTCTGTCGCAAAGAAGATCTGATGATCTGGAAACTTCTTCTTGAGAGAATTCACGATGGCGGTCGAGACAAGTACGTCTCCGGCAGACATCGGCATCGTGTAGAGGAGAGTCCTGGCGCCCTCGGGAACCTTCAGCTGTTCACGAACCTTCTGACGGATCTCGGCTGGAGTGAATTTTCCCTGAGACTGTTGGCCGGGCTGAGTAGAGAGAAACTCCTGCAGAGCCGCCACGAATTTCGGTCCGATGAAATCCTGGGAGTGAGTCAGAGTCAGCGATCCCGCGAGATCCTGCGCCCATTGACGGGGAGTCGCTGGACTGAGACGGACTTTCTTCGTCTTCGTCTTGAAGTCGTCTTCCTTCACGGAAGCCCATCGAGTTCCCGGCTCGATGACGTTTTCCCAGACGGCAGACTGGGGGACCTGAGTAAGATCGAAATCAAGCGGGATGAACTTCCGCTTTCCGTCTGGAGTGTGGAGGAAATCGAGATGACCTGACCAGTTGGTCGCCACGACTGGCAGACCACAGGCCGCAGCTTCGATGATCGGAAGCCCGTATCCTTCGCCGTGAGTAGTGGTCAGATACGCGCCGATCTTCGGGTGCTTGTAGAGAGCTGCCAGATCTTTCTTGGAGATACGTCCATGGATCAGCTTGATCTTCGGAAATTCTCCGCATCCAGTAGATGCCTTGATCTCCTTGATACGAGAGAGCGTGGTCTCGTAATCCATGTTGGAGTTGTTGACGATTCCGATCTTGAGAACAAGACCAACGGTACGATCACCCGCAAAATTTTCGCAGAACCACTTGATCAGGTATCCGATGTTCTTGCGATCTTCTCCGATCCGTCTGTCGAGTCCGAGTCCGACTGACAGGAAGTTGAATTCAGGTTCAAGGGGAATCTGGGAGAGGCTCTCGTCTTGTACTGGATTGAAGACGTTCGCATCGAACGACTCTGGAACAATGAGAATCGGCTTTGTGAGCTTGAGATCACGACCGGCCTGGTCACGGTATGTCACTCCAGCCAGAGTGTCCGCCGAGTGTTTCGACGGTACGACAACCAGGTCAACGTTCTCATTGCACTTGCTGATCCACGCCGGCGAACAACGATCGACTTCGATTCCCGCAGTCACGCCGATGTTGATAGGTGCGAGCTTCCGAAATTCGTTCGGAATGGTGACCTGGATGGAAAGATCGTACGTGTGACCGGCATCTCTCTCGGCATTTCTCTTAGAAACGAGGTGTTCGATTCGACGAACGAAATCATCCTCGTCAGAGATCAGTGGAGTATGGCCCCAGCCGACGCTCTCAACGCTGACATCAAACTGACCAGAATCTACCAGCGACTTGAGGAGTTGCCTGGCGTGTTCTCCGTAGCCGGAGGCAGTGAGGACTGGTCCCCAAAAAAGAAGCTTTTTCATGTTCTACCTTTCAGACTCCGACGATGAGTCCGGGCGGGTTCCGCTTCTCGTATTCCTCAACGATTGCCAGCCCGGTCTTAAGATCGACCTGTGGCGACCACCCGAGTTCTCTTTTCGCACGAGAATTATCGGCAAGAGTCTCTCTGGCTTCAGCCAGGCGCGGTGGAAGATTGACACGTTCTCCACCGATCATGTCAGCCAGTTGATTGATGCTGTAGTTCTGGCACGTACCGATGTTGATGACGCCTCTGACGTCTTGGTTCATGGCGGCGAGCATATTCGCTCTCACGACGTCACCTACGAAGGTGAAATCACGACGCTGCTCACCATCTCCCACGATCGTCAGTTTCTGACCCATCCGACGCTGCCGCCTGAAGATGGCGATGACAGTCGAGTAGTTTCCTTCTTCTTGATGACGGGGACCATAGACATTGAAGTACCGAAGAGAGACGGTCGAGAGACCGTACAGTTTTCCGTACAGATCCATCAGCTCTTCGCCGTTTTTCTTCGAGAGAGAATACGGGTTGAGACAGTCAGTCGGCATGTCTTCTCGGTTCGGAAGAGGGTTTTTCAGACCGTAGGCAGACGATGACGCCGAGTAGACAACCCGCTTGACGCCGCCCTGGCGACAGGCCTCAAGGACATTTGCGGTCCCCATGACGTTCTGGCTGAAGGCGAGCAGCGGGTCCGTGATCGACGGCTGGATCCTGCTCATCGCCGCCAGGTGAAATACCCATGATTTGTGATCGACAGCTCGACGAACTTGCGAGAATTCGCGGATGTCGCCCCTGATCACTTCGAGCTTTTTGTTGCCGCGCCATCGAGCGAGGTTATCGAGTTTGCCCTCGCTGAAATTGTCGAGGACTGTTACTTCATGACCCTGCGTCAGAAGTTCATCGACGAGATTCGATCCGATGAATCCCGCACCACCGAGGACAGCGATTCCTGGCATTTTCTTCTCCAATCAGACATCGACGACGCGGGCAGAAATAGCCTTCACGTCTCTTGGTCTATCTAGCTGTTCCTGGAGCGCGCAATCCCAGTCGGTGATCATCTTCTGCATGTTGAATGTTTTCTCAGCCCAGACCCTTCCTCTGGCGCCGAGCTTACGACGTTCGACACGCCCCATCTTGTAGAGATGGCTGAGAGCAGTGACGACGTCCTGGTGTGAGACGCGGTCGTCGTAGATGTACGGGATTGGCTGGGATCCTGTGCACGAACGGGAAGAGGAGAAGATCGGAGCACCGAAAAACGACGCCGGATCTTTGGCGTACTTCCGACGAGCGAGTTTCGTGAGTTCTTCCTGATCGGTGAAATCAGTCACACCTTCCCACCACGGACCGACCTGGAACTGCAATCCTCCCGTCATGTGGACTGCGATTGGAGTCCCTGACATGAGGGATTCCAGCGTGGCCAGACCGAATCCTTCGTTGTTTGCGATGTTGATGGTGCAGTCGCAGGAATTGTAGAACATGTTCAGGACGTCTGGTGGAACTCTGGATTCTGAGATGATCAGATTCTTGTCGATGCCGAAACACTTTGCGACCTCAACGATATTCTGCCCTTCAGGATCTCCAACGAGAGTGTGCATCGCAAGAGCGACATTCTCCTTGCCTACCTTTTCC
>JACCDG010702892.1_pt1 | contig 20099 bp, 18 predicted proteins | sample 7442471 | NCBI WGS metagenome assembly JACCDG01 (sample SAMN15323444, study PRJNA562643) | freshwater metagenome | isolation source: river surface water | place: USA:Blue River Watershed | collected 2017-08-17 | reverse complement strand
AAAGAGTATGAGGATCAATATATAGTTAAATATTTGACTGACTCTGAAGGAAATCTATTGCCATCTGTAACTCTTCATGGACAAATGGGGCAGGAGAAAAACAATATACTTATGAGAAGTTCGATAGGTGTTGCTAATCCAACGGGTCAAACTGAGACTTGTTGCGTAAGCGCCCTTGAATTTTCTGCAGCTGGAACAGCAGTTGTCTCAGGTGCATATTATGCGCTACTAAATAGTGTTCAAAATAACACAACTGGATTGCTTGGCAAAACACATAAAGATTTGGCTAATAACATAAGTTTACTAATAAAAAACCCTGATTTAGCTTTTAAAATGGGGCAGGAAGGGCGCGTGTATATAGAAAAAAACTTTTCATTTGAGGCTGTGATGCCTCAATGGCATGAGTTGCTTAAATCTATATTATCAGGGAGTGAGTTAAAGAGAAATTATGGTCCAATTAGAAACGTGTTTAAACATCGTAAATTTTTGCGATTGATAAATTTTCCAATACAAATTTCATTAGGAAAGTTTATTTATTGGCCTTCAATTCAAGAGCTAGAGAGTTTTGCAATAGGATTGCTTGCGAATCTTAAAGTTTTGTTAAAGCGAATTTTTAAAAAACCTTTTTAAGTATCATTTAATTACCTTATGAAATCAATTTTTAGAGACTAATCATGAAGCATAGTTATGAAAGCTAATTTAGCCATTGCCAATAAACCTAAATACTCTATTTGTATCTGCAATTTCAATATGGTTGATACAATTGAAGCTTCTCTAACAACTTTGGTTACTCAGTTAAATGATGATACAGAAGTTGTATTTGTTGATGATGGCTCGACTGATCGTAGTGTTGAAATAGCAAAACGAGTTGAAGATAGATATGGGAAGATCCGCATAATAAGTCTTCAAAGAGATGTAAAACGAAAACTTGGTTTTACTAGAAATGTAAGCATAAAAGAGGCGCGCGGAGAGTATGTAATGCTTCATTTGGATTGCGATGATGTATTTGGATCTTACCTGAATGACTTTATAAAGGTTTTTCATAAAATACAAACTTGCTTCGAACATGATGTTTTACTTAGCGGCCAACATATCAATATGGCAAAAAAAGAATTTTTGCTTGCGCATGGTCCCTATCTTAATATCTACAGGGGAGAAGATAGAAACCTGTGGTCTCGAATCGCTAAGATGAATGCTTGGGTTCCGTTGGACCACATTGATTTTATTGTTCGCCTACCGAAAGCACCAAAAAAGAAATTCAAAAAGAATCTCATTGATACTGTTGATCATATGATAAATGACTTTCGTGCAGGTGTTAGCCTTAGGAGATATTATCAATATGAGCTTAATAAGCGATCTTTGTATTCAATGAAGCTTTTTTTGTTTCGTATATGTATGCTACTGCCAAGTTATGTTCTTTCCTGCTTCCAATCTCGAATTCCGCAAGATGGGACATTGGGAAGTCCAGAGGATTTTGCAGCTTATCGAGAGCGCATGCGAGGGACCTTTCCTGAGATAATGAATCGATATGGAAAAGATCCATCACTTGAATTTCTAGGGTCGGAAACAGCAAAAAAAATATTTTCTTCAAGAGTGGATATAAAATGAGTTTAGCTCGATTAAAAATGTGCGCTGATCGTGTAAATCAGCATTACGATAACTATACATTGCTAGATGCAGGTTGTAGAACAATGGCTCTTAAGCCTTTGTTGAGTGGCTGTAAGGAATATTTTGGAACAGATATTATTCCAGCTGATGGTGTTCTAGAGTGCAACCTTGAGAAAAAACTTCCATTCGAAGATGGTTCATTTGATATTGTTACCGCTCTTGACGTACTTGAACATTTAGATAATCCTCATGGAGCACTTAAAGAGTTATGTAGGGTTGCAAAAAAAGCAGTATTGATATCTTTGCCTAATATGCATTACATTGAATTTCGGATTAGATTTCTTAAGGGAAATGGAATATCTGGAAAGTACAGCTTTCCAGAGAATCCAGTGGTTGATCGACACAGATGGATACTTTCATATTCTGAAGCATTAGCTTACGTTAACGCCAATACCCTTGGATGTATGGTGGAGCATGAAATGATTTTGCCAACTAGGGGCCGAACTAAATTTATTAGTGCACCAATTGAACGCTACTTGGCACATAGATGGCCGAATCTATTTGTTTATGGGTCGCTTTTTGAGATAACACTAGATAAATCATGAGTTATAGCTTCCTCAAAACTCCTATTCCTAGCATAAAACGTTATAGATGGTTACTAAGTAGTTTGGCATCTAAAAGCCTAACTAGATCACTTCAATATGAAATATTGGGTGAGTTGGGAAATTTAGGGGATGTACTCGACTTTGGTGGGGGTGATAAAAGTCGTTATAGTAACCTCATAAACTGTAATAGCTATAAGTCAATTAATATAGATCATTCAATAGAACCAACTTGGCTTGTGAAAGCTGGAGATCCCATTCCATGTAACTATAATACTTTTGATACCGTAATTTCACTGAATACTTTTGAGCATATTTACGAGCCTCGTGAGATTATCGAGCAGCTATATAAAACAATTAAGCCGGGTGGTGTAATGTTAATTACAACCCCATTTTTGTTTCCTATTCATGCACACCCTGATGATTTTTTTCGTCCAACTCCGAGTTGGTTCCGTCAAACCCTGAATTCTTGTGGTTTTCGTCAGATTTATATTACGCCTCTTGGTTGGGGCCCTTTTTCTGCTGCCTCGGTTGTTTCTGGAATGCCTGGCCCTGGAAAAATGTTACGTTTGAGACTCATTTTATTAATTGATCTGATTTATTACTATTTGACTCGAAAAAATTCAACTGCTGAAGCTTTTGCGGGAAAGCTTGAACGTCATGCTTCAGCGTTTTTTATCCAGGCTATAAAGTAGGTAGCTCATTTATTTTGGTTAATATTTCTTAAAAAATGAATCTAACTTTATCAAATTTTAACCGCCCTCTAGTTTCTATAGGATTAACTACTTATAACTGCAGAGATACAGTCGAGTCAGCAATAAAATCAGCATTATCTCAGACATGGCGTCCAATCGAAATTATTGTGATTGACGATTGCTCTACTGATGGCACATACAAAGTGCTTGGTAAGCTCTCAAAAGCCCATCCTGAAATTATTATATTTGCTAATGAGATTAACAGGGGTGTGGCATTTTCTCGTAATCGAATATTAGAAGAGGCGAGCGGAGAATTTGTAGTTTTCTTTGATGATGATGATGAAAGTTCGCCAGATAGAATTGAATCTCAGCTCAAGCGACTTATTGACTATGAAAAACAATATGCCAATGGGGCTCCCGTTATATGTCACACAGCTCGAAAACTCTATTATCCTAACGGTGAAATTCGAATAGATCCTACCATGGGGCAGGAAAAAGGCGTTGCACCTTCAGGTACAGCTGTCGCAAACCGCATACTTCTTGGTAAGCCGCTCAAAAATGGTTATGGCTCATGCCCAACATGTAGTCAAATGGCTCGCCTCTCAACTTATCGTCTTTTGGGGGGGTTTGATCCGTCATTTCGTCGCAGTGAAGATACCGATTTTAATATACGCCTTGCCCTTGCCGGAGGTCATTTTGTAGGAATTTCATCGCCACTCGTTATTCAGACAATGACAAAAACTGCAGAAAAGAGCATAAGGGATGAGTTTCGTTATGCTAGGCTTTTACTCGATAAGCATAAAGTTGTTATCGAGAAAGAGGGGGTATATGTTTTTTGTTGTGAGTGGCTGGAAGTTAAACTTGCTTGGTTAGAAGCGAACTATTTAAATTTTATCGTGAGGCTTTCGAAATTAATAATCGCAAATCCCTTCTTGGTTTTGCAGCGTTTATATTTAGCACTACCAAATATGAGTCTGAATCTATCTTTTAGACGATTCCATAATGTTCGCGAAGAAATGAAAAAGCCTTAGTTTTTTAATGAACTGGATACTAAAAATCATCGTGAAGCTAGTAATTTCTAGGCTTCCATTACCTTATCGATTCTGGAGGTCGATTGGAATATTTCGGCATGGTCAAGCAGACTTGCTAGGCTACTCAACTCGTATATATAACCTTCATGTTGAGAGAGCATTTCCTGATGGGTTGCCACCTGACTCAGTTATTCTTGAGTTGGGACCTGGTGATAGTATTTTGTCGGCAATATTAGGTTATGCAAGTGGTGCAAAACAGACCTATTTGGTAGATGCAGGTGAGTTCTCTCGTAAAGATGTTGCGTTTTATATTTCGATAGCAAATGAAATGTCAGGAAAGGGTTTGCAAGTACCAGACCTTACAAAAGTGAATTCATTTGAGGATGTACTTAAAGCTTGTAATGCACAATATTTGACCGATGGTGTTTCTAGTTTGCGAACTATACCGTCCGATACAGTTGATTTTCTATGGTCCCATTCTGTTTTAGAGCATGTTCGAAAGCATGAGCTGCATCATATGCTTGATGAAATTCGGAGAGTTATGAAACCAGGCGCCTTGTCTTCTCATAATATTGATTACCAAGACCATCTAGAGTTCTCATTGAACAATTTGCGATTCTCTGAAAAGATTTGGGAGTCATCTTTTTTCGTCAATTCAGGATTTTATACAAATCGTGTCCCCGCAGTTAAATTGCACGGAATGTTTAAAAACTCTGGTTTTGAGGTTTTAAAAGAGGAATTTGGTAAGTGGCCGGGACTGCCACTTAAAAGAAGTTTGTTGCATAATGAATTCCGCGCCTTCGCCGATGCAGATTTGCTGAACAGAACGTCTTCAGTGCTGCTAAGAACATGACAGGGCTTTCAAAATCACAATCCTCTTGTCTTAGAGATAGTTTGAACTCAGGCATCCCTGACGCTCTTCCATTAATCACTGTTGCAATAACTTGCTACAACGCAGAGTCATCGATTGAGCGAGCCGTCAACAGTGGTTTAAATCAAACTTGGTCTAATCTTGAGATCTTAGTTGTTGATGACGGTTCAACTGATAATAGTCTTGATATTCTCTCTAACAAATCTGCCTTGGATCAGCGCATTCGAATTGTTAAGCATCCAATTAATCGAGGCTGTGCGGAAGCTCGAAACACTCTGATTGGCGCTGCTAAGGGAGAGTTTATTGCATTCTTTGACGATGACGATGTCAGCCTGCCTGATCGTTTGCAATTGCAGTACGATCGGATAATTTCTTATGAGAAAAAGTTAGATGCTAAGTTGGTCGCGTGCTATGCCTCTGGCCAAAGGATTTATCCAAATGGATACATATTCCCATTGAATGCTGTTGGGGCATATGATGAGCCTCCAGTAGGTCGTATTATGGTTGATTATTTACTATTTAATAGACGCCAAGAAAATATTTTCTATGGTGCAGGCACTCCAACTTGCTCACTCATGGCTCGTGCGGATGTGTTCCGTCATTTAGATGGCTTTGATGCATTAATGCGACGACAGGAGGATGTTGATTTTGCTGTTCGTTTGGGCTTCAAGGGCGGCCATTTTATTGGTATTTCAGAGCCCGTTCTCAATCAATACGTAAGTGTTGGTAATGAAAAGTCAGCTCTCATAGAGTTTGAAAGTACATTAAGACTTCTTGATAAGAATAAAGATTATTTGAAAATATCTGGTAGATATCACTATATGCGCTTGTGGTCTGAGATGCGATATCTCCATTTTACTGGTCGAGATTGTCGAGCATTTACGATTCTCTTGCGACTAGTAATTAGATATCCTCTAAGAACCTTAAAGCACTTCTTCAGATCGGCCGTTCGTCGTTTTTACCATGAGCAGCGTATGAAAGCGATTGTCTAATGTCTAGACAAAAATCCATATTGTTTTTCTGTCGCAATTTTCATCAAATGGCTGGCGGTGTTGAGCGAATGGCAACATTAATTATGAATCAGATGGTTCAACGTGGATTTCGTGTCGGATTGGTGACTTGGGATCCTATCGATGCTCAACCACATTATTTTCTTAATACTTCAATAGAATGGATAAGGCTTGACCTTGGCGATCCTGCCGTTTCGGCGAGTTGGATATTACGTCTTCGCAGACTGATTGCTATTAGGAGGGCTGCTGCGAAATTTCGTCCAGATGTGGCTATTGGATTTCAGGTAGGTACTTTTTTAGCTGCAAGAATTGCTATATTAGGCATGGATGTTCCTTTTATTGCTGCTGAACGCAACTCGCCCGATCTTTTTGACTTTGTTACTAACGGAAAAAAGCAGCGCAGAAGAGCTAACCTAGCCCTTATGATGGCTGATTGTGTAACGGTCCAGCTTGAAAGTTATAAAGAGAAGTATCCGACACGTATCAGTAAAAATATTGTCACTATCTCCAATCCAGTTGGATCGTTCGATCATCCAGCTTATCCAAATGAAGCTGATATAAAACCCAAACGAATTCTTAATGTAGGGCGTTTGTCTTATCAAAAGAATCAACAGTTTTTGATTCGTGCCTTTTCTCGAATTGCTCTAACTTATCCAGACTGGGTGCTAACAATTGTAGGTGAGGGTGAAAAACGTACTGATCTTGAGCAGCTTATTGCTGATATTGGATTGACTGATCGAGTGGAGTTGATAGGTGCTGTGCGAAATGTGGAAGATTGGTATTGTAAAAGTTCATTTTTGGCATTTCCATCATTATGGGAAGGTTTTCCTAATGCTCTAGTTGAAGCTTTTCGACAAGGGTTGCCTGCTGTTGGACTCCGGCAGACGGCCGGAGTTAATGAATTAATACTGCATAATGAAACTGGCCTTTTGGTCGCTAATGATGAAGCTGACTTTGCGTTCGCCATGAAAATGCTAATAGATGACTTTGAGTTTCGCTGTCGCGCAGGCCGTTTGGCGCGTAATTCTGTGGTACGATTTGACCCGGATGTCATATTCAACGAATGGGACGCTCTCTTTACTCGACTGGCGGAACGGCATTAATTTTGAAGGTATTTTTTGCAATTAAGAGGTTGTCATCATCTGCAGGTGGTGCCGAACGAGTATTGTGTACAATTGCTTCTTTATTGGCGGCTAAAGGGGTGAATGTTTCAATTGTAACTTTTGATCCTCCTGGACTTAAGCCTTTTTATCAATTGGATAGTAGGGTTGAAAGACTTGATTTAAATATTGGTGACTCGTCCAGACCTGCAGGTTTTATAGAGACTATTCTAAGAATGAAGTCGTTAAGACGAGTTGTTGGTGAAGCCAAACCCGACGTGGTTGTAGGTTTTATGCATTCAATGTTTGTACCTTTATCTTTTGCTTTGCTAGGTACAAAAGTGCCAGTCTTGGGAAGTGAACATATAGTGCCTGAGCACTATCGTAATAAACCTCTTCAATATCTACTGTTGATTTTATCAGCTCCATTTGTAAAAAAAATAACGGTACTCTCGCACAAAATACGCAAGAGCTATCCACGTGTCGTTAAATCCAAAATGTTAGTTATGCCTAATCCAGTTGAACTCCTTGTTGATTTTAAAGGTATAGGTTCTCGTAAAGACAGTTTTACGATTTTGAGTGTTGGTCGTTTAGAAGAACAAAAGGATCACTCTACATTAATTCGAGCATTCGCTCAGCTGACTGAGAAATTTCCTCAATGGACTTTGAAGATTGTTGGCGAGGGCCGCTTGCGTCCTGATCTCGAAAGTCTGATACGAACTCTTGGGATTGATTTAAAAGTTACGTTAACAGGCAATACCTCTTTCATTCAAAATGAATATCAGTCAGCAGAAATTTTTGTCATTCCATCTCGATATGAAGCATTTGGTCTTGCCACAGCAGAGGCAATGGCCAATGGTCTTCCTGCTATTGGGTTTGAAGATTGTCCAGGTACTAACGAGTTGATTCAGAATAATGTCACTGGGTTGTTAGTGGACTCAAAAAAGGACCGAGTTAACTCTCTAGCTTATTCGTTATCAACCTTAATGGCTGACCCATTGTTGCGAAAACGACTAGGTGCTGCAGGCCATGAAAAAATTAATAATCACTTTTCACCATTGAGTGTGTGTGAGCAGTGGCAAGATTTGTTAAGGAGTAGCATATGTGCGGAATAGCCGGTTTATTAGTTCCGCCTAAATGTTTCAAGCTAGACACTCAGGATGTTGTTCGTAATATGGCTGCTCAGATGTTACATCGGGGTCCTGACGATGGGTGCCAGTGGCTAGATCCTGCAGCAGGCGTTGCGCTTGCTCATCGACGTTTGGCTATTGTTGATCTTTCAGATGCTGGATCCCAGCCAATGACATCACACTGTGGCCGTTATGTTTTGGTCTTTAATGGTGAGATTTATAACCATGAATCGATGCGTCGTGAACTTGAGAACGAAGGTTGCCCCATTGCTATTGATGGCTGGCGTGGGCATTCTGATACTGAAACTCTATTAACGGCGATTTTCTTTTGGGGGTTAGAGCGGGCGCTTCATAAGTCGGTTGGCATGTTTGCTTTCGCTTTATGGGACAAGAAGGAGAGGGAGCTCTATTTTGCAAGAGATCGTGTTGGAGAAAAGCCTCTTTATTATGGATTACATAAAGGTGCTTTGTTATTTGCTTCCGAGTTAAAGGCTTTCCGTGCATATCCTGGATTTCATGGAGAAGTTGACCGGGACGCTCTTTCACTTTTACTCCATAGAAATATGATACCTGCGCCCCACTCAATCTATCGAGGCATTTTTAAGCTTCCTGCAGGATCTTGGTTAAAGTTAACTCTTGATGATGTTATGAGGGAAAAGTTGCCAGCCCCCAAATCATATTGGAGAGTGGCAGAGGTTGCCACATTAGGGCAAAGTAACACATTTCAAGGTGATTTTTCAGATGCTAGTGATGAGCTTGAGCGGTTACTTAAGCAATCAATTGCTGGTCAAATGATAGCTGATGTCCCATTAGGTGCTTTTTTGTCTGGTGGTGTCGACTCCTCAACAATAACTGCTTTAATGCAAGCACAATCAAGTAAACCTGTTAAGACCTTCACAATAGGATTTCATGAGAGTGATTATAACGAAGCGGAATATGCGCGAGCTGTTTCCTCTCATTTAGGAACGGAACATACGTCACTATTAGTGACGCCGGAACAGGCATTGGATGTTATCCCTAGACTACCCATTCTTTATGACGAACCTTTTGCTGATGCTTCACAGATACCAACATTTTTGGTTAGTGAATTGGCCAGAAGTAAAGTTACAGTTTGTCTATCGGGTGACGGGGGAGATGAGCTCTTCGGCGGATATAATCGTTACATCATGGCGGGAAAGCTTGAGCGGAGTTTTGGATGGATTCCACATACTTTGCGAGCGGGGATTGCTGCCGCAATTAAGTCTTCCTCTCCTAATATGTGGGATGCTCGTTTTGAAAAGTTCAGGTCGATTATTCCGAAAGATTGGGCGGTAAGAACGCCTGGAGATAAGATGCATAAATTAGCAGAAGCTTTGTCAGCTAATTCCCCATCTGAAATCTATAATCGCTTAGTGTCTCAATGGCCTGATTCAGAGCGGGCTGTAATAGGTGATAATAAAATCATTTCTTCAATTTCATCAGATTGTATGTGTACATCTTTGGTTCGTGATATTGAGCATCAAATGATGTGCTTAGATATGCTCACTTATCTACCTGATGATATTTTGGTTAAAGTTGATCGCGCTTCAATGGCTGTTTCTCTTGAAACTCGTGCTCCCATGCTAGATCATCGTGTGGTTGAGTTTGCATGGGCGTTACCATTAAATATGAAAATTAAAGGTAGCCAAGGGAAGCATATTCTACGTCAGGTTTTAGATCGCTATGTGCCTCGTCCACTTATAGATCGTCCAAAAACAGGATTTGGTATTCCTCTTGATTCATGGTTGCGTGGACCACTTAAGGATTGGGCTGAGGATTTGCTCGAGCCAATTCGTTTAGAAAACGAGGGATTTTTTAAGCCGGAGCTTATTAGAATTAAATGGGCGGAGCATTTGTCAGGCAAACGCAATTGGTCAAATCAGCTTTGGAGTGTGCTCATGTTTCAGGCATGGCTTCAAGAAAATCATCGAGTTTAAATAAACATGATTAAGCTTTTCTTTAATTCAAAATTAATCAAGCAAGCTGCCTTTTTGGTACTTTCATTTTCTTTGCTGTTCATAGGGCTTAAGATTGTTGGCGCCGAAAAAGTTTGGAGTAGCTTTAATCAATTTCCTTTTTGGGTTGTCGCTGGGATCTTGGTAGCATTTATCTTAAATCTTGCTGTGGTTTCGTTTAGATTAAAACAACTATTGCAGCATTCTGGGAAAACAGTTCCATACAGCATAGCTTTAAAAGCAAACTTGCATGGCAATTTCGCTTCGCTTTTTGTAATCTCCTTAGTTGGTCAAGTTGTTGGGCGACAAATGTTTTTGAGCCGATACATTGACTCGCCGATCTTACTTGCGTCCTTAACAGCGGTGGAACGGATTATATTGTTTGTTATTAGTAGTTTTTTTTGTTTGTTAGGGGCTATCTGGATCATTAGTTCCAAGGATCTGTCTATTTTTCTTGGTGAGCTTTCATTATTCAAAATTGTCATTGTGATTATTATTAGTATCACAGCAAGCTTGCGATTTAGGATGTCAAGTTTTGAGCGTAGGTTGTTAGTGAGGATGGTAGCCAGAGAAAATTTAAAATTTTTTCTAAAGCTAATAGGCATTACTTTTTTTGCTCAAGCTTTAGTTCTAGGTGCTTTTGTTATTGGTGTTGAGGCATTTAATCCTGATATCTTTTGGGTTGATATATTAGCTGCTGCAGCAATAACTAGTTTCGCGGCTAGCCTGCCAATCTCAGTTAATGGCTGGGGTTTGCGTGAAATGGCTGCCATCTTTGCTTTTGGCTATATTGGTGTTTCGTCCTCCTCAGCATTTGCTGTTTCTATCTTGGTTGGAATATGCTCAACCATTGTAGTGCTATTAGCATGGCCTTATGTTTTTTTTAAAAATGAAAAAAGGGTAAAGTTGCTTGTGATTTCACAGGCGGTGAAGAATTCACTCTCGACAGAGAAAGTAGTGACATGGTTTTTAGTTGCACTAACAACTATGTTTATCTTTTTTCAGATTCAATTGCCGGTTCTAAGGGGTGGCTACATAAACGTAAATATCAGCGATGTGCTTGTTATGCTATTGCTTACTTCAAATCTATTTTATGTTATCAATAGCCGTCAATTGCCCAGATGGGATATACCAAAGTTCAATCTTATATTATTGATTATTAGTGCGTTAATATTGTTTGCGTTTTTGAATGGTGTGCTGAAAATTGGTATAACCCAATGGGCTCTCTTCGCAAAAATGTTTGGATGGTTAGTTCTGGTTGGCTATTTAAGTGTTGGCTTATTGACAGTCTCATTTTTCGGTAGAGTTGGTTTATTGCGGTTAATTGATATATTGATTACTACCGCAGTTGTTATTGTCCTGTTTAATATTGTTATTCGGTCTATTCCTTCTTTAATACATATTGCCCCAATAAGTTTAACGGCTAATTTTGAAGGATTTTCAGGTAATCGCAATGCATTCGCATTTCAGCTTTTGGTTTGTTCTGCATTATTGATGGCGAACAGCCGTATAGGTAAGGTTAAGCGAGTAAATTCAGTTAAAAAAGATTTTGTTCCTACCGCTGCGCATGGTGTTATTTTAGCTGGGATAGCACTCACTGCTTCTAAAGCAGGAATATTAACCGCCGCCATCGTGCTTATTGGGTCTAGTCTTATTGGAATTGTTAATCGTAGGATGGTATTTAGGTCGTTTATTTTTGGATTTTTGATTTGGATAACATTTGTATGGTTTCTGCCATTCGCAGGTAATTTTTTCAATGTTGATTCATCCGTTCAAGTTCAGTCCACTTTTTCAAATCCAGTTAGTACAGTAGAACATTGGGATACTAATTTTCAAGGTATTAAAATGTGGTCTGATTCACCTTGGTTTGGAAGTGGTTTAGGTGTTTTTATCGAGATGTCTCCGCAGTGGTTTAATAAACCAATGATCATTCATAGTACTCCTATCTGGATCCTTGCTGAATTCGGGCTCTTTGGAGGGACTGTGTTGCTTGCAGTGTTAACTTGGATAGTGTTTCATGCTACAAAGACTTGCTATGCTAAACCTAGAAGTCGGGCAGTAATCTTGCTGATAGCAACATTCTTAATTTTTTGTCTTGTTCATGAAATTTTCTATCAACGTATTTTTTGGATGGTGCTTGGTATATGTATTGCACTCCCTTACCATAAGTCCCCAAAGAAATATTTTTCACAACAATTAAATAAATTATGAGACCCGTAAAAATTCTTTTTGTGGTTACAGAAGACTGGTATTTTCATTCTCATCGTTTGCCCCTGGCGATGGCAGCTATAGCAGCCGGTCATGATGTTTCTTTGGCAAGTCGATTTACTGAAGTCGAAGGAAAAATTGTGGATGCAGGGGTCCGTACTATTCCACTTAAGTTCATGAAACGGTCGAGTCTTAATTTTATTCGAGAGTTGGCTGCGTTTATCGAACTATTTTTCATCATTCGACGAGAACGGCCTGATTTGATTCATTTGGTCGCTCTTAAGCCTGTAATTTACGGATCTTTGGCCGCTAGTCTTGCTGGAGTTCCTTCAAGAGTTAACGCTCTTGGCGGTCTCGGTTTTGTTTTTTCGTCAAGAAAAAATCTTGCTAAATTTTTGAAGCCCATATTAATGTCGATATTCCGTTTCATCTTTAATGATGTAAATAGTAAATTGATATTACAGAATCGAGATGATTTTGCTTTGATGACTGAGCAGGCTGGGGTGAGTTTTGATCGTATTCGTCTTATAAGTGGTGCTGGTGTGAATTTGGATCAATATGTTCCAACTAAAATTCATTCAGGAGTTCCAATTATCATGCTTGCGTCCCGTATGATTTGGGATAAGGGTATTGGCGAGTTTGTAAATGCAGCAGAAATACTCCATGCTCAAGGAATTTCTGCTAGGTTTGTTCTAGTTGGCGAGTCTGACCCAGAAAATCCGTCTTCTATTTCAACTAGACAGCTTAAAAAATGGAATGATTCCGGTTTGGTTGAGTGGTGGGGATACCGGAGCAATATGGAAGAGTTGTTACCTCAGGCTAGAGTCGTTTGTTTGCCATCTTATTATGGTGAGGGGGTACCAAAAGTTCTTATTGAAGCGATGGCATGCGCCCGTCCAATTGTTACAACTGATATGCCTGGGTGTAGAGATTTAGTTAAATCCGGGATTAATGGAATGCTAGTTGACCCCAAAGATTCTTTTGAGCTTGCGTCAAGTTTGATGTCATTGATTCTTAATAAATCTCTATGTCAACAAATGGGAAAAGAGGGACGAAAAATTGTTGAGAAAAATTTTTCTCTGAAAAGTGTCGTTAAAGAAACCATGGCTGTCTACAAGGAGTTATTGGTTAGATAAAAATGCTTGTTATTGCAATTGTGTTTATTGAGTAGTATCGACTCCGCTATTGAATATTCATGACCTCAATTATTTGGACATTTTTATTTTCTTGGAACGGATGAAATTTGTTGTGGAGAGCTAGCTTTGTGAGCCCCCCAAACTTTTGCCAAGGTGGAAGTATAGTTAGTTGTAATCAAGATGCGATTTTGTTTTTTCATGTTCCGGATAATCAAAATATTAGATTTATGTTTGCCATATTGAGGGGGTTATAATGATCACCATGAATTGCCTATATAAAATGACTAATTAATGAGCTTTCCAAAATCTAAGATAACACTTGTAACTGGAGCTAATGGTTTCGTTGGTTCTGTTTTGATACAGGAACTGTCTAGGCGAGGATATGACGTTAGGCAATTAGTCCGAAATAAAAGTCCTCTCAAACATCCCAATGAAAAAAAATTCTGGATTGATGGATTGGATAATCTTGGTGATTTAAGCAAGCCTCTCAAGGATGTAGAAGTCGTCATTCATATTGCAGCAAGAGTCCATGTTATGAATGAAAAGGGTAAAGATCCTCTATCTGAATATAGGCGCATTAACGTTGAATCAACCTTGAATTTAGCACGTCAGGCAGCTACTTCTGGTGTTAAACGTTTTGTATTTTTGAGTTCGATCAAGGTTAATGGTGAGGTAACTGAGAAAAATAAACCATTCCGTGCCGATGATATTCCTAATCCAAAAGATCCTTATGCGATTAGTAAGTCTGAAGCAGAGGCTGGCTTAATGAGGTTGGCTAAAGAAACAGGAATGGAAGTAGTAATTATTCGCCCACCTCTTGTATATGGACCTGGTGTAAAAGCTAATTTTCTTAATATGATTAAAATGTTACATGCGGGCATTCCCTTGCCGTTTGGTGCTATAAATAATAAGCGTAGCTTCGTTTTTATAGACAATCTTGTGGACTTAATCATTAAAGTTATAGATCATCCTAGTGCTTCAGGCGAGATTTTTTTAGTGTCTGATGGTCATGATGTATCAACTTCCAGTTTATTGAATCTGCTTTCTCTTGCATTAGTGGGTCGTAAGGCTAGATTAATCGCACTGCCGCAAAGTCTCTTAAGATTCATATTTAAAGTTTTAGGAAAGTCAGCATTGTCAGATAGATTGCTTGGTTCTCTTCAGCTTGATATTGAAAAAACAAAACATAAGCTTGATTGGATGCCGCCAGTGAGCTTTAATCGTGCAATTAAGATCACTGCCAAAACTTACATGAATTCAGGTCATTAACAAATGAATAGATATTTATTTACATTATTTGTTCGTTTTTTTGTTGCTTTCAGTGGCTTCGTCGTTTTTGTTGTATCTTCTAAACTATTTGGCGCTGAGGGTAGAGGTGTTATTGGTTTTGGAACTTCTTTAGTCTCAATAGTTGGATTGTTGCTGTCGTTTAATCTTGGAAGATCTTTTTTATTTGAAACAAAAAAGAAGGGTGCGTTAAAGCAAAAGCTTTTACCCAATTTTTTAGCAATCAATTATTTATTGATTATTGTTGGGATTGTTACTTCAATTCTGTTTTGGTTCTTTAATGCTCAAGCTAATGCAATTATTAATTTTCCGCTAATTTTGGCATTTGTCGTTCTTATGCCTTATTACATCTGGGTGGTTAATGGGAATAGTATTTTTGCTGTATTAAACATGACTTCTCAGCAGGACTTGATTATTTTGGGTCAAAGATTATTTTTAATAATCTTTATGTTGTTGGCATTTACGCTAAACCTTAAAAATTTCACCATCTTCCTTTTTGCTTATGCAATTATTTTGGGAGTTGGAGCTTTATTTGAAATGTTCTTTTTAGGGAATCCTGTAAATGGTTTTTCTCAAGTGTTTAGGCTAGGGCGCTATGTATCCGATTCAAAATATGTTCATCTTGATTATCTAGCTTTTAATTTATTTCCGCTGATGTTAGTTATATTAGCTGCTCCATTTTTAAAGTTATCACAATTGGGTATTTTGAATTTTGTGATTCAACTAGTCAGTTTCATATTTACTTTATCGATAGTTGCAAGCATCAGAATGAAAAGTTATGTTGCAGATGAGGGGGCAGCTAAATATATGGCATCGATTAAAAAATTATTTTTCCTTACGTTTGTTTTATCCATATTTCTTGTTGGTTTAATTTACCTATTTCTAAATACAGGTTCTTTTCGAGAACATTTTTCAAGTTTTTCTGATGTAGCACCTTATTTTTTGATTTCTAGTCTAGCTGTTCCTGGGTATATTGCTTATCAATTTATGTATCCAGTTTTAATTGAATATAATCAGATACATGTATCAATGAAAATTAACTTGTTGATACTGATTATTCTTGTCTCTCTAACGCATCCTGTGCTTAAGCTTTATGGGTTGGTCGGTGGCGTTTCATTATTTGCTTTATTTTATTTATTGGTTTTATTAGCTCAGTTTTATCTCTACAGAAGATTGAGACCAATGCTGATTAATAATTAGTATTTTCTATATAACGCATTACAGTATCTGCCTTTGACCATCTGCCTCTTTGCATAATCATTGGTAAACTCGTTCCAGCAATTAATAGGTCTTGTGCAGCTCCAATTCTCATTGAGTGACCACTTATATTCTCAACTATTGAGTCATCAACACATGATCCCGCCGCAATCGATTTGTAAATTCTATTAATCTGAGCGGAGCTCAGGTCGTCAGTAATTATCTGCCCACGTTTAATCCCCCTAAAAAGTTTCCCGCTTGTTATATTTGAAGCATTAACCCAATTAAGCAATGCTTGTTGTGTCTTTTCGCTTAAGTGCAACCAGCGGCCTATGCCATCTTGATCTGTTTTACTTCGTCTTAGCTTTATTTTAAATGTCTTATTCTTGGTATCAATAATTGTGTCATCTATCCGAAGTGATACCAGCTCGCTTCTACGGCACATGCTGTCGTAAGCTGTTAGCAGGAGGGCTTTATCTCTTTGTCCTCTAAGGCTGTTGTCAGTTGTGTTGAGCATTTTTTGTAATAGCTCAGCGTTAATACCCAATGCTTGCTTAGATTCGCGTCCTAGGTTGCGATGCATCCTACGAAGTTCTATCTTAACGTTGGAATGGCTTGTGGGATCTGAATACTCATTTAGGCGATGAATTGCTGATATTGATGCAACAGCAATACGGATAGTTGCTGACTTTAGTTTGCCGTTTGATAGATCCTTTATATACCTAGCAATAGTTTCCTGATTAGCGGGAAGGGCGACTATCTTTTCTTGATCACAAAATTCTATAAATCTTTCGAAGTTAGACTTGTAAGCGCGAATGGTTGCCGGTGCGTAAGCGCCCTCTATTCTTTTGATAGTCTCTATTAATATCTCATTTGATGTATGATAAACCATTATTAATCGCCTTTTGTGATACCAGAAGGATCATTATAGGATCTAATTAGATTGATTTCAAGTGAGCAATTGAGGGCAGCTAGGGCAATGTTAAGAATATCGGTTGTAGATTTGTCTCTTATGGCTAAAGTTGGCGTCGCAACAATTAAGAGGATTGAGGCTGGCAGCGGATTGCCGTCAGCTAATATAAGGACATTAGATTCAATCACTAAAGCGTTACAACTTGCTGGGGTCGAATTTATCGGATCTCCTGATAACAGGCCTGGCGTTAGGCTGAAGTAGATTAGGCTAGTTGTTTATAGTTGATTCAATTCTAACTACATCAAATATATAGCATTTATTTTTTAGTGCGCACAAGCAAACAACGAACATTTATTCCTAATTCAGGCCCGCTAATGCCGTTTATCAAACGGCTCGATGCTCTGTTAAAATAAGCCCATTCCTTTAGCGTACATCCTCAATGAAACGTCTGTTCGACCTCGTCCTCGCCCTCATCGCCGTCGCAATCCTCTTGGCGCCGTTTGTGCTGGTATGGCTCGCCGTGCGTTTGACCTCAAGGGGTCCCGCCCTCTACTGGTCGGACCGGGTGGGGCGAGACAATGTCATATTTAAGATGCCCAAGTTTCGGAGCATGCGTGTCGGTACCCCGGCGGTGGCGACGCACCTGCTGAGTGACCCCAAGGTCTACTTGACGCCGATCGGTTCGTTCTTGCGTAAGAGCAGCCTCGATGAGCTGCCGCAGCTGTGGAGTATTCTAAAGGGCGATATGAGCTTCGTGGGCCCCAGGCCGGCACTCTTTAATCAGGATGACCTGATTGCCTTGAGGACCGAGGCGGGGGTGGATCAACTTCTGCCAGGCTTAACAGGCTGGGCGCAGGTAAACGGTCGTGATGAGTTGCCCATCCCCCAAAAAGTCGCCCTGGATGTGGCGTACATGCAGCGCCGGTCACTATGGTTCGACCTTAGGATCCTGTGGCTCACGGCCCTGAAGGTTGTTAGTCGGGACGGCGTCTCCCACTGAGGCTGATAGAATGAAAAACGATACTCGTCGGTTTGATAAGTATCTATAATGTGCGATTGATGGATTTAACTTAGAACCAGATGAAAAAAGCTTTACTCAACTCACGTAGTGCACTGGCGCTTTGCCACGACGTCGTCGCGGCAGCTGTGGCCTGGTACGCCGCATACCTACTTCGTTTTAACTTCGAGCTGCCCCCCGAGCATCAGGCTGTCATGTTGCAAACACTATCGCTGGCCCTGCCGCTGCAGGCGGCCGCGTTCATCTCGTTCGGACTCTATCGCGGTACCTGGCGCTTTGCCAGCGTACTCGACCTCAAGCGCATCCTCCTTACAGTCACTGTTTCTGCCGTTGTTTTAGTGGCGCTGCTCTTCATGCTCAGCACCACCTTCCGTGTCCCACGCTCCGTGCTGATCCTTGATCCGATTTTACTTATCCTGATGATGGGTGGCAGCCGTTTTGTCTACCGTGCCATCAAGGAGCACCAACTCTATGGCGCCCACTTGAGACGCGGTGAGCCGGTCGTGATCTTTGGTGCTGGGGCCGCCGCCATGTCTTTGGTGAAAGACCTGGCGCAGAGTGCCCAGTGGCGCGTGGTTGGCCTGCTCGATGACGACGAGACGATGCACGGCCGTGAGATCCTTGGTGTGAAGGTTCAGGGCAGCATCGCGTCACTCCCCAAGGTCGCCGCAAGGTTTAGCGTAGGGCACGTGATTATCGCGATGCCGTCGGCCCACCATCAGGAACGTCGGAAGGCGCTCGAGCTTGCTAACCAGCTTGGGCTTGAGGTGCTAACGGTACCGTCTATTGATGACCTCATGAGCGGCCGTCTAAACGTCTCCCAGATCCGCCGTGTGGATGTTGAGGATTTACTAGGCCGCGATGCCGTTGACTTGGATAACTCAGGCTTGCAGGGCCTGATCCAAGGGCATGCAGTGTTGGTGAGTGGCGCGGGTGGTTCCATTGGCTCCGAGCTCTGTCGCCAGATCGTTAAGTTCAAGCCGAGCACACTCATCTGTTTAGATATCTCTGAGTTCGCGCTCTATCAATTAGAACAAGAGCTAGCTGGCACATCGACCCGGTTGGTTTATGTGGTGGGTGATGTGAAGAATGCTGCGCGATTACATCATTTACTTGCCAAGCATCAACCCAAGGTGGTCTTCCATGCCGCGGCTTATAAGCACGTACCGCTCATGGAGAACGAGAACGTGTCCGAGGCGTTTAATAACAACGTACTTGGCACCTATACGCTCGCTAAGGCCTGCAAGGACGCAGGCATTAATAAGTTTGTCTTAGTCTCTACGGATAAGGCGGTCAATCCAACTAACGTGATGGGGGCGACCAAGCGCTTGGCTGAGATGGTGTGCCAGGGCCTGCAAGAGGATAAGGGCACGCGGTTTGTGATGGTACGCTTTGGTAACGTGCTGGGCAGTAGCGGTAGCGTGATCCCAAAATTCCGAGAACAGATTAAAGCGGGTGGCCCAATTACCGTCACGCACCCCGAGATTACGCGTTACTTTATGTCCATCCCCGAGGCGGCGCAGCTTGTAATGCAGGCAGGGCTGATGGGCTCAGGCGGCGAGATCTTTGTGCTGGATATGGGTGAGCCAGTCCGCATCGTCGACTTGGCGAGAGACATGATTAAGCTCTCCGGCTTGCAAGAGGATGAGATTGCGATTGAGTTTAGTGGCCTGCGCCCTGGTGAGAAGCTCTATGAGGAGCTTTTAGCCGATGATGAGCACACACTGCCAACCCCGCATGAAAAGCTTCGTATTGCTTCTGCCAGAGTGGTTGATTCTGCTTGGGTGGATGCATTGCTTCAGTGGGTGAGCACTACGCTTGCTAAAGATGAGTCGCTCGTGAAGCAAGAGCTCAAGATGTGGGTGGAAGAATATTTGGGTGATGTGAATGCCAGCCTGTCTAATAAAGGCGGCGCGAAAGCCTCGCTTTCTGTCGCTTCCCAATCAAGCACACTCCAATAGCCGATGAGCCAAGACCCGCAAAGCATCCTAGCTCATTCTGAACTGATCTACAGTGAGGCTGAGGTTGCAACCGCCGTTGGGCAGCTTGCCTCGCAAATCACCCGGGCCCTAAGCAAGACCAACCCCGTCGTCATGAGCGTGATGGGCGGCGCGGTGGTGTTCACTGGCCAGTTGTTGCCCCAGCTTAATTTCCCTCTAGAGTTTGATTACGTGCAGGCCAATCGCTATCACGGCACGAGTGGCCAGGATTTAGTCTGGCGCGTTGAGCCCAGCGATAAGGTTAGGGGCAGGGTTGTCTTGCTCTTGGACGACATCCTGGATGAGGGCATTACCTTGGCCGAGATTAAGGCTAGGTGTTT
>JACCDG011796406.1_pt1 | contig 20107 bp, 18 predicted proteins | sample 7442471 | NCBI WGS metagenome assembly JACCDG01 (sample SAMN15323444, study PRJNA562643) | freshwater metagenome | isolation source: river surface water | place: USA:Blue River Watershed | collected 2017-08-17 | reverse complement strand
TTCGTGCGCGCTGCAACGAGACCGGCAGCTTGCTCATCTTCGACGAAGTGCAGATCGGCGTAGGTCGCAGCGGTCAGCCTTTCGCCGCTCAATTCTATGGCGTCATGCCGGATATGATCACGACGGCTAAAGCACTCGGGAACGGTTTCCCCTGCGGCGCCTTACTGATGACGCCTCGCGTCACGGATGCACTCAAGCTGGAAGGACTCGGCACTACTTTCGGTGGCGGACCGATGGCTTGCGCAGCGATAGAGGCGGTGATCGAAGCCATCGAGAACGAAAAGCTTCTCGAAAACGTTCGTCGTGTTGCGAAATATCTACGCGATACGTGCACCGTGGGCCCTGTCACGGGTCATCAGGGTGCGGGCTTTCTGCATGGCCTGATTTGCTCGCGGCCGGCCAAAGATATCCAAAAGATTCTACTCGAGCGAAACATTCTCGTCGGCACGAGTGGCGATCCACATGTCGTCCGACTCTTGCCCCCGTACATCCTCCAAGAAAAACACGTCGACCTCCTGAGAGAGGCCTTGCTAGACCTATGAAACGATTTTTCGATCTCGCCGATTTCAGCCGTGAGGAGATCCTCGATCTACTCGCGCTCGCCCGTCGCCTCGAAGAACACCCCGAACCGCGCGCGCTCGCGGGGAAGATTCTCGGGCTTGTGTTCTTCAACCCATCGCTGCGCACGCTCTCGTCATTTCAGGTCGGCATGATGCGGCTCGGAGGCCAGTCCTTCGTGATCACCCCGGGACAGGGAACTTGGCAACTCGAAACACGCACTGGCGCGATCATGAATGGTGCGGCGGCCGAGCACGTGCGCGAGGGGCTCCCCGTACTCGCATCGTATGCCGATGCGCTCGGTATCCGCGCCTTCGCAGAGGGCAAAGATCTTCGTCATGATTTGGCAGAGACCAACTTCAAGGCGATGGCTTCGGTCGTCGACAAGCCGCTCATCAATCTCGAGTCGGCGATGAATCACCCGTGCCAGGCGCTCGCCGACTGGAAAACTCTCGAAGATCTGCGAGTGCCCCAGCGTGCGAAGTTCGTACTCACCTGGGCGAATCATCCGCGCGTGACACCGCTCGCCGTTCCCGCCGCCACTGTGCACATGGCTGCACAGCGCGGCATGGAAGTCGTCGTGCTACGCCCCGAAGGGTTCGCGCTCCCGCCAGAAATCATGGACAAAGCGCGAGCAGCCGCAGCGGCCTCCGGCGGCTCGGTACGCGAAACCAATGATCGATCTGAAGCGCTCAACGGCGCTCACGTGGTGTACGCCAAAGAATGGGGCTCGACCACGCATTACGGTGATTCCGTTGGCGACGCCACGCTACGTGCGGGTCTCACCGACTGGTGCGTACGCGAGAATTGGTTTTCAAAATCCGCAAGCGACTGCAAGTTCATGCATTGTCTGCCGGTACGCCGCAACGTGGCCGTCGCCGATGAAGTACTCGATGGTCCGCGCAGCGTAGTTCAACGCGAGGCACACAACCGTTTGCCCGCACAGATGGCGGTGCTGCACCGCATGCTTTCGAATGGAGGAGCCGAACGATGATCATGCACCGAGCCGACCCTGCCGCCGTCATCCGAGCACTGCGTAGCGCGGCCCCGTACATCCGCTTGTACAAGGGGAAAACCTTCGTCGTCAAAGCAGGCGGTGGTGTATTCGGTGACCCCGATGCCACGCGAGGCTTGATCGAACAGATCGCCATTCTTCACTCGCTCGGAATCCGCGTCGTGTTCGTGCACGGCGGCGGCCCGCAGCTCACCGAAGTGACCGAGAAGCTCGGCGTACCCACGCAAATGGTAGAAGGTCGACGCGTCACCGACGCACGCTCCATCGATGCCACGGCCATGGTGCTCTCGGGGCTCATCAACACGCGCATTCTCGCCACCTGTCGTGAACTCGAGATTCGAGCGATCGGCCTCAGCGGCGTCGATGCGGGTCTCATCCAGGCTCACAAGCGCGCGCCCGTCAAACTGCAAACGGGTGATGCAACTATCGACTACGGTTTCGTAGGCGACATCGACTACATCGATACCGACGTCCTGCGCAAACTGCTCGATAACGGACTCATGCCGGTCATCTCGCCGCTCTCCAGCGACGGCTCTGGCACCTTGCTGAATATCAATGCCGATACGGTCGCCTCGGCTATCGGTGCGGCGCTCGGCGCAGAGAAACTCATTCTTTGTACGGGCGCACCCGGCATCCTCGAACGTGTCGAGGACCCTTCCTCGGTCATTTCCTATACGGATCTCGCTGGAGTCAAACGCCTGCGCGACGAGAAGCGCATCATCGACGGCATGCTGCCGAAGGCAAAAGCCATAGAGAGCGCGATTCAGGGTGGCGTCAAACGTGTTCATGTCATCTCTTACAAATCTCCGGACGCCATCCTCGCTGAGGTGTTCACCAACGAGGGAACGGGCACGCTTGTCGTGGCCGACATCGGCAAGCTCGCGCCGGCCGAACTTGCGGCCGGCAACGTCACGAAGTCATGAGCCGCCTCTGGGACAAAGGCGCACCGCTCGATGAGCGGGTGCTCGCCTTCACGGCGGGAGAAGACCACGCTCTCGACGAGCGCCTTGTTCCCTATGATGCCCGCGCTTCGATCGCTCATGCCCAAATGCTGAACGACCAAGGCCTACTCTCGCATAGCGACTGCGAAGCGATCGAGAGTGGGCTCGAGGCACTCGCCGCATCGCATGCCAGGGGCGAGTGGAAGATCGAGCTCTCGGACGAAGACGGTCAGACTGCGCTCGAACGGCGCCTCACGGCGAAAATCGGCGAAGCGGGTGGTCGCGTTCACCTCGGACGCTCTCGTAACGATCAGGTGCTGACGGCACTTCGGCTTTACTTACGCGACGTCACTGAACAACTGGCTCAAGGAGCCGAAGAGGTGGCCGCTGCACTCGATCGCCTCGCTGCGCGACAAGGTGACATCGAATTACCGGGCTACACCCACATGCAGCAGGCGATGCCGAGTTCCGTCGGCCTATGGGCTAACGGATTTTCATCCGAGCTGCGTGACGATGCATCGGGCTTGCGCGCCGTACAGCGGCGTCTAGGAAAAAATCCGCTAGGCTCCGCTGCGGGTTACGGCACACCCGGCCTGCCCGTCGACCGAGAGTCAACTCGTCAGGCGCTCGACTTCGACGAAACACACGAACCGGTCACAGCTGTGCAACTCTCGCGCGGCAAAGCCGAAGCGCAGCTGCTTTTCGAAATCACGTTGTTGATGCAAGACCTCGGGCGATTTGCGGCCGACACTTGTCTTTTCTATACACAGGAGTTCGCCTTCCTCGAACTACCCGACGAGTTCACGACGGGCTCCTCGATCATGCCGCAAAAGCGCAATCCCGACGTTTTCGAGTTGCTGCGCGGTCGAACCGCTTCGGCACACGGCTGCCTAGTCGAAGCGCTCGGCATCTTCGCCAAACTGCCGTCGGGCTATCAGCGCGATCTGCAATTGCTCAAGGCGCCGCTCTTCCGCGGCATCGATCTCGCTATCGCAAGCACGTCGATCATCGCCCCGGCCATCGATGCGATGTCCTTCAAGCCAGAGAACATCATGATGGACCCGGCAATTCACGCTGCTGAACGCGCCAACGAACTCGTTGTCAAAGAAGGCATCCCCTTCAGAGAGGCCTACCGACGAGTCGGCGCCTCGCTGCGAAGCGACAACAAAGGCAGCAAAACGTGAAAGGGCAAAAAATTTCCTGGCGACCCGAGGCGACTCTTGCAGCGATGAACGCGAAAGCGCACGACACCATGGTCGAAACGCTGGGCATCGTACTCACTGAGGTCGGCGACGACTATCTCAAAGGCACGATGCCGGTCACATCACACAACTGCCAACCCATGCGCATCTTGCATGGCGGCGCGTCAGTCGCGTTTGCCGAGTCCTTGGCGAGCATCGCAGCCAATTGGTCTCTCAACGACGAGCAGGCGGCTGTCGGTCAGGAAATCAATGCCAATCATCTGCGTCCCGCGCGCGAGGGTGAGACCGTGACGGGCATCACACGACTCGTTCATGCCGGTGCCCGCAGTCAGGTCTGGACGATCGACATCAGCAACGAGCAGGGCCAGCCCGTTTGCATTTCTCGCATCACCATCGCCATCATCAAGCGACGCCCATGAACGACTTCCAACGAACCCCCGATCCGTCCCTGCTGACCTGGACGCACGTCATCTATGGGTTACATGCGTTATCCGTGCTTATCGGCATTACCGGGCCCGCAACCATCGTCGGGAGTTTTATCTTTGGTCTGCCCTCCATTGCGGCAGTCATCATGAATTACGCACGGCGACGCGACGTTGCAGACACCTGGCTCGCCTCCCACTTCACGTGGCAGATCCGCACGTTCTGGATCGCCTTCATCGCCAGTGCTTTGGTGCTCATTGTTTCGGCACCACTGATGTTGATCCTCGTTGGCTTCGCCACTGCTGCGATCGGCTTCCTGATCATCGGCGCCTGGGTGCTCTATCGCGTAGCGCGTGGCTGGCTCGCCTTGCGCGATGGCCGCACGATGCCCGCGCCATGAGCGTGTTGTTCAAGTGCTTGGCCGCAGCGGCCCTCACCCTACTACTCGCCGCCTGCGGACAGACGGGCCCGCTCTATCTGCCGGACGAACCACAACAAGTGATCATCCGAGAGCGTGACGCCCGCGCGTCATCCTCGACCTCAGACGCTCCCACTCAGGGGACAGCCGAACCGAAGGCCGATCGTCGCGGTCTCTGACCGACCCCTCGGTTTTCCGCAGCATCGGTTTTTTCTTCGTCTGCCTATGATGGCGGGCGATGTCGACCCTAAGCGCCGAACCCTGTTGTCATGTCTCTGCTCCGTCGCGTGCCGCGACTCGGATTAGCGTGACTTCGGTCGACTCTCGACGACGATATCGCGCCATCGTGATGTTGACCTTGTTCGGATTCGTGTTGCTGCGAACACTCACGATCTGCCACGAGCCCGGCTCTCCCGCGAGCGATCGCATCGGAGCACGAGCGGCTATCGACGCATTGATCGCGAGTGCATTTTGCGGAACGCTCGATGCACCGGTCGATTCTCGCAACGGAGACACGACATCCCACCGATCGAGTGCGATGTGTCTGCACTGCGCAAGCGGCTGCCACGGTGCGACGGCACTCGAAACATTTTGGATCGTGCTGGCTTTCGGTCTCGCTCTACGTCACTTAATGAGAATCAATCTCGATAAGGCGCAAAGTAGTGCGCATCATCGAGACAATAAAGTTCGAGGTCCGCCCGCCGCTTGAGACCACGCGTATAATTGCGGCGTTACTCGACCTCTCACCAAAAGGATTTGCCCATGAAGTCTGACAAGCTCTCGCGCCGTCAGGTACTCGGTGCCACCGTACTGGGTCTGCCGGCCATTCCGGTCGTCGTCGAAACCGCTTTCGCGCAAGCGAAACCGGCCGCCGGCGCTCTGCCTGTCCTCAGCCCGACCGAGCCGGCTGCCAAAGCCCTCGGTTATGTCGAGGACACCAAGAAGGTCGACCAGAAGGCCAACCCGAACCACAAAGCCGAGCAGCACTGCGGCAACTGTCTGCAGTGGGCCGACAAAGACCGTAAGGCTTCGGTCGCCAAGTGCAACCTCTTCCCGGGCAAGCTCGTGAAGAACCCGGGCTGGTGCAAAGTCTGGGTCAAGGCTCCCGGCGTCGCCTGATTCGTCCGTCACGAACGCCGGGCCGCGTGAGTTCCCTCGCGCTGCCCGGCGTTGTCTTTTAAGGGCATGATTGCCGCCGCATGACTGCCACCCCGACTTCCCCACCCGATCTCGTCCTCGTCGACGGATCCTCATACCTCTATCGCGCCTTCCACGCGCTTCCACCGCTCACCAACTCGAAAGGTGAACCGACCGGCGCCGTGCTCGGCGTGGTCAACATGCTGCTCAAGCTGATGCGCGAAACCGCGCCGGCTCGCTTTGCCGTCGTATTCGATGCGCCGGGGAAAACCTTCCGCGACGAGCTCTTCGCAGAATACAAATCACATCGACCACCGATGCCCGACGATTTGCGCTCGCAGGTCGAGCCCTTGCTCGAAGTTGTTCGTGCACTAGGTCTGCCTTTGCTGCGAATTTCCGGCGTCGAGGCCGACGATGTCATCGGCACTCTCGCACGACGCGCGTCGAGTGCGGGGCAAAACGTGTTGATCTCGACGGGCGACAAAGATATGTGCCAGCTCGTCGAACCGCGTATCACCCTCGTCAATACGATGAGCGGTAGCATCTACGATCGCGCGGGCGTGAAAGCCAAGTTCGATGTGTGGCCTGAGCAAATCATCGACTACCTCGCCTTGGTGGGTGATACCTCGGACAACATTCCAGGCATCGATAAAGTTGGGCCGAAAACAGCGGCGAAGTGGCTCGGCCAATATCAAACGCTCGATCAGCTCATCGCAAACGCCCACGAGGTGACGGGAAAAGTCGGCGACAACTTGCGCGCCGGCCTCGAAACGCTCGAGCTCTCTCGAAAACTCGCCACCATTCGATGCGATCTCGAATTACCCACCGAGGCCGAGACACTCGAGCGCAAACCCACCGATGACGAGGCCCTGCGCACGCTGTACACGCGCCTCGAATTCCGAGCATTGCTGCGTACGCTCGGTGGCGGCAAAGAATTGGACGACTCAACCGAAGCTCGCGCAGAGACGACGGCCACGCAAAGCGCACCGGACGCCTCGGGGCTCGAGCTGCGTCCCGACATCGCAAATGCCCCGCGGCGCTACGAAACCGTGCTCGATCAAGCCACGCTCGAGCGTTGGTGTCAGGCGCTCGAGCGCGCAGAGATTTTTGCGTTTGACACCGAAACCACCAGCCTCGACTACATGGTTGCGCAGATCGTCGGCGTTTCGTTCTGCATCGAACCTGGCATCGCCGCCTATGTGCCGCTGCGGCACGACTACGTCGGCGCGCCCGAACAACTCGATCGCGATGCGGTTCTTACGCGTCTCAAGCCTCTGCTCGAGAGCGAGTCTCATCACAAGATCGGCCATAACCTGAAATACGATGCGCACGTGCTCGCCAATCACGGCATCACGCTGCGTGGCATGCGTCATGACACCATGCTCGAGTCTTATGTCTGGAACAGCGTCGCCACGCGACACGACATGGATTCCGCAGCTCTGCGCTATCTGGGACTAACGACCATCACTTACGAAGATGTCGCCGGAAAAGGCGCGAAGCAGATTCCTTTCGAGCAGGTGTCGATCGAGCGCGCTGGCGAATACGCCGCCGAAGATGCCGACGTCACACTACGATTACATCGCACGCTGTGGCCTGCGATCGAGCATCAGCCCCTGCTGAAACGTCTCTATGAAGAGTTCGAGCAGCCGCTCGTCGGCGTATTGCAGCGAATGGAGAGGCGGGGCGTGCTCATCGATCGAGAGATGCTGCGCCTGCAGAGTAGCGAACTCGCGCGTCGCGCCGAGGAGCTCAAGGCGCAGGCGCACGCAGAGGCCGGTACAGACTTCAATCTCGACTCACCCAAGCAGTTGCAGCAGATTTTATTCGAGAAGATGCAGATTCCGGTTTTGCGCAAGACGCCGACCGGTCAGCCCTCGACCGCCGAAGATGTACTCGAAGAACTCGCGGATGCCTACGCCCTACCGCGTCTCATCCTCGATTATCGAAGCATCGCGAAACTGCGCAGCACCTATACCGAAAAGCTTCCCTTGCAGATCAATGCAGGAACCGGTCGCGTCCATACGTCCTACCATCAGGCCGTCGCGCAAACCGGTCGACTCTCGTCGACAGATCCGAACCTTCAAAACATTCCCATCCGCACCCCCGAAGGGCGTCGCATTCGAAAGGCGTTCATCGCGCCTCCGAAGCAGGTATTGCTCGCTGCAGACTACTCGCAGATCGAGCTTCGCATCATGGCGCACCTGTCGGCAGACGCAGGGCTGCTCGGTGCATTCGAAGCGGATCGGGACGTGCACCAAGCTACGGCGGCCGAAGTATTCGGCGTACCGCTCGATTCTGTATCAGCCGATCAGCGGCGATCGGCCAAGGCCATCAACTTCGGACTGATTTACGGGATGTCCGCCTTCGGCCTCGCTCGACAACTCGGCATCGATCGCAGCTCCGCTCAAAGATATGTAGATTTGTATTTCGAGCGATATCCGGGCGTGAAGGCTTACATGGATCGCACTCGCGAACAGGCCAAGGACACCGGCTTCGTCGAGACGGTTTTCGGACGTCGTCTTTATTTGCCGGATATCCGCTCACGCAATCGCGCGATGCAGCAGTATGCCGAGCGCAGTGCAATCAACGCCCCGATGCAAGGCACAGCAGCAGATCTCATCAAGCTCGCCATGATCCATGTCGATGCATGGTGCGAGCACGAATCGGCGAGCAAAGCCCGTCTCATCATGCAGGTGCACGACGAGCTGGTGCTTGAAGTACGCGAGGAGGCCGTCGCGGAGGTCACCGATGCCGTACGTCGATGCATGATCGACGCGGGGCGTAGCGCGCTGCGCGTGCCCTTGAAGGTGGACGTCGGTATCGGTCAGAACTGGGACGAAGCCCACTGACCTTACTGCTGTTGCGAGCACGCGACAGAAGAATCGTTAACTTATTGATTATTAACGATTTTAATTTCTGAACTTTCTCGAGTCTCGGCGGGTCTTATTTCCTGAACGTAGAGCGTTCCCCGCTTCTATCCCTCCCTGAGCGGGCCCCGGCCATGAGACCTGTGCCGGGTTCGTCTGCCCCCGGTCACCGCAAGGTTTCCGGGGGTTTTTTTATGACCTGGCGCTCGCCCAAAGTTCGTCGAGCCGATCGCGGGCCTCGTCGACACCCAGGCCCGAATGCGCCGAGAACAACTGGGCCGTGGCGGCCTCTCCGAGGGTTGCCTGGGCCTCCTTCAAGGCGGCCGCCCGCTCCGCCTGGTTGAGCTTGTCCGCCTTGGCGATCAGCACGTGAATACGGCGCTGAGCGGGGTTGGCCCACTCGATCAGACCTAAGTCCTCGTCACGCAGACCCCGTCGACTATCGACGATCAGCAGCAGACCCCGAAGGCTCTCCCGCTCTCGCAACGCATCGAGGAGCGGCACCCACTTGCCACGCTCGTCGGCCCGAATGTCGGCATACCCGTATCCGGGTAGGTCGACGATGCGATGCCCCGCCTCGAGCTCGAAGTAATTGAGCAGCCGGGTCTGACCTGGGGTCTTGCTGGTCCTGGCCAACGCCTTACGCCCCGAGATGGCGTTGATGGCACTCGACTTGCCTGCATTGGAGCGGCCTGCAAAGGCGACCTCTGCCCCCGTGTCGGCCGGGAACTGGACGGGCGCCGCCACGCTCAGGATGAAGTTCGCCTTAGGAAAACGCGACACGTTGGGACCGCCCGCACAGGCACGAAAAAGGGTCGTTAGTGTAAACTCCTCGGCCTGAAATCGACGTTCGGAGCCTGCAGAAATGTTCATCGCCAAGCCCTTCGCTGTCGCACTGGCCACCGCTGCCCTCGCCGTCCTGATGGCGCCCGCAGCCCTTGCCAAAGGCAATGCCGAAGCAGGCGCTACCAAAGCCGCCGTATGCGCAGCCTGTCACGGCGTCAACGGCAGCAGCGTCAATCCCGAGTGGCCGAATCTCGCGGGCCAAAGCCCCGTCTACATCCAAGAACAGTTGCGCCTGTTCCGCGCCGGACATCGAAACAACATGGTGATGTATCCGCTCGCCATGGCGCTGACCGACGAAGACATCGCTGACCTCGCAGCCTATTTCTCTACGCAGACACCCACCGGTCTGGAAGCCGATCCGGCCAACTACAAGTTGGGTGAGGCCCTTTATCGAGGCGGCGACCGTACGCGCAATTTGCCGTCATGTGCCTCGTGCCACGGCCCGGTAGGTCTCGGAAATGCGACTGCGGGCTACCCGGCGCTGCGAGCCCAGCACGCGACCTACACGCTCAAGCAACTGCTCGATTACGCAAACGATCAGCGTTACGTCGATCTCGCCACGGGCACGCCGACCAAATCTCGTAACGGGCACATGATGACGACCATCGCCAAGCGCCTCACCGAAGAAGACAAGAAGGCTTTGGCGAGCTATATCCAGGGCCTTCGCTGATGAAGCCTTTTCGAGCGGCGTGGTTGGCTGCAGTGGGCGTCGCGCTGATCGGCGCGGTCTTCGCGCCCGTCCCGGTTGAGGCGCAAGACGCCGCTCAAGGCCTGTCGCGTTGGCAGGAAGGGCGGCACTATCGCCGCGTCTCGCCCGTCATTCCGACCAATGTCGCTGCGGGTAAGGTCGAAGTCATCGAAATTTTTTGGTACGGCTGCAGCCACTGCTACACGCTCGATCCCTTCCTCGAGCGCTGGAAAAAAAGCGGCAAACCCGCCCATGTCGAGTTTGTTCGTGTTCCCGTCACCTGGAATGCCGGTGCCAAGCTGCACGCGCGTCTCTACTACACGCTGCAAGCGTTGAAGCAAGACGAGCGTCTGCATACGAAGGTGTTCGATACCATCTTCCGCACGGGTAACGGTCTTCTCGGACGCGATGAAACCGCAACGCTCGAGATCATGGTCGACTGGGCGAAACAAAACGGTATCCAAGAAAAAGCGTTCCGCGACGCTTGGAACTCCATGTGGGTCGGCACCAAACTGCGCCAGGCAGAGGACATCGTTCGTCGATATCGCGTGGAAGGCACGCCGTTCATGGCCGTGAACGGTCGCTACTCGACCGATGTCGGCATGGCGGGCGGCACGCAGCAGATGCTGAGCCTCATCAACGATCTCGCAAACGCGGAGAAGGCTCGCTGAGCCTCTTGCGCGCGACTCTCGGACAGCGCGCGTGATCCGATTTTTCAGGCTAGACGACTCGGGGCTGCACGGTGAGACCCTGCACGACGGTATCGTCGTCCCTGACGATGCCATCTGGATCGACCTCGTCGAGCCTTCCGCAGAAGAAGAAGCGCGCATCGAACAGTTCTTGCGCATCGACGTTCCGACTCGCGAAGAGATGCGCGAGATCGAAACGTCGAATCGCTTCTACCAGGAGGGCGACGCCCTCTACATGACCGCTACGGTGGTCACGAAACTCGACACTGCTCGCCCCGAAAACAGTCAGATCACATTCATCCTCACGCCAGATCGGCTCATCACCAATCGGTATGTCGATCCGCTGCCGTTCCGTCGGTATATCACCTACGCTGAGCGACACCCGACGCTCTGCAACTCGGCCGCTGCCGTGCTTGCCGGTTTGCTCGAAGCCATGGTCAATCGAATCGCCGACGTGCTCGAGAGAACGGGCGACGAGATGGATACACTTTCGGCCGAAGTCTTCGGCGCCCCGAACGTCGTTCGACGGCGTGATCGTGATTACCGCGCGATCCTCGAGCGTGTCGGTCGAAATGGCGACCTCAACTCCAAGGCTCGCGAAACCCTCGGCAGTCTTGCCCGCCTGATCGGATTTTTGCAGCAATCGAACGGGCATCGATTCGAGGACGACCTTAAGGGTCGCCTTCACTCGATTCTCCGGGATGCCGAACAACTGAGTAGCCATGCGGCGTTCATGAGCAACAAGGTGCAATTCCTGCTCGACGCCACGCTCGGAATGATCAACATCGACCAGAACAACATTCTGAAAATTTTCTCGGTGGCGACCGTCGTGCTATTGCCGCCTTCGGTGATCGGGGCGATTTTCGGGATGAACTTCGATGTCATCCCAAGCTCACACGCCGAGTGGGGGTTTTGGGGCGCCCTCGCGATGATGACGATTTCCGCCGTCGTGCCGTTCGTCTACTTCAAGCAGCGCGGCTGGCTCTAAAAAATCGTCTGTCGGGACGTCCCTAGTTAAGGGCTTGACTGCCGGCTCTAGCGGCGGAAACTTGGGGATGGAGGATGCCATGACCCGAGCCAGTCGTTTCCTGCTGTTCTTTTTTTTGACCGCTTTATTTTGGTCAGGGAAATCGATCTCGGCAGAGTCTGACGATTTTCGTCACGCCCTGATCATCGGAGTCGCGGTGTACCGCGATGAAGAGGTTCCTCCGCTTTTCGGCGTCCCCAACGACATGGACAGCGCACGCGAAATCGCAACGGCCATGGGCATTCCCGCCGCAAACATCACCGAACTTTTCAACGAGCAGGCCACAAAGAACAACATCATCGCCGAGTTGCGAAAACTCTCTCAGCAAAAAACCGACGGTGGGCGCATCCTGATTTATTTCTCCGGGCATGGCACGCGCTGGCGCGAAGCGAGTTCCGGAGGCTGCGTCGAGGGTCTGCTCACCTGGGACAGACAAGTCATCGTCAATCGCGAGTTTGCTCAGTTCGCAAGACCGCTGGGCTTGAAAGCCGACAAACTCATCATCATGTTCGACGCATGCCACTCGGGTGGCGTCGCGGGCGTGGCGCGTAACACGAGATCACTTGGTGGTGACAAGTTATCTCCCAAATTCTTCATGCGTGCCGATGCCACGGGAGCAGCGTGTAGCAAACCCTCCAATGTCCGCACGAGAAGTCTGATCGGCCCCGCTCAGGACGGCGTCGAACCGCTACCCGAGAACGTCGTGCATATCATGTCGGCTCGTCCCGACGAGGTGAGCTTCGACGAGCCCAGTCGCGGAGGTCTTGCCACACAGGCCGTCAAACGATGCCTACTCGGCGGCGCAACCGATGCCGATGGCAGTGGAGGCGTGTCTCTGGCAGAGGTCGAAAACTGCTCGCAGGGCTTCATCCGCGAGAAAGTCGCGCGCTTTCCTGACTTGCTACCCCACCATATCTCCATTTCGGGTCTGCGCAATCTCGTTCCGATCGCAGTGCAGAGCAGCGGCGCTACGCCCTCTGCCGAAGCCGTTCGCCTCGAAAAAGAACGTCTCGCCAAAGAGCAGCAAGAGGCCGAGCAACGTCGAAGGGCCGAAGAGGAACGAGTCGCGGCTCAGCGGGCGGAGCAGGTTCGACTCGAGCAAGCGCGGGCTGCTGAAGAGCGGGCGCGCGCTGAAGCGGAACAATCCAGGCTCGCCGCCGAACGTACCGAAGCTGAAAAAGCTCGGGTGGCGGCAGAGCGTGCCGAGGCGGAAAAACAGCGGCTCGCCGCAGAACGCGCCGAACACGCCAAGCGCGAACAAGAGCGCATCGCCCAAGAGCACGCCCAGGCCGAAGCCGAGAAAACTCGCTTAGCAGCAGAACGCGCCGAGGCGGAAAAACAGCGGCTCGCTGCAGAGCGTGCCGAACAAGCCAAGCGCGAGCAAGCACGCATCGCCCACGAGCGTACCCGAGCCGAAGCGGAGCAAGCTCGCCTCGCGGCCGAGCGGGTCGCTGCAGAAAAAGCCCGACTCGCTGCAGAACGTTTGCAGGCCGAGAAGCAGAGACTCGCCGTAGAGCGCATCGCACAGGCTCGCCTCGAACAAGAAAGGCTCGCTGCCGAGGTGGCACTCGCCGCAGCGGCTCAAGCTGCTGCAGCTCACGCTGCTGCAGCTCAAGCCGCTGCACTACAGGCGAATACCACTGCGGCGACAGGATCAAGCAGCCTGCCGTCGACGCCTGCGGTCGTCGGGGCGCTAGCCTCGCTCAAAGACATCTATGCCCAGCGCGATATCCGCAGGAGCGTCACGGTCACGATGCCAAAAGACACTTTGCGCATTGATCAGGACATGTTCACGATGACGGTCACCTCGTCGCATGCGGGGTACGTCTATGTTCTGCTCCTCGGAAGTGATGAGACGAGCTTCTACATGCTCTTCCCTAATGCGCTCGACAAAACCAATCGCATCGGAGCGAACAAACCCATGAAACTTCCGCGTCCCCACTGGGGGGTCAATGCGTCAGGGCCGCCGGGCACGGACCAAATATTGGTCATCGTTTCAGAGACGGCTCGAAATCTCTCGGTCTTGCCAAGCCAAGCGAGCAGTACCGAAAATCCGTTCATCCTGACACCGGCAGACTTAGGCGGGCGTCGGCAACTCATGAACTTCGTGATCGGCTCCGGAGTCTCGGGGGCCTCACGTTTTGGTGCGACCTGGATAACCGTCAAGGAGGTTCAATGATCACCTTTCAAGTCATTTTGATGGCGGCGGTTCTTGCGGCCCCTCCACCGAACCCGACGGCTCAAGAAATCATCGACCGCCTGAGCGACGCACCCACCAAAGAAGCTCAAGGCAACCTCGGACAGACGAGAAGCCTTCGAAATCTCACTCCTAAGATTCGTGCCATCGACATGAACATTCAGTTCGAATTCAACTCGGCAAAGATCACCCGAGAGGGCGGCGACGCGCTGCAGCAACTCTCGATCGCCATGAAGTCTGCTCAACTGCTCGAGTCTCGCTTCGTAATCGAAGGGCATACCGACGCGAAAGGCACCGCGAAATACAACCTCGATCTGTCTTCACGACGCGCCCAGTCCGTCGTGGGCTATCTCAAATCGCAAGGTGTCGACGTCGGCCGACTCGAGGCCGTCGGCAAAGGCTTCAACGAGCTACTCAACGAGGATGATCCGCTCGCCGCCGAAAACCGTCGGGTCCGGATCGTCGCGGTGTCCACGCCATGAAACGCCTTCGACTGTCGATCCTTACCTTGGCGATGCTGCTCATCGCGCGCGGCCTGCCTGCAGCCGAGCCTCTTCTTCTCGTCACCGAGGAAGAACTTCAGGCCTCCATGGCTGCACCGGAACCTCTATTCCCGCGCTTCACCCCAGAGCCTGACGCCCCGCGCATTCTCGTAGAGACCCCGAAACTCAATGCCACCATGCCATCGCCGATCGCCATGAAACTACGGTTCAAGGCAGCCGATGGTACGGCCATCCGACCCGAGACCTTTAAGGTGCGTTACGGGTCTCTCCGAATCGACATCACCGCCCGGATCACCGGTTCGACCGCCGTCACTGCAGACGGGCTGGAAATCTCCCAAGCGGCCTTGCCCAAGGGTAAGCACAAGATCATCTTCGCCGTGGAAGACGCCGCGGGGCGTCTCAATGAGCGCCAACTTCAGTTCGAAATCATCTGACCCTAGAATGGGGGCATGCGTAATCCCCCACAATCGCTGAGCCCGAAACTCGTTCTCTCGTTGATCATCGCGCTGCTCGTCACCGCCTGCGGTGGCGGAGGCGGTGGAGGTGGCGGCGACACCAGCGGTAGCAACGGAAACACCGGCTCAAGCTGCTCGCTGACGAGTAGACAGAACTGGGTCGTCTCGCAGATGAACGAATGGTATCTCTACCCTGAGACCCTTCCCCAAAACATCAACGTCACAAACTACAACTCCGTCGATGCACTCATCAGTGCGATGATCGCAACGGCAAAATCGCAAAACAAAGATCGCGACTTCACCTATATCACGTCGGCCTCGCAGGAAGACGCCCTGATCCGCTCCGGCTCGACGGCGGGCTTCGGCATCCTGCTTTATTACGATTTGACGGCTCGACGTGTATTCATCCTCGAGGCTTACGAAACCGCCCCCGCCTACTCGACGGCCAACATCGACCGCGGCGACGAGATCATCGCCATCGGCACGACGGCCAGCAATCTGCGTCTGGTGTCGGACATCATCGCCGCAGAGGGTCGTCAAGGCGTATCGAATGCACTCGGCCCGAGCACGGCAGGCCTCACGAGAGTGCTACGTATCGCGCGAGGCTCCACCGTTCGCGAGGTCACGGTTTCGAAGGCCGATTATTCTTTGGAGCCCATCTCGCCACGCTATGGCGCCCGCATCATCGACGATGGAGGCAAGCGCTACGGCTACATCAACCTGCGTACGTTCATCGTCAGTTCGGCAAGCACTCGACTCAGAGAAGAGTTTTTGAAGTTTCGCGAGGCTGGCATCACCGAAATCGTCATCGACTTCCGTTACAACGGCGGCGGATTGGTGAGTGTCGCCGAAACCATGGGTGATCTGCTCGGTGGCAATCGCCAAACTAGCGACACGTTCTCGGCGACCGTGTTTCGTGCATCTAAGTCATCGAATAACACGACAAAGCGCTTCTCTCCCCAGCCTCAGTCGGTATCACCCACCAAGTTGGCGTTCATTACGACATCGTCGTCTGCCTCGGCGAGTGAACTCGTCATCAACAGTTTCATTCCCTACTTCAACGACCGTCTCGCTCTGATCGGTGGTAACACCTTTGGAAAGCCCGTAGGTCAAATCGCGGCAGATAACACTGCGTGTGACGATCGCCTTCGAGTAGTCGCCTTCACCACGCGCAACTCGGCCAGTTCCGATGCGTACTTCAATGGTCTCGCCGAGGCCGTCAAGGCGAGCTGTCGAGCCAATGATGACTTCACTCAGGCGCTCGGCTCCGCGGGCGAAGGCTCGACCCGCCAAGCACTCGACTGGTTGCAAGGTCGAGCCTGTACGCCCATCCCTGCGACGACCGCCCAAGCGGCTGCCGCCTCCGGAATAGGACAAGGCACGACCATCGAAAAAGACGCGGCGCTGCAATTAGAACCCGTTCCGGCCTCTGGGCAGCCAACGCCGGCTCAGCGCGAGATACCGGGTCTCTTTTGAACGACCGAGCGCCAGTCGTCTTCGCACTATTCATCGGAGCGCTCTTGGCGCTCCTGGCGGCACCGAATTCGCTCTTTGCAAATCCGCAATCGGGCGTGCGGCTACTCGCGGTCGCCGAGCCGCAGCGCGCACCCGAACTTCCGATTACCCAACTGATCGTTCGTTTTCGCGACGATGTCGCCGCAGGGCGTCTGGCACGCCCCTCGGTGTCGCGGCTCGATTCGCTCTCGAAGCGCGCCGGCGAGCCGCTCCTCTATCGCCGGCCCACGGCAGATCTTTCACACGTCCTGCGGCTCGTGGAGCCGCTGCAACGCTCTGCGGCAGAGCGCGTTGCACAGCGCTTGAGACTCGATCCGATGGTTTCCAGCGTCGAGATCGACGAATACGTCTTCCCCTTTTTCACTCCGACCGATCCGCTCTGGACAGACTCACGGGAAATTCTTTGGCATCTCAAAGCGCCAACGACAGAACGCCTCGGAGGCGCCAACCTCCCGGATGCGTGGGACACCGCGACGGGGCGCGACGTCGTCGTGGCCGTCATTGATTCGGGGATCACGACTCATCCCGATCTCGACGCCAACATCATCCGCGGACATGATTTTGTCTCGGCGGACAGTAATGGCGGATTCCTCGTCGCCAATGACGGTGATGGAAGAGATGCCGACCCCTCTGATCCCGGCGACTGGATAGACGATAACGATCTCACGAAGAGTGTGTTTTCGGGGGGCAGCTCGCCTTGCAGCAAGTCGAATAGCTCGTGGCATGGCACTCACGTTGCAGGAACGATTAGCGCCGTCACAGGAAATCGGGCCGGAGTTATCGGCGTCGCGTACGAAAGCAAAGTCCTCGCGATCCGGGCTCTCGGAAAATGCTTCGGCTATGGGTCCGATATCATCGATGCCATTCGATGGGCGGCAGGCGCACAGCCTGCGAGCGGTACGTGGGCAGATCTGGGCATTCCCAGTAACGCGACGCCTGCGAGAGTGATCAACCTCAGTCTCGGCTCTACCAGCTCGAGCTGTTCGAGTAGTCGCCAGAATGCGATCACCGCTGCACGCGCGATGGGTGCTGTCGTTGTCGTTGCGACGGGCAATGACAGTCGCGCCACCATCAGCTCTCCCGCTAATTGTTCAGGTGTGATCGCCGTGACGGCCCACACGGTCGAAGGCGATAAAGCGAACTACGCCAATCACGGGACGGGCACCACGCTCAGCGCACCGGGTGGCGGCTCTTGCTCGACCGCTGCGCTCAACTGTCTTCCGCAAGGTAGCAGTGGCACCGCCGGCACGATTTGGCGACTCATTGGCTCGACGAGCAATGACGGCACGACGACGCCCGGCGCCGCGATTTACTCCGGAAAATCGGGCACGAGCATGGCGACGCCGCACGTATCGGGTGTCGCGGCTCTACTGATCTCCGCGATGCCGACGCTGACCGTCGACAGCGTTCGTAACGTGCTCGCTGCCAGTGCACGAGAGTTCCCTGCAGGCACGTTCTGCTTTGGCAAAGTCGACAGTCCCTGTGGTGCCGGCATGCTCGATGCCACCCGAGCCATGCAGCGTCTCGTCGCATTGACACCCAGCGTCACCGCCCAAGCAAACGGCGCGCTTGTCGAAAACGGCTCGACGGTGACACTGACCGGCACGGCGACACCAAAAGCCGGAGGCAATACCAACCTCAGTTATCGATGGCAGCAAACAGCCGGCACGAACGTGACGCTGAGCAGCACGAACTCGACACAAACGACGTTCACGGCGCCCAATGGCTCACGCATGACATTCAAACTGACTGCTACGGATAGCGACGGCTTCTCAGCCTCACGTTCGGTAGATGTGCGATCGAATGGCACGCCCGTGCTCGCAGCCCTGTCGCCTATCTCGGCGAGTGCCGGGAATACCGTGAGCTTCCGAGCGTCCGCCACCGACCCCGATAACGATCCACTCACATACAGCGCGACAGGTCTTCCATCTGGGGCCACATTCAACGCGAGTACGGGCGAATTTTCGTGGCCGAACGCGACATCGGGGACATTCTCAGTCACGGTCACAGCGAGCGATGGCCTCGCGACGAGCGCCGCTCAAAGCGCCACGATCACGGTAACCTCACCGCGCGGCGGTGGCGGATCTCTCGATCTCTGGACCCTATTGGTATTAGCTACCGCTTTGTTGTGGCGTCAGTCGCTGAGGCGACGTGAACTCATCTGAGTTCGTCGATCAACACTCTCGATAGCTCGGAAATGAGTTTTACGCCCGCATTGTCCGGCGAGTAGTCGATGTTCGGCATATCGTCTATCGTGATGGCGATTGCGATCCGACCGTGCGGCGTATAAACGATGCCGACATCGCTGCGAAGGGCGTCGAGGCTGCCGGACTTGCTCGCCACACGCCACTCACCGCTGAAACGACCGATGCCATCCTTGTATTGCTGTCGCTCAAGTACGGCGAGCAACTCTTTCGACGCCGACGCACTCACCACCTTGCCTTGCTCGAGCATCTCGAGCAGGCGGACCATCTCCCGAGACGTCGAGGCACCGATACCGAATCGCTTGTTTTCCGGTTTCTCGCCCTCTCGACTCCAACCCTCGGCGGGTTTTAGTTGAGTGCCATCTCCGCGGATCTTTCGCATCGAGCGAGTTTGCGTGAGGCCCAATGAGCCAAGAAACGCGTTGACTCGATCCGCGCTGATTCGATCGAGGATCAGATTGGTCGCCGTGTTGTCACTGACGATGATCATCATCGTTCGAGCATCGCGCAGACTGACGGTTTCTCCATCCGAAAAATCGCTCAGCACTCCGGATCCAGAAACCTTATCTTGCGCACGGATGACGAGACGCTCGTCCCAACGCGCCCGCTTGGCTTCGACTTCTGCAGCCAATGCACAGGCGATGGGAAATTTGATGGTGCTGGCCGTGCGTACACGGCGGTCAGGGTCTATGCCGACTTCACGTCCCGTATCGAGATTTCGTGCGTACAACGAGACCGTTCCGGAAAAGCCCGCGATCTTTTCCCGAAGTTTGATCTCGAGGGATTGCGGCTCAGCCCCCTGAGCCACAAAGGGGGCCGCCCATAACATACCCACCCACCACAACGCACGTCGGTTCATCGTCATCCGCCTCCCTGGAGCCGCTCCGATATAATGCCTCGGCAACGCGCCCGTAGCTCAGCTGGATAGAGTACTGCCCTCCGAAGGCAGGGGTCGTGAGTTCGAATCTCGCCGGGCGCGCCAACTAACGCGATCTCCACGACTCCATCCGCCGATTCAACAACCCGTAAACAGGTTTTTCTCTGTTCTGCGAGTCTGTGTCTCGATATCGAGCAATCCAATTACCGAGTGAAGCAGATTGTCATGTGACAACTCTCGATCCTTCATCTTCGCCACGCAGCTCATGTCGATGCCCTTCCGAGACGCAAAACCCGGCGAGGCCCAGAACACCATCGGAACATGAGTCTGAAATTTCGGTGCCACGGCGTAGGGCAAGGCATGCAGGAAGATTCCGTTCTCGCCGAGAGACTCGCCGTGATCAGACACATATATAAGAGCAGTGTCGGCCCGATCGCCGAGCGCAGCTAACTTCCGAATGGTGTCGGCGAGCAGGTAGTCCGTATAAAGAATGGTGTTGTCGTAGGCATTCACGATGTCTGCAACGTCGCATTTAGAAAAGTCGG
>JACCDG010912513.1_pt1 | contig 20111 bp, 12 predicted proteins | sample 7442471 | NCBI WGS metagenome assembly JACCDG01 (sample SAMN15323444, study PRJNA562643) | freshwater metagenome | isolation source: river surface water | place: USA:Blue River Watershed | collected 2017-08-17 | reverse complement strand
GCCGTGACCGACGTGCTGTATGGCTGCGCCAACCAGGCCGGCGAGGACAACCGCAACGTGGCCCACATGGCGAGCCTGCTGGCCGGTCTGCCCATTGACGTGCCCGGCGCCACCATCAACCGCCTGTGCGGCTCGGGCCTGGATGCCGTGGGCACGGCCGCGCGCGCCATCAAGGCGGGCGAGGCCGGTCTTATGATCGCCGGCGGGGTGGAAAGCATGAGCCGCGCCCCGTTTGTCATGCCCAAGGCCGAAAGCGCTTTTTCGCGTGCCAATGCGGTCTACGACACGACGATTGGCTGGCGCTTCGTCAACAAGCTGATGAAGGAAAAGTACGGCGTGGACTCGATGCCCGAGACCGCCGAGAACGTGGCGACCGATTTCAAGATCGAACGCGAAGCGCAGGACAAAATGGCCATGAACAGCCAGCTGCGTGCGGTCGCGGCCATCAAGGCCGGCCATCTGGCCCGTGAAATCTGCCCGGTGACCATTCCTCAGAAGAAGGGCGACGCCATCGTGGTCGACACCGACGAGCATCCGCGCGAAACCAGCCTGGAAGCCCTGGCCAAGCTCAAGGGCGTGGTGCGCCCGGACGGCACCGTGACAGCGGGCAATGCTTCGGGCGTGAACGACGGCGCCTGCGCGTTGCTGCTGGCCGGTGAAGCCGAAGCCGCCAAGTACGGCCTGACACCCAAGGCCCGCGTGGTGGGCATGGCGACTGCCGGTGTGGCCCCGCGCATCATGGGCATCGGCCCTGCGCCGGCCACGCAAAAAGTGCTGGCCCAGACCGGCCTCAAGCTCGAACAGCTGGACGTGATCGAACTCAACGAAGCCTTTGCCGCGCAGGGCCTTGCCGTGCTGCGCATGCTGGGCCTCAAGGACGACGACGAGCGTGTCAACGCCTGGGGCGGTGCGATCGCCTTGGGCCACCCGCTGGGTGCCTCGGGTGCGCGCCTGGGCACCACCGCCGTCAACCGCCTGCACGCCACCGGCGGCCGCTACGCGCTGTGCACCATGTGCATTGGCGTGGGCCAGGGCATCGCCCTGATCCTCGAGCGCGTCTGATCCGGGCGCAGGCGCGCTCTGCCCTGTTTGTCCCGCGCGCGTCGGGCGGCAGCGCCACACGGCCCTAAGATGCGGCGCCATCCAAGCGCACAGGAGCCGCGTCATGCAAGCCGTCTGGTACACCCAACCCGGAGCCGCCGAGCAGGTCCTCACCTGCGGTGAATTGCCCACGCCACAGGCCGGCCCGGGCGAGGTGCGTGTGCGCCTCGTCACCTCGGGGGTCAACCCCTCGGACGTCAAATCGCGCCGGGCCCGGCCGGTCACCGACCCCCAGATCGTGCCGCACAGCGACGGTGCCGGTGTCATCGACCAGGTGGGCGAGGGCGTGGACCGCAAGCGCCTGGGCCAGCGTGTCTGGACCTGGAATGCCCAGTGGCAGCGCCCCATGGGCACGGCGGCCGAATACGTGGTGCTGCCGCAGGCCCAGGCCGTGCACCTGCCCGACAACACCGATTTCGCTGCCGGCGCCTGTTTCGGCATCCCCGCGCTCACGGCTGTACAGGCTGTGGTCTGGGCTGAGCGCCTGGCGGGCGACCTGCGCGGCAAACAGGTGCTGGTGGTGGGGGCGGCTTCTTCGGTGGGGCACTACATTACGCAGCTGGTGCATCAGGCCGGGGCGCAGGTGCTGGGCACGGTCGGTTCGGCCGAGCGCGCCGCGCACGCCCAGGCCGCGGGCCTGCAGTCGCCGATCTTCTACAAGCGCGAGCCGGTGGCGGACCGGGTGCGCGAGCTCACCCAGGGGCAGGGCGTCGATGTGGTCATCGACATGGATTTTTCGGGCACCGCGGCCTGGGCGCCCGAGGCCCTCAAGCCGCATGGCACCGTGGTCTGCTACGGCTCCAACGCGCTGGAGCAGACCTTCCAGTACCGCCCCTGGCTGTTTGGCTCACTGGGGGTGAAGTTCTTCCTGGTCTACGACCTCAGCCCGGCCGATCGGACCGCAGCCATCGCACGGCTCACCGGCTTGCTGCAGCGCGGTGCGTTGCAGCACACCATCGGGCCGCGCTTTGGCCTGACGCAGACCGTGCAGGCCCACCATGCGGTGGAGTCGGGGCAGGCGATTGGCAATGTGGTGATCGACATCGCCAGCGCCTGATGGCCTGCGCCCGCCTGCGCGGGCTCAGAGCCAGCGCTGCAGTTCGGGCAGGCCGTCGATGCAGGTCACCTGCCGGGCCACGTCTTCGGGCAGGGCCTCGGCCGCCAGCAGGCTGAACACCCGCATGCCGGCCGCCAGGCCGCCGCGCATGCCGGGGAGGCTGTCTTCGACCACCGCGCAGTGCTCTGGTGCGCAACCCAGGGCCCGCGCCGCGTGCAAAAACAGGCCTGGCTCGGGCTTGTAGCTGCCCACTTCGGGGGCGCAGAACACGCGTTCCTGCAGCCAGCGGTCCAGACCGGTCAGGCCAAGCGTCAACGACGCTTTTTCGCGCGGGCCGTTGGTGGCCACGGCAAACGGGATCTTCAGGCTGGCCAGCAGTGCACTCGCCCCCGGGATTTCCTGCAAGTCCTGGCGAAAGCGCTCGGCCATGGCGGCGCGCAGTTCGCGCAAAAAGGCCACCTCGTCCAGAGGCGGGCTGCCGGCCGGCAGCTGGCGGGCCAGTTCCGCGACGCAATGCGGCATGGGCACGCCGCGAAAGCGCAGCACCGTGTCTTCGTGACGCCAGTCCAGCCCTAGACCGCAGGCCATCCGGTGCAGTACCTCCAGCCCAGGGCGTTCGCTGTCGACCAGGGTGCCGTCCAGATCAAAAAGCAGTGCAGCGACAGGGCTATTCATAATCAGAAAAAATCGAAGCCAAACTCATTTTGAATCTGCTTTTAATAGCGTTAATGTCGCCCTAAAGTTGATCGCTTGCACACGAAACGGCAGACCAGATGAATCACCCATTTCCATTGAGGAGCCCGATATGCCGAAATCGATCATGACGGGCGTTTGCCTGGCCGTGCTCATGTCAGGCGCTGCCATCAGCCCGATGATCTTCGCACAGTCGGTTGCGGCAGCGTCGCAAGGCGCCGCAGTCAGTGCACATCAGGCTGAATTCACAGTTGAAGAGCTCACCCGTATCGCGCTGATCCACAACCCCGGGCTGCTGGCCGCCAGCCAGAGTCTGCAAGGTGCCCGTGCTGCGGTCACCACCGCAGGGGCATTGCCCAATCCGCGACTGGAGTGGTCACGCGGGCCCTGGCAGGCGCAGGACCCCTCTGTCACCACGGGGCAGCGTGGGCAAAGCTGGACGCTGTCCCAGCCGATCGAAAACCCCTGGCTGCGCAGTGCACGCATCGATGCTGCACAGGCTGGACAGCGCAGCGCCCAGCAGCAGCTCGCCATGGTGCGCAATGACTTGATTGCCCAGCTGCGTCTGCGCATCCATGAAGCGATGTTGCACCGGGCCGAAGCCGATGCTGCTGCCGAGGCATTGAGCTTGCTTGAGCAAGTGCGGCAACGGGTACGTGTCCGGGTGGACAGCGGCGAGGCAGCGCGCTACGAGTTGATCAAGGCCGATGCCGAAGTCATCAACGCCCGCGAACGCAAGCAAAGTGCTGCCCTCAAGGCAGAACAGTCCCTGCTGGAAATCAACCGTCTCGCGGCAGGTCAGCTGCCTGCCCGGTGGCGGCTGAAGTCTGATCCAGGCTTGGAGGGGCAGGAGCCGCTGGATTTGACGCGGCTGCAGCAAACGGCCCGGGAGACCAACCCAGAACTCCAAAGCCTGCGTCATGAGCTCGAACGCGCCCGCCTTCGCCTGGAGGCCGCCCGTGCCAGCGTGTTGCCCGCCGTCGATCTGCGTTACACCGAAATCAAGGATCCACAGGTCAGGCAAACCCAATGGGGTGTGGCCGTCCAACTGCCGCTGCTGGACCAGCGCCGCGGCCCGGTGGCCGAGGCTGCAGCCGAGCTCGAGCGCAGCCGTGTGCTTTATGAAGGTCAACAGGCTGTGCTGCAACAGCAGGTCCTGCTGGCCTGGCGTGCGCTGGACATGGCCCGTCTGCGTGTAGAAGCCCTCAGTCAGGGGGTATTGCGCGACGCAGAAGCAGCACTGCGCGTGGCCGAGGCGGCCTACCGTTTTGGCGAGCGCGGCATTCTCGATGTGCTCGATGCGCAGCGCGTACTGCGCACCGTACGCGCCGATCTGCTGCAGGCCCGTTATCAGCAGCAGGCGGCCCGGATCACCCTCGAACAGCTCAGCGGTCGCTATGCGGCCGATCCCTCATCCACTTCACCATGAGCACCACCATGCCTCTTTATTACAAAGCACCTTCCATACTGCGTTGTGCACCTGTGGCAGCGGCTGTCGCTGCCGCCTTGCTGCTGTCTGCATGTGGCCAGAAGTCGGATGCTCCGCGCGCCGCAGCGCCCAGCCCCGAGGCCTCCGCCGCTGCCGAAACAGCCCAGCAGATCCGCATCGATCCCGCCATGGCCAGCCGCTTTCAGGTGGCTGCCGCAGCCATGGCCGATCTGGTGCCTGTCCAGGAAGTTCCGGGCCGGATTGAGGCGAACGAGCGTCTGGTCACACGCATCGGTGCATCGGTCACAGGCCGTGTGACGGAAGTGCTGGTCGAGGTGGGTGACCGCGTGCGCAATGGCCAGTCTTTGGCCAACGTGGCCAGTCCAGAGCTCACCCAGGCCCAGATGGCCTATCTCCGAGCCCACTCGAATGCTGGCCTGGCCGATCGCGCTGTGGATCGCGCGCGACAGCTGTTCCAGGCCGATGTCATCGGCGCTGCTGAATTGCAGCGGCGCGAGTCGGAACTGTCGGTGGCGCGTGCTGAACTGCGTGCCCAGGGCGACCAATTGCGTCTGCTGGGCATTTCGCAGCCAGCCATTGACCTCCTGCGCGAGCGCGGTACCTTGCAGCCGCATGCGGCGGTGCTGGCCACCCAGTCTGGCGTTGTGATCGAGCGCAACGTCAGCAACGGTCAGGTGGCTCAGCCAGGCGACCCGCTCTTCACCGTGGCCGACCTTGGCAATGTCTGGGTGGTCGGGGCCTTGCCCGAACAGACTGCCCGCGCGGTCCAGGTCGGTCAGCGTGTGGACATCGAGGTGCCCGCGCTTGGCGGGCGACAGTTGTCGGGCAAGATCGTCTATGTGGGGGACACCGTATCGCCGGATACCCGTACCGTGCCGATCCGAACCCAGGTCGACAACCCTGGCCGGGACCTCAAGCCGCAGATGCTCGCCACCATGCGCATACGCGGTGAGTCGGTCCGTCAGCTGGTGGTGCCTCAGGAGGCCGTGATCCGCGAAGGTGACCGCGACCATGTGTATGTGCGCGTCGCAGAAAACACTTTCCGCTATGTGCCGGTCGAGCTTGGGGCGGCGCAGGACACGCGGCGTCCTGTCAACAAAGGTCTCTCGGAAGGTGATCCAGTGGTCGTGCAGGGCGCCTTTCATCTGCACAACGAGCGCAAGCGCGCCGAACTCCAGTAAGGACGCAGCATGCTCAAATCATTGATACGTGCAGCGCTGAGCCAGCGGCTGCTGGTGCTGGTGGTGGCCGCAGCCTTGCTCGGCTTTGGTCTGCGGGCTGCCATGCGCCTGTCGGTGGATGCCTTTCCTGATGTGACCAACGTGCAGGTGCAGGTGGCTACCGAAGTGCCTGGCCGCTCGCCCGAGGAGGTTGAGCGCTTTGTCACCGTGCCGCTGGAGATCGCCATGACCGGTCTGCCTGGCCTGACCGAGATGCGCGCCCTCAACCGTGCCGGTCTCTCCTTGATCACTCTGGTCTTCACCGACAAGACCGACGTTTACTTTGCGCGTCAGCTGGTGATGGAGCGTTTGCTCGAAGTCACTCCTCGAATGCCCGAGGGCGTGGTGCCGGTGCTGGGGCCGGTGTCTACGGGTCTGGGCGAGGTCTACCAGTACACCCTTGTGCATCCGGACGATGGCCAGCGCCAGCTCACCCCCGAGGAGCTGATGGAGCGGCGTGTGGTGCAGGACTGGGTGCTGCGCCCGATGCTGCGCTCGATCCCGGGCGTGGCAGAAATCAACTCCATGGGTGGCCTGGAACGGCAGTTCCAGGTGCTCGTCAATCCGGATCGCCTGCGCCACTACAGGCTCTCGCTGCGCGAGGTGCTGGAAGCGGTAGAGCGTAACAACGCCAATGCCGGCGGCGGTGTGCTGCGCTCGGCGGCCGAGCAGTACCTCATCCGGGGTGTGGGTCTGATCCGCTCGTCGGATGACATTGCCAACATCATCCTGAAGGAAGAGCGGGGTGTGCCTGTCTTCGTGCGTGATGTCGCTCAGGTGCAAATTGGCGCTGCGGTGCGTCAGGGCGCCATCGTGCGCAATGGCGACAGCGAGGCGGTAGCCGGCATCGTGATGATGCTGCGTGGCGGTAACGCCAAGGAAGTTGTCAGCCGCATCAAGGCCAAGGTCAATGAGATCAACAGCCAGGGCATGTTGCCTGGCGGCCTGCAGATCGAGCCTTTTTATGACCGTACCGAGCTGGTCGACTCTGCACTCTGGATGGTCACCAAGGTGTTGCTCGAAGGCATTGTCTTCATCATCATCATCCTGTTCCTGTTCCTGGGCGATGTGCGCTCCAGTCTGGTGGTGGTGGCCACCATCGTCATCACGCCGCTGGTCACCTTCATGGCCATGAACCGGCTGGGATTGTCAGCCAACCTCATGTCCCTGGGAGGTCTCGCCATCGCCATCGGCCTGATGGTCGACGGCACGGTGGTGGTGGTGGAAAACGTGTTCCACAAGCTCGGGCAGGCGGGCAATTCCCGGGAGTCCCGGCTGCGCGTGATCCTGGAGGCCACCAGCGAAATCGCGAAGCCCACCGTCTATGGCATCTCGATCATCATTTTGGTGTTCCTCCCACTGATGATGCTGTCGGGCATGGAAGGCAAGATGTTCGGCCCGTTGGCGCTGACGATTGCGATCGCGCTGGCGGTTTCGCTGGCGGTCTCGCTGTTCCTGTCGCCGGTGCTGTGCAGCTACATCCTGCGCGGCGGCAGCGACCACGACACCCGACCAATCGCTTTTCTCAAGCGCCACTACCTCAACCTGTTGCACCTGGCGCTCGGGGCCGAGAAAAAGACCATTTTGGTGGCCATCGCCTTGCTGCTGGGCTCGATGTCGTTATTTCCCTTCCTGGGCAAGAGCTTCATCCCGACCATGAAAGAGGGCTCCATCGTGCCGCAGATCGTGCGCGTGCCCAGCATTTCGCTGGACGAATCGCTCAAGGTCGAAACCGAAGCCATGAAGCTGGTGTCCCAGGTGCCGGGCGTGAAGTCTGTGATTTCCAAGCTCGGCCGTGGCGAGTCACCGGCCGATCCGGCCGGGCCAAACGAGTCCGATCCGATCGCGGTGATTGACCGCGAGGCCGGACGTACTCAGGCCGAGATCGAGGAGGATATCCGCAAGGCTTTGTCGGTGCTGCCGGGTGTGCAGGTCATCATGAACCAGCCGATCGCCCAGCGGGTGGACGAGATGGTGACCGGCGTGCGCTCGCAGCTGGCGATCAAGGTCTTCGGCGACGACCTGGACGAACTCAAGCGGGTCTCGGAAGACCTGGCACGGATTGTCCGCACTGTGCCAGGCGCCGTCGATATCCGTGTCGAGCGCCTGTCGGGCCAGCAGACACTGACCATCGACATCGACCGACAGGCGATTGCGCGCTACGGCATCAATGTGACCGATGTGAACGACCTGATCGAAACCGCTTTCGGTGGCAACGAGGTCGGGCAACTGTACGAGGGCCAGCGGCGCTTTGGCATCTTGGTGCGCTACCCGCCTGAATACCGCAGCTCGGTGGAGGCGATACGCAACAGCACACTGCGCACCAGCGACGGCACCCTGGTACCACTGTCGGCGGTGGCCCGCATCGAGCTGCAAGACAGTCCGCCCACCATCAGCCGCGAATCGGGTAAACGACGTGTGGTGGTCGGTGCCAACGTCAGCGGCCGTGACCTGGGTGGCTTCGTGACCGAGGTGCAAAGTCGCGTCGACGCTGAGCTGCGCCTGCCCGAGGGCTACTACCTGTCCTGGGGCGGCCAGTTTGAAAACATGGAGCGCGCCATGGAAACCCTCATGGTCATCGTGCCGCTGACGATTGCTGCCATCTTCTTCCTGCTGTTCATGCTGTTCAATTCACTGCGGCTGGCTGGGCTGATCATTCTGGTGCTGCCCTTTGCCTCGATTGGTGGTGTGATCGGTTTGTTCGTCACGGGCGAGTACCTCAGTGTCCCGGCTTCGGTGGGCTTCATCGCCTTGTGGGGCATTGCGGTGCTCAACGGGGTGGTGCTGGTCAGCTGCATTCGCCGACTGCGCGAGGACGGTCTGTCGATTGCCGAAGCGGTACGCGAAGGCTGTGTGCAGCGTTTCCGCCCGGTCATGATGACCGCCACGGTCGCGCTGCTGGGTCTGGTGCCCTTCCTGTTTGCGACTGGCCCTGGCTCTGAAGTTCAACGACCGCTGGCCGTGGTGGTGATCGGTGGGCTGCTCTCGTCCACCTTGCTGACCCTGGTGGTGGTGCCCACGCTCTACCGCTGGTTTGACGACCTGCCCCGGGAAGCCTGATTCAAGGAGACACACATGAAGGAAATCCGAGCCATCATCCGCCCCAACCGCCGCGACCGCCTGCGCGAGGCCTTGCGGGCCATTCCCAACTTTCCGGGTGTGACGATGTTCAAGGCCGAGGGCTTCACTGCCCCGGCGTCCGTCGATAAGCGCAGCGTGCGCGATGAGCTGACCGATTTCACGGAGAAGTTCATGGTCTGCGTGCTGTGTCCGGACGAGATGGTGGACACCATCCGTGATGCCATCATGGGCGCCTGCGGCACCGGCCAGATCGGCGATGGCCTGGTCTGGGTGCTCGATGTGGCGCAGGTGCACCGCATACGTGATCGTCAATCACTGGCCTGATCCGATCGCCTGCCCCTGTCCAGGATTCACATGAGCCAGCTCAATTACCGCCATCTCTACTACTTCTGGGTGGTCGCCAAGGAGGGGGGGATGGCCCGCGCCGCGTCGCGGCTGGACATTGCCATCCAGACCATCAGCACACAGGTGCGCGAACTGGAAAAATCGCTCGGTCACCAGCTGCTCAAGCCCGAGGGGCGCGGTCTGGTGATGACCGAGGCCGGTCGTGTCGCTTACGCGCGAGCCGAGGAAATTTTCGAGATTGGCCAGCGCATACCCAGCGAAGTGGCCGATGCTGCCTCAGGCCCTGCCATTCGCCTGTCGATCGGCTTGTCCGATGGCCTGTCCAAACTGGCCGCACACACCCTGCTGGGACCGGTGCTGCAGGTGCCCGGCTTGCGTCTGCTCTGCCATGAAGGGGAGTTTGAGAGCCTGATGGCCGAACTGGCCTTGCACCACCTGGACCTGGTGCTTGCCGGGCAGGGGGCGCCCGCCAACCCCAATCTGCGCGTCTCCAGCCAAAGGCTGGTGTCTTCGCCTGTTTGCTGGTACGGCCCCTGTGAGTGGGTCAATGCTGACACCTGCGCACGTTTTCCGCAGAGTCTGGGCGATGTTCCCGTCCTGTTGCCCACGCACCACGCGCCGGTGCGTGCTGCGCTGGACAACTGGCTGGACGGGCTGGAGATCCGCCCACGCGTCGTCGGTGAATTCGAGGACAGCGCACTGCTGTCGGTGTTTGCGGCGCGGGGGCTGGGGGTCTTCCCGGTCAGCGCCATGGGTGCCCAGGATCTGGCGCTCATGCCCGGCCTGGCCCTGCTCGGGCAGACCCACGTGAAAGAGGACATCCACGCCATCTATAGCCACCGCTCGCGCCACCACCCGCTGGTCCTGAAAATCCTGGAGCGTACGGAAATCTCGGCAGACTGAAGATCGCCAGGGCTGGCGGGGCAACCTTCAGTGTGGCAGACCACACGCTCAACGCCCAGGGTGTATCGACAGTTGCGCCGGAGGCTGCCCACAATGGGCCATGCCTTGCCCCTGCTGTTCCTGCCATGCCCTGCCAGCGCCTTGACCCTGAAGACTTGTCGCGGCGGGTGGATCCGGACAGCTTGGGTTTTGCCAGCACCCGCGAACTGGTGGCGCAACCCCTGCCCTGGATCGGCCAGCCGCGCGCCGAAGCGGCGGCACGCTTCGGGCTGGGCATGGCCCTGCCGGGCTACAACCTGCTGGTGGTGGGCGAGGTGGGCACTGGCCGCACCACGCTGATGCGCCAGCTCATGCGCCACCACGCCGCCACCTGTCCGGTGCCACCCGACCTGCTTTACCTGCACCATGTGGCGCAGCCCGAGCGGCCACTGGCCTTGCGCCTGCCTGCGGGCGAGGGGCGGCAGCTGCGCCAGGCCATGGTGCAGCTGGCCAAGCGGCTGCAGACCGACATTCCCCGCCGGCTGGCCGAGCCCGATGTGAAGGCCGAGAGCGAGCGCATCGAGCAGGCCTACAAGAGCGAGGAGTCACGGGCCTACGCCGACCTCAACACCTTCGCCGAGGCCCGGCATTTCAGCCTGATGCGCGAGCAGGGCCACCTGGTCTTCACCTGCCACGACGACAAGGGCGAACCCCTGACCACCGGCAAGGCCATGGCGCTCAGCCCGCAGGCGCGCGCCAGCATCGACCAGGCCGAGGCCGCCCTGCGCGACGAGATCGCGGCCTTCCTGGACAAGACGCGGGCGCTCGAGCATGTGCGCAACGAAGGCCTGGCCGCACTGCGCCGCCAGATCGTGCGGCCCTTGCTCGAGCGCGCCTGGCAGGAGATCCGCGTGTCGGTGCACCCGGCAGCTGTCGAAATGCAGCGGCTGGGCGACTGGCTGCAGGCCCTGCAGACCGAGGTGCTCGAACATGTGGAACTCTTTCAGGGCAACACCGAAGACGAAGACCTGCGGCTCGAAGCGCTGGAGGACCTGCTGGGCGGGCTGCGTGTGAATGTGGCGGTGGACAACCACGGGCTGCAGGGCGCACCGGTGCTGCAGGAGGACAACCCCACCTACCGCCAGCTGTTTGGCTGCATCGAATACGCCTCGGACGGCGAAATGCTGCTGACCGACTTCACCCGCATCCGCGCCGGCAGCCTGTTGCATGCGCATGGCGGCTTTCTGATGCTGCACCTGCGCGATGTGCTGGCCGACCCGCCGGTGTGGGAGCGCCTGAGCCGCTTTGTGCGCTGCGGGCGCCTGCAGATCGACGAGCCCGGGGTGCTGTATGCGCCGGTGGCGGCAGTGTCTCTCACGCCCGAGGCGGTGCAGGCCGAGGTCAAGCTGGTGCTGCTGGCCTCGCCCGACGAGTTCGAGGCGGTGCAGGCGCTTGACCCCGAGTTTGCGCGGCGCTTTCGCTGCAAGGTGGACTTTGCCGAAAGCTTTTTGGCCGGACCGCAGACCTGGCACGACACCGCCGTGTTCGTGGCGCGCACCTGCGCGCGTTGGGGCCTGCCGCACTTTTCGGCAGCGGCCACCGCCTTGCTGATCGAGGACAGCCATCGGCAGGCGCAGGACCAGTTTCGCCAGAGCGCCGTCTTGGCCAGGGCTGAGGCGCTGGTCATGGAGAGTGCATCGCTGGCGCGCGCTCGCCAGGTCGAGGAAGTGCAGGGCGCCGATGTGCAGGCCGCGCTGCTGGCGCGCGCACACCGCCACAACGAGCCTGAGGAACGCCTGCTCGACGCTCTGGCGCAAGGCGAGCGCGTGGTGCCCCTGGCCGGTCGCATGGAAGCGAGTGTCAATGGCCTGAGCGTGGTGATGCTGGGCGACTACAGCTTCGGCTTTCCGATGCGGGTGACCGCGCGCACCCACGCGGGCGACAAGGGCCTGCTGAGCATCGACCGCGAGGTCGAACTCTCCGGACCGGTGCACGACAAGGGCGTGCTGGTGCTGCACAGCTACCTGATGTCGCTGTTCGCCCACCAGGCCCCGCTGGCGCTCGAAGCCAGCGTGGTGTTCGAGCAGGAATACGGCGGCGTCGAGGGCGATTCGGCCTCGTGTGCCGAGCTCTACGCCTTGCTGTCTTCGCTGGCCGCCGTGCCGCTGGCGCAAGGCATCGCGGTGACGGGTTCGCTCAATGCCCAGGGCGACATGCTGCCGGTCGGCGGCATCAATGAAAAGATCGAGGGCTTCTTCAAGAGCTGCGAGCGCGTGGGGCTGGATGGCACGCAGGGCGTGCTGATGCCCGCGCGCAACCGGCGCCACCTGATGCTGGACGAGCGGGTGATCGAGGCGGTCGCACAGGGGCGCTTTCACATCCATGTGGCCAGCACGGTGGGCGAGGGCATGACTCTGCTGTGCGGCCTGCCCTGGGGCGAGCTGGGACCGACGGGTTATCCGCCGGGCAGCCTGCTGGGACGGGTGCAAGCGCGTCTGCGTCGCTACCGCCAGGCTTTTGACGCCATCGGGGCACACCACGAGCCTGCCGCACACAGGCGGCATCGCCAGCACGAAGCCTGAAAATGGATCGCAAGAAGCTCTGGCACCTGCTGTACTGGATCGCTGCCCTGCTGATGGTGCTGGGCCTGCAGACCTGGCTGGCCGCCGGGCAGACGCAGCTGGTGGGCTACGACGAATTCGCGCAGGCCCTGCGCGACGGCCGGCTGCAGGACGTGCTCGTGACCGAGACCCACCTGAGCGGGCACCTCAAAACCCCCGAGGAGGGCAAGCGCGAGCTGGTGACCGTTCGGGTCGAGCCCGAACTGGCGGCCTGGCTCGATGGCTTCCATGTGCCCTACCGGCGGTTGTTGCAAAGCAGCTTGCTGCGCGACGTGCTGTCGTGGATCCTGCCTTCGCTGGTGTTCTTCGGGCTGTGGTGGCTGCTGATCCGCAAACTGGTGCAGCGCCAGGGCATGGGAGGGCTGATGCAGATCGGCCAGAGCCACGCCAAGGTGCATGTCACGCAGGACACCGGTGTGACCTTTGCGGATGTGGCAGGTGTGGACGAGGCCAAGCAGGAGCTGGTGGAGGTGGTGGATTTCCTCAAGTACCCCGAGGATTACGGGCGTCTGGGCGCGCACATCCCCAAGGGGGTGCTGCTGGTCGGGCCGCCCGGCACCGGCAAGACCCTGCTGGCCAAGGCGGTGGCGGGCGAGGCGGGCGTGCCGTTTTTCTCGATGTCGGGCAGCGAGTTCGTTGAGATGTTCGTGGGCGTGGGCGCCTCGCGGGTGCGCGACCTGTTCGAGCAGGCGCGCAAGCTGGCGCCGGCCATCGTGTTCATCGACGAACTCGATGCGCTGGGCCGGGCACGCGGCGTGTTCGGTGGCTGGGGCGGGCACGACGAGAAAGAGCAGACCCTCAACCAGCTGCTGGCCGAGATGGACGGCTTTGACACCACGGCGGGCGTGATCATCCTGGCGGCCACCAACCGCCCCGAAATCCTCGATCCGGCGCTGCTGCGCGCTGGCCGCTTTGACCGACAGGTGCTGGTGGACAAGCCCGACCGGGTCGGCCGTGTGCAGATCCTGCAGGTGCATGCGCGCAAGGTGAAACTCGCGCCCGGGCTGTCGCTCGACGAGGTGGCTTCGCTCACGCCGGGGTTTTCGGGCGCGGACTTGGCTAACCTGGTCAACGAGGCGGCCATCTTTGCCACCCGACGCCATGCCGAGCAGGTCACGCTGGACGACTTCACCGCGGCCATCGAGCGCATCGTCGCCGGCCTCGAAAAACGCAACCGCCTGCTCAACCCCGCCGAACGCCGCACCGTGGCCCACCACGAAATCGGCCACGCGCTGGTGGCGCTGAGCCTGCCCGGCAGCGATGTGGTGCACAAAGTCTCGATCATTCCACGCGGCATCGGCGCGCTGGGCTACACGATCCAGCGCCCGCTGGAAGACCGCTACCTGATGACGCGAGAGGAACTGGAAAACCGCATCTGTGTGCTGCTGGGCGGGCGCGCGGCCGAGCAGCTCATGCTGGGCACGGTGTCTACGGGCGCCGCCGACGACCTGGTCAAAGCCACCCAGCTGGCGCGCGACATGGTGATGCGCCACGGCATGGACGAGGCCATGGGCTGCGTGAGCTACGACAGCCCGCACCCCACCTTGATGGACGGCCTGCCCGAAGACTGGCGCGCCCGCCCGCCCGTGGCCGAGGCAACGCAACTGGCGATGGACCAGGCGGTGCACCGCATCGTCATGGCCGCCCTGGCGCGGGCCAGCGCGCTGCTGGCCCAGCGGCGCGACACCCTCACGCGCTGTGTGCAGGCCTTGCTCGAGCGCGAGACGCTGGATGCACAGGCGCTGCAGGCGCTGGTGGTACAAGACGTGTGAGTCTGGCTTGAGGCCGCCGCAGGCACGGCTCAGTCGTCCAGATCCCAGAGCCGGTGAGCGTCGAGTTCGATCAGCGCACGGCTGAGCAGGCTCTCCAGCAGCAGGCGTTGGCTGGCCAGTTGCTGTTCGTTGGCCAGGCGCCGGTTCTGGATCAGCTCGGTCATGCTGTGCTCCCCCAGCGTATAGGCGGTCAGTGACTTGTCGGCCGCCAGGCGCTGGGTGGTGGCTGCCGCCCGCAGGGCCACGAAGGCCTGCTGCTGCTGTGCCAGCTGCAGCCAGCGGGCCTCGAAGTCGGCGCTCAGCTGGCGTTCGAGCTGCTGCACGCGCTGCGCCAGGGCCTGCGACTCGGCCAGGGCCGCGCGGGCCTGGCTTTCGCGCCAGGTGCCCGACAGCGGCATGGCCACGGACAGCCCCACCAGCTGCTCGGTGCCGGCGCGTTCGCGTGCGGTAAAGACACCCACGCTCGGGTCGGGCCAGCGGTCGCGCTCGATGCGCTCGGCCAGCTGCTGCTGGCGCCGGGCCTCGGCGCGCAGCAGGTTCAGTTCGTGGTGATGGGCCAGAAAGTCCTGCAGCGCCGCCTCCAGCGCCTGCGCGGGAGGGGCGGGCGGCTCGGCCTCGCCCTCTGGCCAGCGGGGCTCGGGCAGACCGGGGTACAGGCGCTGCAGCTGGGCCGTGCTGCGCGCCAGCTCGGCCTGGGCCAGGCGGACAGCGGCTTCGCCGCGCTGCAGCTCGGCTTCGGCCAGCCGTGCATCGAGCGGCGAAATATCGCCCTCGCGCAGCCGGATGCGCGCCTGCCGGTCCAGTTCGCGCGCGAGTTGCCGCTCGCGTTCGGCGCTGTCGGCATCGAGCCGCGCACGCAGCGCGGCAAACCATTGCGTCAGCAGCTGGCGGCTGGCCTCGTGCAAGGCATCGGCCAGACCGATGCGCGCGACTTCGCGGTCCTGCTCGGCGATGCGCGCGTCCATGCCGGCCTTGCCCCACAGGCGCAGCGGGCGTTCCAGCGCGAGCGTGGTTTCGGCAAAGCGTTCCTGCGGGTCGCGCACGCGGCGTTGTTGCTGGTTCAGGCGCAAGGCCCATTCGGCGCTGCCGGCTTCGAGGCCGCGGGCGCGTTGCAGCTGCGCATCCTGGCGTGCGCGGGCGGCCTGGATCAGGGGGCTGGCCTGCAGCACCGGTGCCACCTGTGCGGTGGTCGGCAGCCAGGCGTCGAGTGTTTGTGCCTGCGCGCTCAGCGTGCAAAGGGCCAGCGCCACCAGGCAGGGGCAAATGCGAGGGCATCTCATCGTTCGCTCCAGCGTTCAAAAATCAGGGGCAACAGCAGCAGGGTCAAGAGCGTGGCGCTGACCAGGCCACCTGTCACCACGATGGCCAGCGGCTTCTGGATTTCCGAGCCCGGCCCGCTGGCAAACAGCAGCGGCACCATGCCCAGCGCGGTGATGATGGCGGTCATGAGCACCGGCCGCAGGCGCCGCTCGCTGCCCAGCCGCACCACGGTGGCGATGTCTTCGCCGTTGGCCAGCCGCTCGTTGAAGTGCGTGACCATGACCACGCCATTGAGCACCGCGATGCCCAGGAGCGCAATGAAGCCCACCGAGGCCGGCACCGACAGGTATTGGCCGGACAGGGCCAGCGCCACCACCCCGCCCACCAGCGCGAAGGGGATGTTGACGAACACGATGGCGGCCTGACGGGGCGAACCAAAGGTCAGGCTCAGGATCAGAAAGATCAGGCCCATGGCGGCCGGAATCACGATGGCCAGCCGTGCGGCGGCGCGCTGCTGGTTCTCGAACTGGCCGCCCCAGACCACCTGCACCTCGGGCGGCAGACCGAGCGCGGCCACCGCCTGTTGCGCGTCCTGCACAAAGCCGGTCAGGTCGCGGCCTTCCACCGCCACCTGGATGGTGGTCAGGCGCTGGCTGAGCTCGTGGTCGATGCGGATCGGGCCTTCGGTCTGCCGAATGTCGGCCAGCGCACTGGCTGGCCAGGCGCGGCCGTCGGGGGCGGTGATGGGCAGCCGGCGCAGGCTTTCAGGACTTTGGCGTACGCCCTCGGCGCCTCGCAGGGTCAGCGGTGTGCGGATGCCGCCTTCGAGCACCAGGCCCACGGTGTCGCCTTCGATCTGCTGGCGCAGGGCCTGCTGCACCGCTTCGACGCTCAGTCCCGCCTGGCCGATGGCGTGGCGCTGCAGCGCCACCGTCAGGTAGGGCATGCCTTCGGCCTTGGGGGCAATGACCTCGGCCGCGCCGCGCACGCTGCGCACGGCTTCGGCCACGCGCTGCGCGGTCTGCGCCAGCTGCCCCAGGTCGTTGCCAAACAGCTTGATGGCCACATCGCCCCGCGTGCCGGTGAGCATTTCCGAAATCCGCATCTCGATCGGCTGGGTGAAGCCGTAGACCAGACCCGGGAAGCCGTCGAGCACCTGCCGCAGCGCATCGACGATGTCCTCCTTGCTGCCGCGCCACTGCGCTTTGGGTTTGAGCACGAGGAAGCTGTCGGTTTCGTACAGGCCCATCGGGTCCAGACCCAGTTCGTCCGAACCGACCCGTGCCACCACCGACTGCACCTCGGGCACCTGGGCCAGGATGGCCTGCTGCACCCGGGTGTCGAGTTCGAGCGAGGCGTCCAGCGTGATCGACGAATCCTTTTGCAGCTGCACCAGGATGTCGCCTTCGTCCAGCGTGGGCATGAAGGTCTTGCCGATCTGGGTGTAAAGCCCGGCGGCCAGCACCAGCGAGGCGATGGCCGCACCGACCAGCGTTCTGGGGTGTCGCCAGCACACATCGCGCAGCCGCACATAGCCAGCCAGCAGGTGGCGCATCAGCGCCGGTTCGTGCGCGCCTTGCACCTTGAGCACCAGTGAGGCCAGCGCCGGGATCGCGGTGAAGGCGATCAGCAGCGAGGCGGCCAGCGCCATCACGATGGTGACCGCCACCGGCGAGAACAGCTTGCCTTCCAGGTCCTGAAGGGTCAGCAGCGGCAGGAACACCACGCCGATGATGACCACGCCGGCCACGACTGGCTTCACCACCTGGCGCACCGCGTGCAGCACCCGTTCGGTCATGGTGACCTCGCGCGCCTGAGCATGCTGGCCCAGCTGGGTTTCGATGTTTTCCACCACCACCACCGAGGCGTCCACCAGCATGCCCAGGGCAATCGCCAGGCCGCCCAGGCTCATCAGGTTGGCGCTGATGCCCGCGGCCTGCATCAGCAAAAAGGTGGCCAGCAGCGACAGCGGCAGCGAGACGGCCACCACCAGCGCCGCGCGCACCCCGCCCAGGAACAGGTAGAGCACCACGCAGACCAGAACGGCCGCTTCCATCAGCGCTTTGGTCACGGTGCCCGCTGCGCGGGCCACCAGTTCGCCGCGGTTGTAGAAGGTGCGGATGCTCATGCCCGGCGGCAGGCGCTTTTGCACACTGGCGATGCGCGCCTCCAGTGCCGTGACCAGCTCGCGGGCGCTCACGCCGCGCAGGCCCAGCACCAGGCCTTCGACCGCCTCGCCCTGGCCGTCCTGCGTGACGGCGCCGTAGCGGGCGAGGGCGCCGGTGCGCACGGTGGCGATGTCGTCGAGCAGCACCTTGCCGTGGCTGCGTGGCGCCTCGATGCGGATGGCGCGCAGGTCATCGAGCGTGCGCACCGCCCCTTCGACGCGCACCACCAGCGAGGTCTCGCCAGCGCTCATGCGGCCGGCGCCGTCGTTGCTGTTGTTGGCGGCCAGAGCCGCGCGCAGCTCGGCCATGGAGACGCCCAGCACCGCCATGCGCTGGGGGCGCGGCACCACCTCGAAGGTCTGCACCTCGCCGCCCAGCGCGTTGACCTCGGCCACGCCGGGCACGGTGCGCAGCTCGGGCCGGATGGTCCAGTCCAGGGCGCGGCGTTTCTCGGCCAGGCTGAAGTCCCCTTCGACGGTGAACATGAACAGCTCGGACAGCGGCGTGGTGATGGGCGCCAGGCCACCGCTCACGCCGGTGGGCAGATCGCCCATGACGCCCGAGAGCCGTTCGCTGACCTGCTGGCGCGCCCAGTAGATGTCTGTGCCTTCTTCAAAGTCGAGCGTGATGTCGGCGATGCCGTATTTGGAGACCGAGCGGACCATGCGCTTTTTCGGGATGCTCAGCAGCTCCTGCTCGATCGGCCGCACCACGCGCAGCTCGACCTCCTCGGGCGTCATGCCCGGGATCTTGAGGATGATCTTCGCCTGGGTGGGCGAGATGTCGGGGAAGGCGTCGATCGGCAGCTGGAACCAGGCGCGCAGCCCCGCCAGCGCCAGCAGGGTGGCCAGCAGCAGGGTCAGCGTGCGCCAGCGCAGCGCCGTGTGGATGAGTGTGTCCATGGCGCTGGCCTCAGTCGGCTTTTTGCAGCAGTGGGCGCAAGGCGGCCAGGCCGGTGCTGACCACGCGCTGCTGCGCGCTCAAGGCCCCCTGCACGGTGGCGCTGTCGTCGTTGCTGCTCATCACCTGCACCGGGGTGGCCGTGTACCCCGTGGGTGTGGCCACCAGCACCCAGCTGCGGCCTTGCAGCTGCAGCAAGGCGCGCGCGGGCACCTGCCAGGCCTGGGTCACTTTGGCGTCCATGGCCGGCTGCAACTGCACCTGCAGCGCCTCGCCGGCCTGCAGGCGGCCGGGCTCTGTCACGCGGGCGCGGGCGCGGGCCTGCTGCGAGGCGTCCAGGCTGCGGCCGATGCCCAGCAGCGTGGCTTTGGCTTCGTGGCTGGGGATGCTGACTGCATCGCCTGGGCGCAATCGCGCCGCCTTCTCCCCCGAGAGGGTGATGTCCAGTTGCAGCTGGCGCAGGTCGGCCACCCGAAACAGCACCGCACCGGCTTCGATGCGCTGGCCGACGCTGGCTTGCACATCGACCACAGTACCGGCGCGCGGGGCCACGATCTGGCCGCTGGCGTAGTCGCTGCCTGTGCCCAGGCCGCTGGCCTGCAGGGCCGAGCGCTGGGCTTGCCAGTTCGCTTCGGCGGCCTGCTGGCGGTTGCGCGTGACCTGCAGCCGTGCGGCCGGGATGATGCCTTCGTCGTGCATGGCCAGGTCGCGCTGCAGCGCGGCCTGGGCGTTGCGGGCTTCGAGTTCGGCCTCGCGCAGCTGACGGCGGGCGTCGGCCAGCTGCGGGCTGCTCAGGGTGGCCAGCGGCGTGCCGGCGCGTACGCTGTCGCCCAGGCCGACCTCCAGCCGCGCGAGCACGCCGGCAAAGGGCGCGGCCACCGTCACTTCCTGCCCGGGGGGCACGGTCACGGTGGCCGAGGCCAGCAGTTGTTGCTGGCCGGCGTGCTGCACGGCGGTGGTGCGCACGCCCAGGGTGGCCTGCTGAGCGGCGTCGAGGGCGATCGGGGGCAAGGCGGGCAGGCCCTGTGCGAAGCTGAGAGGGATCAGTGGGGTGGCGCAAAACAGCAGCGCGCCTGTGAGGGGTCGGATCATGACCTGCTCCAGATGAAAAACCGGGGACGCATCACCGCCATGGTCGCGGTGCTCGGGTGCAGACATGCGTGCCTGCAGACGATGGATCAGACGGCAGGGGGCGCCATGCTGGGCGGCGGCAGGCCCTCGCCATAGAGGGCGTGCTTGGGAATGCGCGCGTGGTCGCCACGTGGCAAACCGGCTTGGCGCAGCAGGGGCAGCAGCGGCAACACCCAAAGCAGCGCGCACATCAGGACAGACTGGCCGTCGTCTTCAGGCTGAGGCAGCGAGGCCGACACGCCCAGGGCGGGCGATTCTTCCTGGCTGGCCTGCGCACTGCCAACGCTGCTCGCGTCAGCCATGTGCACCGCATGCACGCCGTCCAGGTGGAAGCCGGTGTCGTGGCTGGTGCCGAAATGGCTGTGCAGGAACGGCCCCAGCGCCAGCAGACCGACCATCAGCAGGGTCAGCCAGCGTCGCAGCAGGGAGG